>OIYR01001130.1_pt1 | contig 13984 bp, 9 predicted proteins | sample 1588221 | NCBI WGS metagenome assembly OIYR01 (sample SAMN03283292) | human gut metagenome | biome: human-associated habitat; material: feces | host: Homo sapiens | place: Peru | collected 2012 | reverse complement strand
GAGGAAAGCACATTCACCGTGGCGGCTTTGCGCTCGGTGGGCATTCCAGCACGCCAGGTATATACCCCAAGATGGGCACACACCGACGACAACCACGCGTGGGTGGAGGCTTGGGCCGATGGACAATGGTACTTCCTCGGCGCTTGTGAGCCCGAAGCCATTCTCAACCTCGGCTGGTTCAACGCTCCTGCCTCTCGCGCTATGCTGATGCACACCCGTGCATTCGGTGACTATCGCGGCCCCGAAGAAGTGATGCTGCGCACCAGCAACTACACCGAAATCAACCTGATTGACAACTATGGCACCACAGCCCGCGTCGATTTCAAGGTGGTGGATAGCCAAAACCGCCCTGTGGAAGATGCTTTGGTGGAATTTAAAATCTACAATTATGGCGAATTCTACACCGCAGTGAACAAATACACCGATGAGCAAGGTGCCACATTCCTCACCGCCGGCATGGGCGACATGATGGTGTGGGCTTCGAAAGACGGTGTGTATGGCTACAGCAAGGCATCGTTTGGTAAAGACAAATCCATCACCATCACGCTCCAGCATAGCGCTGCCACCGACACAAAGACCAAGGTGTGCCGCTATGAGGAATTTGACATCGTGCCTCCACCCGAAAAGGTGACTCTGCCAAAGGTTGCCGAGGCGATGAAGGCGAAAAATGCACAGCGACTGGTGTATGAGGATTCTGTCCGCAAGGCGTATGAGGCCACTTTCTATAACGGCAACACTTATGGCGAATTTGATATTTATCTGAAAAAAGCCCGTGGCAACTGGCAAACCATCAAGGCGTTTATCGACAAGCACGCCGACAATCCCGCTCGTGTGAAAGCACTTTTCGCTACCATGAGCGAGAAGGACTTCCGCGATGTGGCGATGGAAATTCTCGACGATAGTTACGATGCCACCGACACGCAAATTGACCTCCGTGTGGAAGATGAGTTGCTGGTGAAACCCTACAAGCAAGTGCTGAAAAATGCGTTCCCCAAGGCTGAAGCCGACGCATTCCGTGCCAACCCATCACTCTTGGCGCAATGGGTGAACAAAAACATCACGCTCAATCCCGACAAGGGCGCACTTCGCATCGCTCAAACTGCGGTGGGCGTTTGGCAGTCGAGATTCACCGACTCACGCTCGCGCGACATTTTCTTCGTTGACTTGGCGCGCAGCCTCAACATTGAGGCACGCAAAGATGTGGTGACCGGCAAGGTGCAATACAAGCAGGCAGACAAGTGGATTGATGTCGATTTTGAGGCACAAGAGCAGGCCAGCGCGCCAACAGGCACATTGGTGCTTCGCTACGAGCCAACCAAATTCCTCGACAATCCTCAATATTACCGCCATTTCACACTTAGCAAGATTGTTGACGGTCACGCTGTGCTGCTCAATTTCGACGAGGGCGAAGTGAATATGGGCGGCGGCACCAGTTGGGCTGGCACGTTCAAAAACGGCACAAAACTCGATGTGGGCACCTACCTGCTCGTGACTGGTACACGCTTGGCAAACGGCAGCGTGCTTGCCACCACACAGATTGTGAACATTGAGGAAAACGCCACCACCGAAGCCGATTTGGTGGTACGCACCTCCGACGAGGAAGTGTGCGTGATTGGCAGTTTCAACAGCGAATCGAAGTTTGCGAAAGACGGCGCAGATGTGAGTGTGCTTTCACAGACTGGACGCGGATATTTCGTGATAGCCGTGCTCGGCGTAGGTCAGGAGCCTACCAACCATGCTATGCGCGACATTGCCGCCGAAGCGAAAGAACTCGACAAATGGGGCCGCCCACTGGTGTTGCTTTTCAGTAGTGAGGCAGAACTGGCACGATTCCAGCAAGAGGATTTCGGCACATTGCCTACCAACGTGGTGCTTGGCGTGGATACCGACGGCAAAATCAAATCCGACATCATTCACGAAATGAAACTCAACCCCGATGGCTCGCTACCAGTGGTAATTATTGCCGACACATTCAACCGTGTGGTGTTCGTCAGTCAAGGCTACACCATCGGTCTCGGCGACCAACTGCTCAAGACCATCAAAAAACTATAACATCGCAAAATCCACATATTAATATACTTTGCGATTTTATATACTTTACGATAGAAATATACTTTGCGATAGAAATTGCGGACTCCAATCCGCAATTTCTATTTTTTTTGCCGATTCCATTCCGCAAAATCCCCAAAAAAATCCGCAAAATCCCCCAAATTGCCGACCGTAATCCCCACTTTTTTCCAAAAATTGCCGATTCCACTCCGCAAATTTTGTAATAACCAAAATCTTTCAATATATTTGCATCATAAAAATGGGTAAACGATATGGAAGCTCTTTTTTCTCGATTTCAACGCTTGCTGAGCGAAACCAATACGGATTTTCTGCGCTACCTGCATGATAAGATAATTTGGACCGACCGAATGATTGCCATCGTGGGCGCGCGTGGCGTGGGCAAAACCACCATGATGCTTCAGCGAATCAAACTCCACCACAACATTTCCGACACGCTGTATGTGACCGCCGATGATATGTATTTCGCTGATCACAAATTGCTTGACTTGGCGGAGCAGTTTGTGAAAATGGGTGGTAAGTATTTGTTTATCGACGAAATTCACCGATATGCCAACTGGTCGAAGGAGTTGAAACTCATTTACGATTATCTTCCTCATCTTCAAGTGGTGTTCACTGGGTCTTCGATGCTTGATATTTATCGAGGCACCGACGATTTGTCGCGCCGTGTTCAACTTTACGCACTTCATGGAATGTCGTTTCGTGAGTATTTGAATTTGCGCTACCACCTTCAACTGCAACCACTCTCGCTCGATGATGTGCTGCATCACAACGTGGCGTTTGATGGTGTGGATTATCCTTTGGCGGCATTCAAAGATTATCTCAATAACGGCTACTATCCATTTTCGAGAGAAGTGGGGCTTTACCATGAGCGGCTTCGCCAAATCGTGCAACTGATTTTAGATGTTGATATTCCTCAGTTTGCCAACATGAACGCCGCCACTTCGCAGAAGCTGAAACAGTTGCTCGCCATTATCGCTAAAAGTGTTCCGTTCAAACCAAACTACTCGAAAATTGCAGCCATTATGGGTGTGTCGCGCGATGTGCTTCCCGACTATATTCTCTATATGGAGCGCGCCGGGCTTGTGAATCGCCTGTTCACTGCCACCACAGGGATTCGAGAACTTGGGAAAGTGGCAAAAATCTATCTCAACAACACCAATTTAGCCTACGCTTTGGGTGGCTCAAACACCGATATAGGCAACATTCGCGAAACATTTTTCTTCAATCAACTTTCGGTGAAGGCAGATGTGAGGGAATCGCCTGTTTCCGACTTTTTGGTTGACGGTTTCACCTTCGAGATTGGAGGGAGAAAGAAGGGCGGCAAGCAGATTGCCGACACCGACAACGCCTACATCGTGAAAGACGATATAGAGTTTGGTTTTGCCAACACCATTCCTCTCCACCACTTCGGTATGCTCTACTGATTCCCTTGAAAAAGTGTCGGCAAAGGCACATCTTTCCCTTGAAAAAGTGTCACGGAACCACCATTATTCCCTTGAAAAAATGTTATGAAAGAGTATAAGTGGCTGGTTTGTAGTATGTTATGTGAAATTGGAGTTTTTAAGTGATTTTTTCACGCAAAAAACAAAGAAAAGTCAATGCAAAATTTGCGAAACGTCTAAATTCTTAAAATTTTTATCGTAAAAAATGTAATCTACTGACCAGTAGTGATGTAACTAATTTTTACGAGTGAAAATCTGAAGTAGCGGTTCAGATTTTCTGTCAAAATCTGAAGTAGCACTCCAAATTTTCACTCCATTTGTTTGCGAAATTCCAATTCTGTGGGTATATTTGCCTCATAAATTATTTATTAATGTATAGGTTTATGTTACAGCGAATTTTGCAACTCAACGACGTGAAAGACGACAGTCTGTTTCTTTGGGGGCCGCGTCAGACAGGTAAAAGCACCTTGCTGAAAACGCTTTTTCCCGAAGCTCCATATTACGATTTGCTCAAGTCGGAGGAATACACGAAATACAAGCTCAAGCCTTCACTTTTGCGTGAAGAATGTGAGATGCTCGATGCTGGAAGTGTGGTTATCATTGATGAGGTGCAGAAAATCCCGGCACTACTTGATGAGGTACACTGGCTTATAGTTAATTGTGACATTCACTTCATTCTATGTGGTTCAAGTGCTCGCAAATTGAGACGTGAAGGCGCGAATTTGCTCGGTGGGCGTGCGCTGAGAAAAACGATGCATCCTCTTGTGAGTGCAGAAATCCCCGACTTTGATATTGATAAAGCGGTGAATGGGGGTATGCTTCCACGGCATTATTTAATGGCAAATCCGCAGAAGCGACTTCAAGCATACATAGGTGATTATCTACAACAAGAGGTTATTGCTGAAGCACTTGTGCGAAATCTCGATTCATTTACCCGCTTTATGGAAGTGGCGGCTTTGAGTGATGGTGAGATGGTGAATTACACAAAGATTGCCAGCGAATGTGGTGTGTCGTCGAAAACTGTAAAAGAATACTTTGCCATACTTGATGAAACATTGGTGGGTTTTTCCGTCCCAGCGTATTCAAAAGTGGTGAAGCGCAGGGTGCAAGTATCGCCTAAATTTTACTATTTTGATGTTGGTGTAGCAAATTACTTGCTCCGTCGCTCCAATCTCAAGCGTGGAACGGCAGAATACGGACATGCGTTCGAACACCTGATTATTCAGGAAATTGTTGCATATCTTGATTACTCTGAGTCGGACAAAAAACTATCGTTTTGGCACACGCAGAACAATGCGTATGAGGTTGATGCCGTAATTGGCGATGCTGAAGTGGCTATTGAGATCAAATCGTCAGAGAGTGTAAACTCATCCCATTTGAAAGGGTTGAAGGCGTTTAAAGAAGAGCATCCTGATTGTCGATTGGTGGTGGTGTCGCTTGACGAAAAACCGCGAATGCTTAATGGTGTGGAAATATGGCCAGTCGCAAAGTTTTTGGAAAAATTATGGAATAATCAAATCACAAATTAGGGCTTTTTTTTATGAAGTGTGTGAAAATTTTAATTTTGATGGTGATGATGAGTGGTATTTATACTGTTGGGGCGGCGCAAGAAACAGGTGCGGCGCAGGAGTTGAATGTGCTGCCTAAGCCTTGTAGCGTGCGCATCACCGACACCGACGGCCGATTCCAAATCCACCGTGGTGCTGGCGTGTATGCCGAGAATGCCGACGCGATGTTGGCTGCTGAATATCTGCAAAACTATTGTTCCGAATATTTGGGGCTGCCGTTGCGCATTGTGAAAAGCAAGGGCGAAGCCGCTATCCATATTCTTACCGACGACTTCGGCGGCAAGGCGCACGATGGGCAATACTCCCTCGCCGTGACGAGCGACGGCGTGACCATCACGGGCGCAAAGCGAAGTCCAGAGGCGTGTTTCCTTGGTGTGACCACGCTCGTTCAGATGCTCCCCACACGCGCTGGCGACATTCCCCAGCTGCCTCTGGTGGAGATTACCGATTATCCACGGTTTGGCTATCGTGGTATGCACCTCGACGTGGCGCGTCACTTTTTCCCGGTGTCGTTTGTGAAGAAATATATCGACTGGATTGCGCTCCATAAGTTGAACATTTTCCACTGGCACCTCACCGACGACCAGGGCTGGCGAATAGAGTTGAAAAGCCACCCCGAACTCACCGAAAAAGGCAGTTACCGCGCTGGCGAAATCAAGGGCTTGTTCCCCGGCGAATATGGCGAGCGCCCTTATCAGGCATACTACACGCAAGACGAAGTGAAAGAGGTGATTGACTATGCCGCCAAGCGCTTTGTGACCGTGGTGCCAGAAATCGACATACCGGGCCACTGCATGGCGGTGCTTGCCGCTCACCCCGAATTTAGCACCACGCCACGCGAGGGCAAGCGCACCGCGCTCACTTGGGGCATCTACAATCGCCAAAACAACGTGCTGGCACCCACGCCCGAAGTGTTCAGTTTTCTCGACGACGTGTTTAACGAGGTTTGCGCGCTTTTCCCAAGCAAATACATTCATGCCGGAGGCGACGAGTGCGCACCCAAGTGGTGGAACGAGTCGGCTGTGGCACAGGAATTTATGAAAAAGCATAATCTCCCCGATGCTCATGCGCTCCAAACGCACTTCATGCACCATGTGCAGCGCATCATCAATGCCCACGGCAAAACCATGCTGGGGTGGAGTGGGGGATCCGAGGGTATGAATCCCGAGGGCAGCGTGCTTCACAACTGGCACTCGTGGGATAAGATGCCGAAGTCGAGAATCGACAGCACCCACCAGTGGATTAACTCCGGCAGCACAGGGCTTTACTTCACTTCAAGCGAAGATTCCACCCAGAGCGAAATCAATCCAGGCAGATGGCCACGAAGCGTGAAGAAAGTGTATGATTTTGAACTTGTTCCCGATTCGGCAAGCGTGCAAGCCGCTCGGAATTTGATGGGCGTGGAAGGCTGCTGCTGGACCGAATATTGCCCCACCACATGGAAGGTGGAACTGCAGGTGTTTCCGCGCATGGCGGCATTGGCAGAAAAGGCGTGGACAGGCAAAAACGACGATTGGGAAGGTTTCACACGCCGCCTCACCCACCAACTCGACCTCTACGACCTGTGGGGCATTCGCTACAACGATGTGGTGGAGCGCACCCTTATCGCACCTCGCCAAAGATAGCGGTTTTGCACCTACTTGTCTAAAAATTATGGCTTAGAATTGTGGTTATTCAAGTGAAAATTACTATCTTTGCGTGTTTCATTGGCGAAAAGCCTGTGAACGGACAAGTTAAACGGAATAAAAACAATAAATAACAAATAATGGCAGCATTAGAGAAAATTAGAAAAAGATCTGTGTTTCTGATGATTGTAGTGGGTGGCGCATTGGCCGCTTTCGTTCTCGGAGACCTCTTTAAGCTCGACTCTCTCTTCAGAGACAGTTCAGCAGCGAAAGTTGACAACACAACTATCGGTATTCAAGAATTCCAAAACCGATTCAACCTTGCCCAAGAGCAAGAAAAGAATCAGCAAAACAAGACCGAAAGCGCTGACCTTCAGCAACAAGTGCTCGGTCAAATGGCTTTTGAAATTCTTGAATACTCCAATTCTGATCTTCAATTGGAGTATTTTCTCTTTTAGTGAAGTCCGTCGGTTTTATTATCAATTTTGTTGATGGCACGCTTGATAAATACAATTCTTCTTTGAGATACAACTCATCTTTTTTGATTTCTAGTTATAGTAGAATAACTTATTCGTAAAGTAAAAGTCTCCCACTTACACCATCATTGTAAATGAGAGACTTTTCTGTTTTTATGATTTCTTCGTTGGCGAGTTCTTCATTCTCAACCCCAGCCAGCTTTCCAGTGTCTGCAAATCACTGAACAGAATGTCGTAGACCTCATCGCTTACCAGCGGCGTATGGGCTTCATACGCTGCGCGGCAGCGGTTCAGGCGGTCTGTCAGTTCCCGCAGCTTATCGATGAAAGCTGCTTTTTCCTGCCATCCCTCGGTTCTCATTGGCTTTTGGGGGCACAGTTGCCGAAGTTCAGTTCGTGGATTATCGATAGGATGGTTTCATCGTCGTCCCAATCAGCAGAAAATGCCGTGGGTGCATAGGTGCCATCCAGCAAGACCATCACTCTCCCCTGCTCAATGCGCAGGGTCACATCCTTGCGCCTGGCGCAGACGATGGCGAGATTTCCGATTTGCCTCATAAGGTAAGCACTTCCTTTCTTACGCAGCCTGTAAAGCCATCGGCAGCACCTTGCGGCTCCACAGGTCAACAAACTTTTTTACTTCTTCCGTAGGGTCACTGTTGTGGTCACCATGGATTTGCTCGATTTTACCATTGCGCACCTCCACGGTCACATACGGCTTTTTCGGTTCTTCCACGCGGCGGACAAATACGATCAGGCATCTTCCCTCTGCCACGCGGTCAATATAGCTGCCAACACAGTGGTGCAGCGCCCTTCCCTCGGCAACAAGGTCGTTGGCTCGCTTCGGGCAGACGATTTGCAGTTCCTCATTGGAAAGCGCAGCTTTTCGCGCAAAGCCTGCGTAGGCTATGCCGAACGCCTTGTTTTTCTGCGCATCGTTGATTTTTTGGATGCGCTCTGCTTCTCGGTCGTGTGCAGCCGCGCAGTTTTTTGGGAACAGCACCGACTTTTCCTTCATGTCATAGGCTTGCCTACGGCACATATGCAGGTAATCCACATAAGGTTATTACCAGCGTTTCCATCGTCGGATCACGGTACACATTCGCCGGGCGCTTTTCGCAGTAGATTGGGAATTGGGCTTCCATATAGTGCATAAACTTTTCTGCTGTCAGGTATTGGAATATATCCGCAGGAATCTCCGAGACCTTATGGTGAAGCTGCCACTGAAACAGCGCGCCTCTTCCACGCAGATGGATTGCCACATACGCCTGATACTTTTTCAGCAGCGACACACCTGCTTTTTGCTCCCGCAGCACAGATACGTCCTGTTTTTCCACGCGCAGGACACGGTGCGTTTTGGTCTGCATCTCATCCAGCGCATCACTGAACCCGTCGCGGTATATAACATCTGCAGCAATGTTCTCAAAGCCCGCTTTCGTCAGTCGTTCGATCAAAAGCGGATGCCGCAAGTACATTTTCAGATAATAGCTGACCTGCATCGGGATGCCCGTCTGCTCGTAGAATTGGCTCAATGCGCAGTATTCCCAAGGTGTACCGTGCAGGGTCTTTTCAAGCCCCGGAAGATATATCTCGCCGGTTTCTTCTGAAATAAAGCACTCCATTCCAAACAATGCTCCCGGATGATAGCCGCGCCGCCAGCGGGTCACACTGTCATAGCCGCTGTCATAATAGTAAGGCTCCATGGTTGCGTCCTTGCCGTTATCACTGCGGACAAATATGCGCATGACTTCATACGCAGATTTTCTGATGCTATCCTTTCCTTTGGCATAAGACCAGTACAGCTTATAGATACGCACCACAAGCTCCTGCGGGCTAATTTGCCGGATCACCTGACAGGTTTCCCTGTCCTCATGGTAGGCGGCTCTTTTCCCCTGCGCCTTGGCTATGACTTTCTGTCCGCACTTTGGGCAGCGCAAAACATCGTTGTTTTTTGGTCTTTTGATTACGGAAAATTTCTCACAATAGGTGCAGCGAGCTTGTGTTTTTGCGCGACCGTTATTGTAGTCATAGAACAAATAGTGCGGCATAATGTGCTTATCTGCCCAGCGCTTCAAATTGGCGGGCGTTTTCGGCACCTTGGCCCAATTTTTCATCTCCGTAGATAAACCAACTGCCGCTTTTTTCAATAAAGCCGGCCTCTACCCCTTTATCAATAATGCAGGCCTCGCGCGAAATACCGTGGCCGAGAATCATTGTAAATTCGGCTTGGCGGTACGGCGGCGCCACTTTGTTTTTGGTTACTTTTGCGCGTACGCGGGTGCCGATGACTTCGTCGCCTTTTTTCAAGTTTTCAATGCGGCGGACGTCAATGCGGACGGACGCGTAAAATTTAAGTGCCAACCCTCCTGGCGTAGTTTCCGGGTTGCCGAACATTACACCGATTTTTTGGCGCAACTGGTTAATAAAAATAATGCTTGTTTTTGTTTTATTGAGCAGACTCGTTAATTTGCGCAAGGCTTGGCTCATCAGTCTGGCTTGCAAGCCGACGTGGGAATCTCCCATTTCGCCTTCAATTTCGGCTTTCGGTACCAAAGCCGCCACGGAATCTACCACAATTAAATCAATCGCACCCGAGCGCACGAGTTTTTCGGCAATTTCAAGGGCTTGTTCGCCGGAGTCGGGCTGGGAAACCAGCAGTTCGTCCACATTTACACCCAAATTAGCCGCATATACCGGGTCCAGGGCGTGTTCCGCATCAATAAAGGCCACGGTGCCGCCCATTTTTTGTGTTTGGGCCGCCACGTGCAAAGATAACGTCGTTTTGCCGCCGGCTTCGGGGCCGTAAATTTCAATCACGCGCCCGCGCGGAAGCCCGCCTACGCCCAAGGCTAAATCCAAGGACAGCGCGCCCGTGGGAATTGCTTCCACGTTTTTTACGCCGCCTCCGCCCAGTTTGCAAATCGCTTCTTTCCCGAACGCTTTTTCAATCTGGCCGAGAGCCAAATCAAGCGCTTTTTGTTTGTTTGCGTCCATAAAACTCCTCCAAGTAGGTTTAAATGGTTACGGCGTCTTTTTGTTCCACCGCCGCGCCGTGAAAGGTCAACTTTCCGGCTGATTTATCAAAGTTTACAATAATTTTGGTATGGTCCGAATAGCGGCTGATAAGGATATTTTCCGCCAACGGGTCTTCCAGTTCGCGCTGTAACGTGCGCAATAAGGGGCGCGCTCCGTACTTCACGTCAAAGCCTTTTTCCACCAAGAAATCTTTTGCTTCCTTTGTCAGTTCCAAAGATAAATTGCGCTCCGCCAGTTTGTCATCAACCTCTTCTAAGGCTAAGTCCAAAATAGCGCCGATATTTTCTTTGGAAAGAGAGTGGAACACCACGATTTCATCAATACGGTTGATAAATTCCGGGTTGAAGGTTTTTTTGACTTCTTCCATTACGTTTTTGCGCATATCCCGGTATTCTTGTTCCTCGGTTTGGTGGGCGGCAAAACCCAAGGTGCTGCCTTTGTTGGTAATTTCACGCGCGCCGACGTTGGACGTCATAATAATCACGCAATTTTTAAAACTGACCTTATGGCCCAAATTATCGCTTAAAGAACCTTCGTCCAGCACTTGCAGTAAAATGTTGTAAATGTCCGGGTGGGCCTTTTCCAGTTCGTCCAATACCACCACACTATACGGTCTCCGGCGCACGGCTTCGGTCAGTTGCCCTCCTTCCTCATACCCTACATATCCGGGCGGCGCACCGATAAGGCGCGAGACGGCAAATTTTTCCATATATTCGGACATATCCAAACGAATCATAGCATCCTCGTCGCCAAACAGGAACGTCGCCAAACTTTTAGCCAGTTCCGTTTTTCCTACACCCGTAGGCCCTAAGAACAAAAAACCTCCAATCGGGCGGTGCGGATTTCCTAACCCGGTCCGGTTGCGGCGAATTGCCTGCGAAACGGCCTTTACGGCATCATCCTGCCCGATAATGCGCTCGTGGAGATGTTCTTCCATATGTAAAATTTTATCCGTTTCGCTTTGGGTTAAGCGCGTAACGGGGATACCCGTCCATTTGGAAGCAACAAGCGCAATATCCTCTTCGGTTACTTGCGGAACTTGCTTGTCGTGTTCCTCGTGCCATTTTTGTTTTAAATGGTCAATATACCCCTTTAAACGGGCTTCGGTATCTTTTGCGGCTGCGGCTTTTTCAAACTCTTTATTTGCCATTGCCTCGTCTTTTTCTTGTACTGCCTGGTTATATTCCAGTTGCTTTTGTTTGATTTCGGGCGGCAGTGCGGCATTTTTCAAGCGCGCGCGGGCTCCGGCCTCGTCAAACAGGTCAATGGCTTTATCCGGCATTGCTCGGTCGGTAATGTAACGGTCTGCGATAGAGGCCGCGGCGCGGACAGCGCCATCCGTATAATGTACCTTATGGTGTGCTTCGTATTTAGAGCGGACACCCTTTAAAATATTAATAGTATCGTCTACGTCCGGCGGGTCGGCTACTACGGGTTGGAACCGGCGCTCCAAGGCGGCATCAGTTTCAATAGATTTGCGGTATTCGTCAAACGTGGTAGCACCGATACACTGTACTTCCCCGCGGGCCAAGGCCGGCTTTAAAATATTGGCGGCATCTATGGAGCCTTCCGCCGCACCCGCACCGATAATGGTGTGGAGTTCGTCAATGAAAATGATGGCATCTTTGGCGGCGGCCAGTTCGTCAATAATATTTTTTAAGCGTTGTTCAAATTCTCCGCGGTACTTGGTTCCCGCCACCACGGAGGCTAAATCTAAGGCTAAAATACGCTTGTTGGAAAGGACTTCCGAAATTTCTCCTTGGGCTATTTTCTGTGCCAAACCTTCTACAATAGCCGTCTTGCCTACGCCCGGCTCCCCGATAAGCACCGGGTTGTTTTTTGTGCGGCGGGCCAATATTTGTACCAAGCGTTCAATTTCTTCCTCGCGCCCGATAACAGGGTCCAGTTTATTTGGGGCGGCCAATTTTGTCAGGTCGCGGGTGTATTCGTCTAATGTAGGGGTTTTGCTTTTGCTTACGGTGGTTTCGCGTTCTTTTTTAGGAGTATTTAAATTGATTTCCTGCGAAAAAACGGCATTGTCTTCGTTTAAATCGCCGGAGTCCGCATCGCCGATAAAGTTGAGTACGGTATCGCGCACAGAATCCAAATTAAGACCCAAATTGGCTAATATTTTGCCTGCCATCCCTTCTTCTTCGCGGATAAGGCCCAGTAAAATATGTTCGGTGCCGATATGGTCCGAGCCTAACATTTGGGATTCTTCTACGGACAGTTCCAAAACTTTTTTGGCGCGCGGCGTAAAGGGAATTTCGCCAAGCAGCATAATTGTATCGCCGATGCCTACCATTTTTTCAATTTCCTGGCGGACTTTGCGGAACGTTACACCCAAGCCGGATAAAATCTTATTGGATACGGTCCCTTCCAAAGCGGAAAGACCCAGTAAAATATGTTCGGTACCCACATAGTCGTGGTTGAGGCGTTTGGCCTCTTCTTGCGCAATCAGGATAATTTTTTGCGCATTTTCGGTAAATCTTTTAGCCATCTTGTTTTAAACCCCTTTCAAACGATTACTACCATTATATAAAATAACTTACCGGTCCGCGGTGATTACGCGCGCCCTTCGGGTGCGGGACAGATGCCTTACAGCGGGAGGATATTTTGTATAATACCTTATATATGGAACAAGCAATAGAACGCGCCCGCAAAATCAGGGCCATTTTAACCGACGTAGATGGTATTTTAACGGACGGAAAAGTAAACTTTTTCGTACGGGACGACGGCAAAATAGACGAATTTAAATCTTTTAACACGCAGGACGGTCTGGCTGTGATGCTCTGCAACAGTACGGATATTGTGTGCGGTATTATTACGGGCCGCCGCCATCCAACCACTGTGGAGCGCGCCCGAAACTTGGGTTATAAATATATGTACCAAGGCTTTTTAACCAAAATGGGACCGCTTAACGATATTTTGAAAAAAGAAGGCCTGACTCCCGAACAAGTGGCCTATATTGGTGATGATATTACGGATATGCCTCTTTTAAAAGCCGTAGGTTTTGCGGCTACTGTGCCCAATGCGCTGGACATAGTAAAAAGTTGCGCGCATTACGTTACCAAGCGTAACGGCGGGGACGGTGCTTACCGTGAAATTATTGATTTTATTTTAAATGCCCAAGGGAAATTGGCCCCGATTTTGGACCAAGTAAATAAATCTGCCTGGAAGGTCAACAAAAAAGCGCAGTTGGAAATTGTTACATCGCAGGAAGGAATTGCGTAATGAAAGGCAAGTTTATTGTTTTAGAAGGTCCGGACCGTTGTGGCAAATCTACCCAAGCCAAGTTGCTTTATAATAGGCTTGTGGCGTGCGGACACGAGGTTGTTTTAACTCGTGAGCCGGGCGGCACCCCCACGGCAGAGCGTATCCGGCAGTTGGTGTTGGAACCGGGATTGGATATCCGCCCGATGGCGGAATTAATGCTTTACGAAGCCTCCCGTGCCCAGCACACGCAGGAAAAAATTTTGCCAGCCTTAGAAGCGGGGAAAACCGTCATTTGTGAACGTTATACAATGTCCACTTGCGCTTATCAGGGTTATGGGCGGGGCATTGATTTAAAGGTAATTGAAGCCTTAAACCAAGAGGCTTCACTTCATTTGCAACCTGATTTGACACTTGTATTTTTAATGTCGGATAAATATTTTACCGAACGTGGGGAATATTTATTTTCGGACCGTTTAGAGCAGGAAGATGTGGCTTTCCGCCAGAAAATGCGCCAAGGGTATTTGGAAATGGTACAAACCACCCCCAATGCGT
>OIYR01001126.1_pt1 | contig 14030 bp, 8 predicted proteins | sample 1588221 | NCBI WGS metagenome assembly OIYR01 (sample SAMN03283292) | human gut metagenome | biome: human-associated habitat; material: feces | host: Homo sapiens | place: Peru | collected 2012 | reverse complement strand
CTGTTATAGCCAATACCTGCCATGTCAGCACCTCAAGAATGTCGGGCTCATACATATATAATACGTATATGGCTCCGCCGAGAGCTATGCAGGCAATGATGGCAGCAAGCAATCCCAAGAGCATATAACGGCGCACGAACGGTGCACGTATGAATCCCCACGATGCACCCACGAGCTTCATCGTATGTATAGAGAAGCGACGGGCGTATACACTAAGGCGTATGGTGTTGTTGATGAGCGAGAACGACACGATGGTGAGCAACAACGCTATCGTAAGCAACACAATACTTATCTTAGCGATGTTGGCGTTAACGCTGTCAATCAAGTCTTTTTGATATTTCACCTCGCTCACCTTCGGATAGGCTTTAAGCTCGCGCGAGATAAACTGGAGCGAGTCGGTATTGGCATAGTCGGCATTGAGCGTAATCTCTACCGACGAAAGAAACGGGTTGGTGTCGGCAAACTCACGTGGGTCGGCGCCGAGCGTCTTGATGCCCTCGCGCAGTGCCTGCTCTTTGCTGATATAGTCGAGTCGGCAGATGTAAGGGCGCTGCTTCAGCTTGGCACAGAACTGTCGGGCCTCACCCGACGTCATATCGTCCTGAAGCATCAATGTCACCACAATATTCTGTTTTACGTATGTCGAGAGGTTGCGCGCTGTAAGCACCGAGAACACAACCAAGCCCAACAATATAAGCACCATAGCCGTGCTAATGCACAGCGTTACCGCCTGCAATCCATGACGACTGCCGGTCTTTTTCCTTCTTTTTGCCATTTTCTAAAGGGTATATTATACCAAATTTCTTGCAAAATAACAAAAAAAAAATCGTAACAGCGAGCAATTAACCACAATTAACACGCTGTTATGGATATGATTGTATTGCTGTTCTGATTTCAAAATAGAAACAGTATCTTTGTATAATCATAAAAAGATACTGGCACCCCATAAAATCAACATTAATACAGACAACGATGTCAACAATTCTCTATCCTTCGCCTATTGTCGGCCCTATACACAGTCGCCGACTGGGAATATCGCTCGGCGTGAACGTCAATCCGAGCGACGGAAAAATATGTACGTTCGACTGTATATACTGCGAAGTGGGCTATAATAGCAACCGCCACACCAAATCGCCACGTCCAACACGCCAACACATAGCATCGGCTCTTGAAGCTAAACTGAAGGAGATGAAGGCAGACGGATCGGCACTCGACGTCATCACATTCTCTGGCAACGGTGAACCTACTGGCCATCCCGACTTCCTGGGCATCGTCGAGGACACCATACGGCTGCGCAACAATTACTATCCTAACGCCAAGGTTTCGGTGCTGACCAATTCTACGCTTGCCATCCGGCCCGACGTGCATCGTGCCTTGATGCTCGTCGACAACAACATAATGAAGCTCGACACTGTAGACCCTATATATATAAATAATGTAGACCGCCCCGTTTCACCTGCCTACGACGTGGAGCAGATAATCAAGGAGATGCAGTCGTTCAATGGTCACGTCATCATCCAGACCATTTTCATAAACGGAACGGACGACCTCGGACACGATGTATCGAACACCAGCAACCGCTTCGTTGAGCCATGGCTCGCTGTCGTGCGACAAATACGCCCCTCAGAAGTGATGATATACACCATCGACCGCGAAACTCCATGCCCAACGCTGCGCAAGGCTACGCACGAAGAACTTAACACAATCCGCGACCGTGTGGCTGCTGAGGGCTTCAATTGCATTGCTGCATACTAGAAGCATATTGAATGCAATGGCAGATTGGAGTTTTGGGAGGTGACACGATGACGAAGTCTGGAAAATAGATAGTTTTTGCTTGTTCGTTTCGAATTTAATAATTAAATTTGCAATATACAACATCATAATAGGACATAATATGGAAACAAAAGCACTAACATTGGATAAATACCTTTTTGAAGATGCACAAAGATATGCAAGCAGAAAAGGAACAGACTTGACAAAACTTGTTGAGGCATACTTGAAACGTTTGCTAAAAAAAGAGAAGAAGATGGAACATGAAGAAATTGAAATTCCTGATATGGTTATGAGTATGTTGGGGGTGGTTCCTTCTGACTCTATTGACGCTGACGATATAAATGGAAGAAAAGCATACCATAAACATTTAGAGGATAGATACAATGAAAAAGGTCTTTCTTGACACTAATATCGTTGCAGATTTGTTCTTAAAACGAGAACCGTTTTGCCAGAATTCCCTGAAGTTATTTGCGTTAGGTTTTCACAAAAAAATAACATTATATGTCAGTTCATTAAGTTATGCAACTTTGGCTTATCTGTGTCGTAAGATGAAAAAAGAAGAACGTGTTCTACTATTCGAAAAACTTAGAAGTCTTACTGTAACAACAACAGTTGACAGGCAAACTGTAGACATGGCTTTGGTTTCAGGCTTTGACGATCTGGAAGACGCTATGCAGTATTATTCGGCAATAAGTTCAAAAGTCGATGTTGTTTTGACTAGAAATAAAAAGGATTTTGTAGAAGCTAATGTACCTGTTATGACTCCAGACGAGTTTTTTATTAATGGATAATAAAACAAGAAAGAACAACATTGTCTTACACTAAATTATAGTAAGACAATGTTGTTCTTTTGCTATACAATATTGTTTATTTTTATTTGTCGGCTTCACCCTTGCCTCTGCCATCGGCATCAGAACGGATAGCCGATTGCGAAATGCAGGCTCTGCGAATCCTTGAAACTGTTCATATTATAGAATCCGCTCTTGTAGGGCACGTGTATACCAATACCCCAGTCGAGACGCAGCACAAAGAACTCCAAGTCGTAGCGTATGCCAACACCTGTGCCCAATGCCATGTCCTTCAGCAGATTCTTCATCTGCAACTTCGACCCTTCACGATAGCCGTCGTCGCGCAATGCCCATACGTTGCCGGCATCTACGAAGAGCGCTCCGTACAGATTGCCGAACAGACGCGGACGATACTCCACGTTGGCCTGAAGCTTTATGTCGCCCGTCTGGTCCATATACGACAGTCGCGACTGATTGGTATAATAGCGGCCCGGACCGATGCTGCGCACATTGAAGGCACGTATGCTGTTGGCACCCCCCACATAAAACTGCTCACTGTATGGCGCAGCACTTGCATTGCCATACGACCATATCACGCCGGCATTCACATGACCCACCAATTGGCTGTGGTCAGACACCTGCCACGTCTTGCGATAGTCGGTTTCTACCTTTAGGAACTGTGCGTACGGATTCTTGAACATAGTCTTACCCTTCTCGTTCCACTTCTCGCCGCTTGCCAGATAGCCAAGCGACAACAGATTGGACGCCTCGCTCACCGACACCTGCCAGTATATCGGGTTGCGGAAGGTAGAGCGCGACTGATAAGTGAACGTATAGCGCATCTTAGGCACAAACTGGTCGGCCATCGAAATGAGCAGATACGGACTTTGACTTACTATCTCCTTGAAAGCCTCGGTCTGCTTCTGCATGTATTCGTATTGCAGAATGAGTGGCGAGAACTGATGCACACGGTTGGGCGCAGGCTGAATGGTATATGTCAATTCGCCCGACACGATGTGGCGCTTGAAGTAGCCCGAACGGTTGAGCACGTCGCTCGAAGCCTTGATAAGCGTGTTCGATACTGTGTTGTTGGGCTTCACCTTTTGTCCGCTCAGCCAGCGCTTGACACGCACACGCTCCATCAAACGGTCGATAAAGAGCAGTCGGGGCATCTCAAGCGATACGTCAGCACCATATTCATACGAGTTGAACTTCGAACTTGTACCGTCGGCACGGTGTCCGGTCTGCCACTCGTACGAGCCTTTCAGATTGACCGACAGTTTCTCGCCGCCACGGAAGGCGTTGCGCCTTACAACACCCATTACCAGTCCCGGACCCACACGTCCCGTGGTCTTGCCCACCACATTTGCCTCAACGTAGAAGTCGTACGGCTTGTCGAATACGCAGTTGAGCGTAAGGTCGAGCGTGTCGCAGGCTGCCGAGGTGTCGCGCGGAGCAAATCCAAGGTCTACACGCGAGAAGAGTCCCTTTGAGGTGAGTGTATTGATTGACTGCTGATAGGTGTTATAGCTGTAGAGTTTGCCAGGACGCATCTTCAGGTCGCGCGCTATCACGCCAGCACGTATAGGCGTGCGCTTGCCCGTATATACTATTGTGTAGTCGCGAAAAGTCACGGAGTCGGTGAGCTGTTGCATCACGTTGCGCCGCATTTGAAGATTTATGTGGCCGATATACCACTTCTTGCCTATCTGCGAGGGCAGACTGTCGGCATACTGCAACTTCACCTGCGCCTTATTCACAGCAGCAAGGGTGTCAGCCAGATATGTGGCATAGCCCGGCTGATAGTAGAAGTAGCCGTTGTTGCGCAACAGTGTCGACACACGTGTACGCTCGGCTTCGAGCGTCGACACGTCGAACGGGTCGCCCTTGTGCACCAACGATTCTGCCGATGTAGAATCGATGAGATGCTGAGCCTCAACGGGGAAGTTCACGTAAGTCAATGTGTCGATAGTGGTCAGGTCGCCAAAGTTGACCGTATAGCCAATCTTGGCTTTCTTCGGGTTAGAATTTGTGAGAATGTCGTAGTTGACATACGATCCGAAATAGCCACGTGCACGCAGCAGTTCGCGTGCCACCTGCGAGCGCAGACGCGGATTTACGTTGCTCATGAGCACCGGTGCCTTGCCGAATGTCTTGCGCACCCATTTGCCCAATCCCTCGTCGCTTTTGTAAAAGGCATTGTATATCCACAAACGGTAAGGGAATGGCGAGCGATAATACGAACTGCCCAGTATGGCACCGTTCGGTTCGGTGGCAAGAGCCGCCTCCACCTCCTCCTGAGTGGTGTTGAAATGATCGTTGGCAGCATAGTTCTTGTATTTTATCTTGCGCTGTCCGGTGTACAGTTGGTCGCCGTCGGGCACGCTCGCCGTCTCCGAGCACGAGGCAAAGAGCACCATGCCAAGCACACCCATCACGCCCTTCCACAGACGTGAGAGTGTCAGTATGCTGTTATTTCTATTTGCATTCATATCCTTATATACGGCTTTTATTATTATTTCTTCTGTCTTGTAGTGTCATTGAGCAGCTCAATCTGGTCGTTCTGTTTCGGCTTTCTGAAACGGAATATCTCCTTCAGGCTGTCCATCTTCTTGCGCCACAGGAAACCGCCGCCAAACTGCTCCACATAGCCTTCGAGCCAGTCGTACGAGTCACGGTCGTAGAACAGCTTCAAGTATTTGTTGGAGTTGGGCGACAGACGATACTCAAACGTAACGTTGTCGAAGAACGTATCATTCTGATTCTCTATCTCGGCACCGCTCGACACCTTTCCACCGATGACTATGCGCAGACGGTTGTTCCAGAATCGCTTTGAGAACTTGAACGAGTAGTCGGTGTGTACCTGTCCCGAACCCAACGTTGTGTTGTCCATACCGAACGAAAGGTCGAGCGTGCGCAAGGCATTGCCGCTGATGGCGTTGATTTGCGAGTTGAGGAATGCACTCAGCGCATTGTTCATCGAGAACGAGTTGGTGTTGCCGTCGGCGAGATACATGCCCGTTGTAAGCATGGTCACAGCCAGCTTGCCACGGTTCTCTACCGACTGCGTCATCAGTTCGTTGTGCATCTGCTGGTCGTCAGGAGCATCGATGGTAAACTGCAGTCCCATGTCCTTCAACGTCTTGGTTATCACGACGCCACACTCGAATGTAACGCTGCGGCCGGTTCCGCCGTCATCGGTCACGGTTGTCTTGTTCTCTTCTGTGGCGGTGATGTTGAGTCGCGGATTCATCGGGTCGCCCGAGAATTCGGCATAGCTGCCGTCCTTGATGGTAAATGTCTTGAGCGGAATTACGGGCAACGAGTATTTCATCTTACCCGAACCTATAGTATAGCGTCCGTACAGACTCAGTCCGTCGCTGGCAGTATAGAGCATGCGCAGGTCGCCTCCGCCTATCAGGTCGACATAGTTGGAGTGGTCGGCATTGAGTGCGCACATCACATGTGTGCCGTCGTCGATATTGACAGTGAGGTCCATGTTGAGTCCGTTGATAGGCGGACGTGTAACGGTTACAGCGTTCGGATCGCGGAAGTTGACAAACTTGACGAGTCCGTCGAGCTGGTTGTCGGTGCTGAGAGGCGAGTCGCGCAATACGTATGTAACGTCGCTCGAACCCAATACGTCCAGTCGGCCACGCACACGCAGTGCATCGAGCGGACCTTCAGCCAATCCGAGGAAGTTGACCCAAGCCTTGCCGTAAGCCTCCGAGCGTGTTGTCTCCTTCGAGTCGATGAGCAAATAGTTGTCGGCACGCATTCGTACGTTGAGCGACATGTTTGCCACGTCGGCAAAGTCGACATATCCGCGCAGCGTAAGCGGATTGCCGTTGCGGGCAAAGAGCTGGAAGTTCTCGAGCGAAAGGCGGCTGTTGGTGATGGTGAGCGGGTCGTCGCACATACGCATCTCTATACCATACGGTTCGCTTGCCACATAGGCAGAATCGAAATACACCTCGCCGTTGACATCAGGACGACTGAGCGAGCCGTGCACCTTCACCTCGCCCTGGGCATAGCCCTTGAAGCCTATGATGCGGTCGGGCACAAAACCGTTGAGCAGAAGCAGCGGTGTGCGCGACATCTTGAGGTCGGCATCGAGCGTGCCTTCGCCCTCGGTGTCGTACAATCCGGTGAGTGAGCACACCTCGTAGTCGTCCATCGACAGCGTTCCGTCTACATAATGCTCGCGCATATTGTCCTTTGGCATATACACAAACTCGCTCGACAGATTGCCTATCGGACAACCCTCGTAAGTCATTTTGTCAATGCTCACCGACGACGATACCGACATATCGCCCTCTTGCTGTGATATGTAGTGGAAGTCGCCGTTGAGAATGCCCGAAATGTTCGGTGCGTAAGGTACTACGGCAAGCACCTTCTGCAGGTCGAAGCGTGCCAGTCCTATAGTAACGTCCTGCAATGCCTCAGTGCTGTCGTTGGTGTATACACGCACCGCCATACCGTCGTCGGCACGCAGAGCCATGTCGGCAGAGAGGCGCTTATCATTGGCAAAGAACACATAGTTGTTCTTGTTAACCTTGAATTCCTTATATCCCAACACAGGATCGATGCCGCCCAACGACACACGCACACCGCCCTGTTCCATCTGTGCACGCAGTCCAAGCGCAATGCCAAGACGTTCGCGGGCATCGTATATGCGTGTACCTAAATACATCGACTGCTCGTGGAAGGCGCCACGGAAACGGGCGTCAAACACAAACTGCTTGTTGGAGCGGTTGTTGCGCACCTGTCCCTCAAAGTCGGTCTTTATCGAATCCGACTTGAACGCCAGGCGTATGGTGTCAAGCTGCACTCCGGCTGCCACGAGCGAGTCGAGGCGCAGCTTGCCGTTGATGCCTGCCGCCGGCGATGTAGCCATATCTATATAAGCATTGTGAAAGTCGTAGCCGAAGCGGCGCAATGTGCGGGCGAATATGTTTTCGCGTCCGGCATCGAAGTACAGCGCCACGTCGGGCAGACGCTCACGCAGGCGCAACTGGTCGATATATCTCTCCTTCGACTGTCGCATAGCCTCCTCGTTGACACTCTCCAGACGCTTCATTATGTGCTCTATCGTACCGCTGCCGTCAAGACGCAACGTAAAGTCGCCACTTGTTACAGCAGCGTGAGTAGAGTCGCGGCGAGTGAATATGTCGAGCGCTATTCGCTCGGGGCGATACGTACGCGAACTGTCGCGCACGATGATGTTGCCAATCACTCCACGTGCGGTGTGATTGACCTTAAAGTCGCTCGCCAGGTCGACATCGGCACGCAGCGAGGCTGTCAGCGGACGTTTGCTCACGCCCATACGCATAAAGTCGGCATTGATAAGGTCGCACGCCAGCTGTGCATCCATGCGTTTGCCGTTCATCAGGGCATTGAGGTTGATGGTGCCCTGCAGCAGCGGCGTATGGCTGTCGAGCAGCGCATGCCCCACTCCATTGTGTACATTGGCTGTGAGCTTAGTGTTCGACATGTCGTAGCCGGCATATCTGAACTCGGCAATACTGCCCTCTGCATCGAGCTGCGTACGAGGCGACAACATGTCGGTGCCCACTCCGTGCGCCTTCAGACTGCCCGTGAACGGTCCTGCCGCCAGTCCGGGCACGAAGTGCGACAGATGCAGACTCTTTGCCGACAGCGTTGCGTTGTAAGCCATGCTGCGAGTGTCGACCGAAGCCTTGCCGCCCACATGTCCGCCACCCTCAGTCACATTGAAGTCGGCAGCATAGCGTGGTCCGTCGGCATGCACATTGGCTTTAAGCCCAATGCCGTATGGTATGTTGAAAGAGCTTGCCACCGAGCGTGGCAACATCGCTTTGACAAAGTCGAGATTATATGTACGTCCCTCTGCCTTGATGTCGGCACGCAGACGGTCGGTATCCATGAGATTCTGCGCCTTGCCCTTAGCCTTTAAGGCGAAAGCCGTAGGATAGGTTACGGACAGCTCGTTGATACTGAGCCGGCGCATGTTGCCGTTGATGTCGGCATTGAGAGTGATGGGCGTGGCGGGCATACGGCGCAGCATCTCCTTGGGCAAGAACCCAAGCAGCGGCACGAAGTCGGTCTTCACCACATAGCCCTTGATGTTGACGTCCATGACGCCCGGATTGCTTTCGGCAAATGTCGAAAGGTCCATCTTCACCTTTGCCGTGAGCATCGACCGAGGTGTGCGCAGTCGCATATCGGGCAGCCACACATGGGTAGAATCCAGCAAAAGGTAGGTTGAGAATTCGTTGACTTGCAGTCCGCTCTTCTCCTTCAGCGCACACTCCTTCAGCCTCAGCCTTACGCCGTCGTCGCTATATTGCAGCGAGTCGACGTGCATGCCAATGGCGGAGAGTGCTATATGATTATAGTCGAACCCTGGCTGAGCCAAGGTGTAGCGCATGTCGTAGTTGAGCGAACCCTCACGCCAGTCGAGCGAACCCACACTATACGTTCCCTTAAACAGGTCGAAGCTGCCGTTGCGCGCCTCCAGCCTGCCTATTCCTGCAGCAATGCGCAGCGAGTCGCCAGGCATGTGTACCGTAGCCTTTGTGTCGGCTATGTCAAGACGGTCGAGCGAGATGTTCCAGTGCGACGGCGTGCTGGTAGTGTCTTCCGGAACGGTATCGCTCAGTGCTACATCCAGACGTGCACCCTTCAGCGCAGCACGGTCGATATGTACGGTCTCGTCATTAAGATTGATGCTGCGGCTGCGCAGCGAGAGCTGTCCGACGTGTCCCTTGACACGTGCCGAGGGTACGAAGTGGGCTGTATTGAGTTTGGTGTCCGCCAATTCGAGGCGGTCGACCACCACATTGCCATGAAACAACGGACGCAGACGCACACTCACAGTAAGCTGGCGTGCGTCGGCAATGGTGTCAGTTTTGTGGCGCAAGGAGTCGTTGGGCTGCGTTGCCAGAAAACCGTCGACTGTCAAGTCTAACGGAAAGCGCAGGCGCACATGGTCGACACGTACTGTCATACCTGTCGACTCTGAGGCATATGAAGCCACTTGCTTTACAGCCCAGTTTTGCACTGGCGGCACATAAAGCAGCACAGCCAATAGAACTAAAATGACAATGGGCGTGGCAACAACTGCAGCCACGGCAATAAGCGATTTCTTTACAACTGGCTTCATATTTTGCTTTTTTATTAGTTTTATTTAGTTTTGAGCGAACCTCTACTCCGCATTGGCGCTGAGGTCGTGCCACAGGCGGTCATTAGGCACATCGGCGTAAGCCACGATGGTCTCCTTCGACACGGGATGCACAAACTCTACACGGCGCGACAGCAATGATATGCTACCGTCGGGATTGCTGCGCGGTGCACCATACTTCAGGTCGCCCTTGATGGGGCATCCCATGTGTGCCAACTGGCAGCGTATCTGATGGTGGCGGCCTGTGAGCAGCGTCACCTCAATGAGCATATAATTGTCGGCAACGGCACGCACCTTGTATTTCAGCACAGCCTTCTTGGCTCCAGGCACCTCGCGTTCATGTGCGTAGCTCTTGTTCTGGCGTTCGTTGCGAGTGAGCCAGTCGGTCAGCGTGCCCTCGGGGGCTATATCACAGCGCTTCACCACAGCCCAGTATGTCTTGTGCACGTCGCCCGTGCGGAACATGTCGTTGAGTCGCGACAGAGCCTTCGATGTCTTGGCAAACACCACGAGTCCGCTTACGGGGCGGTCGAGTCGGTGTACAACGCCCAGGAACACGTTGCCCGGCTTGTTGTACTTCTCCTTGATATACTCCTTCACCGTCTCCGACAGAGGCTTGTCGCCGGTCTTGTCGCCCTGCACAATCTCGCCGCTGCACTTGTCGACTATTATAATGTGATTGTCTTCGTAGACTACCTTCATAAGCTGGTATATGAATTAAAATAGGAGGATATGGTGTTCCGCCATACCCTCCTACCATATTTAATAATGTATATAATCAGAGTCTGATTACATGTTCATGCCACCGTCGATCTGGATAACCTGACCGCTGACATAAGAAGACATGTCAGAAGCGAGGAACAGACATACATTGGCGATGTCCTCGGTCTGACCACCACGACGAAGAGGAATCTTCTTCATCCAGTCCTTGCGAATCTCCTCAGGCAGCTGTGCAGTCATAGCTGTCTCGATGAAACCAGGAGCAACAGCGTTGGCACGTACACCCTTCGGGCCCAACTCCTGAGCGATTGACTTGGCAAGAGCAATCATACCAGCCTTAGAGGCAGCATAGTTGCACTGACCAGCGTTGCCGTGAACACCAACTACCGAAGCCATGTTGATGATAGAGCCACTGCGCTGACGCAGCATGATTGGCGAGCAAGCGTGGATAAAGTTGAAAGCCGACTTAAGGTTGACGTTCAGTACAGCGTCCCACTGAGCCTCAGTCATACGCAGCATGAGTCCGTCCTTGGTGATACCGGCGTTGTTGACGAGAATGTCGATTGAGCCGAAGTCAGCGTGAATCTGCTTAACGGTCTTCTCGGTCTCCTCAAAGTCAGCGGCGTTGCCAGCATAAGCGCGGCATGTTACGCCAAGAGCCTCAATCTCCTTGCGTGTAGCCTCAAGACCTGCGGCCATGTCGTCGTTCAGAACGAGGTCGGTGAATGCGATGTTTGCGCCTTCAGAGGCGAATTTCATAGCGACAGCCTTTCCGATGCCGCGGGCTGCTCCAGTGACGAGGGCAGTCTTACCTGTAAGTAATCCCATTTCGTTAATTGATTTATTGTTATTTAGTACTTTATTGTTTCGTATATCTATGTTCACTATACATTATTATTAATACGCTTGCCCAGTGCGCCATACACCACCTTGGCTACAAGCGGCTTGCTGGTCTCTTCGGTCATTCCGTGTCCCAGACGGCCGTATATGAACGGCACCTCAAGTCCCTTTATACAATAATGTGTGATGTCTGCCACAAGGTCGACGTCTTCGATGTCAAACTCACCGTCTGCCTTTCCTTCGGCATATACCTTGCGGAAGAGTTCTATCTCGTCTTCGTCAAACTTCTTGCGCACCTTCTCCACCATCCAGATGTTGCGGAAAAATTCTGCACGCAGATTGCCGTTGCGCACCACCGTCTCCCGTATCATGCTCAGATGGGTATATATCAGCTCAATAATCTTGTCCTGTGGCCGCATCTTCATGCCTGCCACCTCGTCGAGCTTGTCCGACAGGCGCTCCAATTCCGACTCTATCACAGCCGAATACACGTCTTCCTTGCGGTTGAAGTAGGTGTAAAGCGTGCGGCGACCCTTGCCCGATGCCACAGCAATGTCGTTCATTGTAGTGTTGGCAATGCCGTTCTTGGCAAACAGCTGGCGTGCCACATCAACGAGTTTTTGGCGAGTCTTGGATATTGACATAACGTTTCCTTACCTTTCTATTATTTTGCACATCAATTTATGTATGTGCAAAATTACAGCAATAATTCCATACAAGCAAATAAAACACCTGCATTTTGTCTTTTGTTAACAGAGCAAAACAATAAATTCGTAGGAAAAATAGAGCAATGAAGAGGAAAAACAAAAGAACAACTAACATTTAAAAACCTCTCAAAGCCACGAGCTTTGTGCACAAGGTTATCCTTGGCTCATAAAAGCTCGAGTTTTGAGAGGTTTTCTTTAAATACCCAAAAATTATCAAAACCTAATTATTCTACTATTCTGCTACAAGTCTTACTGGCATTGCACGATATCTGCCTGTGTTGTTACCTGACGAACCTGACACAAATCGGTAGTTTGACATATTAAGCGTCTTGCTGAAAGCGTCAAGATACAAGTACCAGAAGCCGTATTCAGGACTGGCTGCCGAGAATCCCTGATAGTCAGACAGTCGTGAGCGGGTCCATAAATTGGCATGATATTCATCCTTGTAAGTCGCACCCTCGTAATATCCGCTCATAGGGATAAATATCTCGGGAATCTGCGAGTTGCTTTCGGTTTTCATGCCAAGGCAGTTGTACACCTCTCCCGTGGCAGTCGTCTTGGCTTCTATCGTCAGCACATTGTTGTCGATGAGATTCGTGAGGCAGGCATCGTCGCACACCTTGAAGTTGCCTATTGCCAGAGCTTCTACCACATCGTTGTTTTTCTTCGCCTCATTAGAGTTCGTAGCCACCGAAATCTTGAAGTAGCCTCCTATAGCTCCCTTGTTGCCTCTAAGCACGGTGGCACCGGGATTGTAATAGGCATTGGTAGTAGCACCGAGATTGCGGTCGAGCATGTGATAAGTCTTTCCACCTGCCACTACATCCACCATCTCATAGTAGTACCATTCCGACAACCTGTTGTCGCCAAGTTGATAGTCGGCGGACAGATGGCTGAATAGTCCGACATGATAAATCGGATAGGTTATCTTCTTGATTCCGTTGGTAATGGTGAAAGCCTCTTGATTTATCCACATACTATAATTAGTATCCGAATTGTCGGCAAGTGTCACCTTGTAGTAGGCGTTTCCATTGTCAGTTATCTGTTCTATATTCACTCGTGAGTCCTTACATTCCCAAACATCACCATCAATATGCGGTATGAGATAGTAAACCGTGTTGTTGCCTACAAAGAAGTGAAGTCCGTCGTTGCGCACATTGCCTTGGTTCTCTTCAGGCTCTATTCCCTTAAGCGAGTTGTCCATCCAAGTGAAGTAGTCGGTATCTAATATTGATTCTCCACTAAGGCTCTTTATCTTTATCTTTACCTTTCTTTCTTCGTCGTGACGGAAGTCGTAGCCCAACTGGGTGATCTTGACTTCGCGCGACAAATCGCCTGATGTAATTGTTACAGAGCCTGAACGCGCTACAGAATTATAGTTCTTTGTCAGAGTAAGCTCAATTTTGTACAGTTTGCCTGATGACGAGTGTCCGTATGAAGGCAGCTCAACAACTGTTGCAGTTGGAGAAACCTTAATCCATTCGGTGTTTGACTTAACACTATATTTGAAGTCAGGCTTGGTAGTTACAAACGTTACTGTAACCTTATCGTCATTGCCCAATGCCTGGCGTTCGCCACACACTCCAAGCTCATAGTCCTTGCATGCTATCATGTCTACAATGGGCGGATTGTCGTCAACCACCACTACAGACAGTCTGTTCTCTGGCAGATTGTTTATTGCTTCCTGCTCTGTCGACCATCCTGCATGGTTTACAGCCGTGACCTTAACCTGATAATGATGGTTGCGCAGAAGAGCTATCGGCTCTAAGGTGCCGTCAGATGTCTTGTTCTTGAACGCCACTTTATAATATGTCTCTGCTCCGCCATCATATTTTGCACGGATAATCATATATGCCTTGTCGGCAGGTGTCTCATAGAAAGGCTGCTCGCCCGATACATAGCCGTCAGTATTATCTGAGCAATCTACCGATGGCAAAGCCACGTTATTAATCGACTTTGAGGCTATCGTGCCCGATGATGCCGTGTTGAAGAGTCTGAAACCTGTTATCTCGAAATTGGTCAACGCCTCATCCTTGGTAA
>OIYR01001125.1_pt1 | contig 14030 bp, 16 predicted proteins | sample 1588221 | NCBI WGS metagenome assembly OIYR01 (sample SAMN03283292) | human gut metagenome | biome: human-associated habitat; material: feces | host: Homo sapiens | place: Peru | collected 2012 | reverse complement strand
AGAATGGCTGGTAGAATTTTAGGTATGGGTGATATTGTTTCTCTTGTTGAAAAAGCAACCGAAGCAATTACGGAAGAAGAAGCTATGGATACTGCTAAAAAGATGCAGTCAGGAAAATTTGATTTAGATGACTTTTTAAAACAGATGAAACAGATAAAAAAATTAGGGCCTCTTGAAAACTTAATTAAGCTATTACCTGGTGCTAAGAAAATGGGACTTACGAATGTGAATATTGATCCTAAACAATTAGCTCATGTTGAAGCTATTATCTTATCTATGACTCCAAAAGAAAGAAAAAATCCTGATATTATTAAAGGTTTTTCTAGAGCTATAAATAAAGGATTAAAATTTGTATCTGATAATGATGCTGAAACAATAGCTAAAAGTATTATTAGTTTCTTTCCTGATACTGCATTAAATGATTTGACTACTATGATTGATAGATATAAGAAAGGTGATGCATATAGAGAGACTATTAGTATTAATGAAGATGAATGGAAGCATATTCAAGATATTATGATTGCTGCTGGCGAACTTGATAGTTATGCTCCATATGATAAGTTAATATATGGAAAATACTTTAAGGAATTCGAATGATATATTAATTATTGATAATTTATCTAAAATATATCATACTAACGATAGTGAAATAACTGCTATTGAAGGTTTGAATTTAAATGTTAAAGATGGTGAATTTATTGCTATTGTAGGTCCTTCTGGATGTGGTAAATCTACATTCCTTAAAACATTAAACCGTATGCAGGACTATGTAAAAGGTGTAAAGATTACTGGTCAGGTGACACTGGATGGTGAAGACATCTTTGATCCTAGAGTAGATACAACTTTATTAAGAAAGAAAGTAGGTATGGTATTCCAGCAGCCAAACCCATTCCCAATGAGCATCTTTGATAACATTGCCTATGGACCTAGAATTCATGGGATTAAGAATCATGCTGAATTAGAAAAGATTGTGATTAGATCATTAAAGCAGGCTGCTTTATATGATGAAATTGCAGATCGTCTCGATACAAGTGCATTAGGTTTATCTGGTGGTCAGCAGCAGAGATTATGTATTGCGAGATGTTTAGCTGTTAACCCAGATGTTATCTTATTGGATGAACCTACAAGTGCCTTAGATCCAATTTCTACATCTAAGATTGAAGATTTATTAATGAATCTTAAGAAAGATTATACAATTGTGATTGTGACACATAACATGCAGCAGGCTTCACGTATTGCAGACAATACCGCATTCTTCTTACAGGGTGAAATCATTGAAACGGGTGATACAGAAAAGATCTTCTCATTCCCTCAAGATAAGAGAACAGAAGATTATATTACTGGTAGATTCGGTTAATATTTAATTATCTAAATCAATATATTATAATGAAGGAGTAAAAATTATGAGAAGTCGTTTTGATCGAGAACTAGATACGCTTAATGTAGATCTTCAGAAGATGAGCGGTCTTGTAGAGAATGCGTTAGAAAATACTATTGCTGCATTTCAAAACAAGAACACTAAGCTTGCGAAAGAAGTTATGGAAAATGATCGTATGATCAATGATATGGAACGTTCTATTGAGTCTATTTGTTTTAAGTTAATGTTAAGACAGCAGCCAGTGGCAAGAGATTTACGTATTGTGACTACTGCTTTAAAGATTGTCACTGATCTAGAAAGAATTGGTGACCAGTGTTCTGATATTTGTGAAATTATCTTAGATTTATCTGGTGATCATATTTATAGAACAGTAGAACATATTCCAGATATGTTAAAGACTGCAAAAGAAATGGTACATAAGTCTATTGAAGCTTTTGTAGAAGGTGATGTAGATAAAGCTCATAACATTTCTAGAATGGATGATGATATTGATGCATTATTCTTAGATATTAAGAATGAAATCATTCAGATTATGAAGGAAAATAGTGAAAATGCCGATGACTGTTTAGATTACTTCATGATTGCGAAATATCTAGAAAGAATTGGTGATCATGCATCTAATATCTGTGAATGGTTAGATTTCATGGAAACAGGATCCATTAACCAGCAGCGTATTATATAAGGGGGATATAATCAATGAGCGAACGTATATATGTAATTGAAGATGATGAAAATATTCAGGAAATTATCAAGTTATCTCTTGAATCAAGTGGGTATCAAATTACCCTCTTTAATAATGCGATAGATGCAATTGTCGCAATTCATGAAGATACGCCTGATCTTGCGATATTTGATGTCATGTTACCAGAATTAGATGGTATTTCAGCTATTAAGCAGATAAGAAAGACGAATACAACTTTACCTATCTTAATTCTATCAGCAAAGGATCGTGAAATAGATAAGGTAAGAGGGTTAGATTCAGGCTGTGACGATTATATGACGAAACCATTTGGAGTGCTGGAACTTGCTGCACGTGTTCGCTCATTACTTAGAAGAAGTCAGCATCATTCAAAGGTTATTAAGACAACATCTTTAGAAATTGATAAATCGAAACATATTATTTTAAAGCAGGGTGAAAAACTTGAATTAACTCATAAAGAGTATCAGTTATTACTCTATTTAGTAGAAAATAAAGAACGTGTTGTAGAAAGAGAAGAACTCTTAAATAATATCTGGGGTTATGATTTTGTAGGCGAATCGAGAGCCTTAGATGTTCATATTCGTTCTTTACGTGCAAAACTTGGTGATGATGGGCATCATTATATTAAGACAATCAGAAGCGTAGGTTATCGTTTTATTGAGGATGGTCAATAATGAGACAATCTATATTAAGATATTTCATCTCATTATTATTGGTATCTCTATGTATCTGTAGTGCAACGAGTATATTTATTATTTCTGGTTCAATGAAAGAGGATTCCGAAAGAGAAATGATGTATTCTGTAAAATTAATAGAATATAACTTAGATTACTCGGGTGATTTAAATAAACAGATTGAAACATTGAATCCACTTGCTTTCTCTGATGATACAAGAATATCTGTCATAGATGAAAAAGGTAAAGTTCTTGCAGATACATACAAGGATGATATTTCTTCTAATCATATAAAAAGAGAAGAAGTGCAGGAAGCACTTCATTCTTCAAATCATGAGGGGTATGCAATGAGACGTTCTGAGACAACGAATCAAACGCTACTCTATGCTGCATATTATAAAGATACCCACATTATAAGATTGTCCATCCCTTATTCAGGTGTATGGGGTTATTTCCCAGAACTTGCTCCTGCATTTGCGATTTCTATACTGATCAGTATATTATTTTCATACATAGTTGCACGTAAACTCTCTAAGAGAGTCACTCAGCCTTTGACAGAAATCAGTGAGTCTCTTAATAACATGACTGAAGACTATCGTTTTGAACTCCCAACAACAGATTATGAAGAATTCACACCTATTATTGATACAATAGAAAATCTTTCTCATCGATTAAGGAAATCTATGAGAGAAACAAGATTTGAACAAGATAAGATCAATGCGATATTAAGAAAGATGGAGGAAGGCTTTATCTTACTTGATGAGAATGGCATGATCTTAAGTGTCAATGATAGTGCTATAAAGATTCTAGGACCTTTAAAAGAGAAGGACAATTTAGTTGATCATATCTCTTATCCAAATCTTATAAATGCGTTAAATAGTGCTTCTAAAAAACAACGTATAGAATTAAAGATTCATGATTTTGATTACCAATGTGTAATCTCCCGCCTTCCATTTGGTACAGCACTCTTCTTTGTAGATATTACCGCAATGAAGAACTCACAAAAGATGAGAGAAGAATTCTTCTCTAGTGTATCTCATGAATTAAAAACACCTATTACAGCTATTAGAGGTTACAGTGAATTATTATCACAAGGATTCATCAATGATGAAAATCAGAAGAAGATGATGCTTTCTAAGATTCAAACTGAAGTGACTAATATGTCTTCTTTAATTAATGATATCTTGATGTTATCTAGACTAGATAGTGATGATTTGATTGTAGAAAAAGTTCCTGTTAAGATGCAGGCATTAATGAAGGACATCTCGCAAGATTATGAAGGTTTATTATTGAAATACAATGTAGAGCTTCATACAGATGTTGATCCTATTACTTATATTGGAAATGGGTCTCAGATAGAGACATTGATTTCTAATCTAGTAAGTAATGCGATTAAATACAATAAAGAAGATGGTCATGTTTATGTTCATATTTATAGTAAAGAAGATAATATGATCATTGAAGTCAAGGATACAGGTATTGGTATACCACTTGCAGATCAAGGACGTGTCTTTGAAAGATTTTATCGTGTTGATAAGGGACGTAGTAGAATCAAAGGTGGTACAGGTTTAGGTCTTGCCATCGTTAAGCATATTGTTTCTTATAATAAAGGAACAGTGAAATTACATAGTCAATTAGGAGAAGGTACTTGTATTACGATTACTCTTCCTAATAAATCATAGAGATGCTTCGGCATCTCTATATTTTTTTGAAATTACGATATATATATTATAAATTGAATACTGTATAGTAGTAATAGGTGAACTACCCATTACCTAAAGGTAATGAGCTTCTAGGAAATTAATGATTTTCATTTAAGAAGTTTGGTATTTAAGTTCCCACCTGAATACTCGTAAGCGCCAAATTATATAGTGTAACTTTATTAAACACTAGCTATGTTTCTGTTTTTATTTCTAAATATCACTACCATTATCTATTGATATAAAAAACATTGGATTCTATATCATGCTAGTTGTTAACAATAGATAAATGCCACCATTGATTGTTGAAGTGTTTCAACTTATGAAATATAATTTGTTTGAAATAAAGATTTGCGATATTTAGTTATTTATTTAAAGAAAGTTAATTGATGAGGTAATCGAAATGGAAATGGAAGGATTAGTAGTAAGCTATGATGGTTTAAAAAACACTTTAATGTATCATGGTATACACGAATACCCTATCGGGGGTATGATTGCAGAATATGCAAGATTACATCCAACAATTATTAAAGAAGTTATTATGAGTTATAGTGATTTAAATGTAGAACCAACTACCGATAATATATCTGTATTCTTTCCGTGGTTTATTAACGAACTTGAAACAAAAGTGAACCTTGTATCAGCAATAGTAATTACATTTGAGTTCATGGAATCAGTTGTTGGTCTAGTAAAAATGACTAAAGATGAACGTGACTCACTTTTTAAAGATAAAACAAAGGAAAAAGGAAAAATATATGAGTTTATTTTTGAACATACAAACTATAACAAACCAGGGATAGAAACAATGGAACAATTATTGCTCACGTGTTACTTATTTTATGCAGATATATACGTAGCTTTTAAATATTCATTTGAAATGTTAGCAACTGGTGATGAATATGAAAAAAAACAAGTTGACTACTTTTGCTCAATGTATGCCGATAACATCGAGTTTCAGCATATCGATTTCAAAATTGCATGTTTTGAAGGTGAATTCAAATCAATATATACAATTAAGTCTTCAATTTCATTACTATTGTTCGAAGCTGCTCATTGTCTTGATAGAGATACTAAATTTGTAAAATGTGCTAATTGTGGTGAATACTTTGTCCCAGAAGGAAGAAAAGATACAATATACTGTCATTATATTTCTCCTCAAAATTCAAAAAAGACATGTAAAGATATTGGTGCTCAGATTACTAGATCAAATAAAGAAAAAAATGACGTTTGTACAAAGGAATATCGTAAAGTATATATGAGGTATAAAATGAAAGCGTTGAGACATCCTGAAGATTGGAATAATAAGAACACATTTGAAAAACTTCAAACAGAAGTTAAAATCTGGAGAAAGCAACTATCTAACGGTGTTAAGACAACTGAACAATTTTTAAACTGGTTAAAAAGTTATTGACAATTTGCTCTCATAAAGTAAAGGAGGTGGTTCATTATGGGATATAAAAAAACATCATTAAACTATTGGTAGTAGTTCAATGATGTATTCGATTACTCAAATATGCTGAGTAAAACCGCATTTTCAATTTAGCATATTTGATGATTTAAAGCAACGCATTAGTATAAGATTTTAAAATTTAAAGAGAGAATATGTATAGATTGGAGGAAATTATTTTGAAAAAAGTAATTAATAGTACCCGTAATCTATTATTGTTATATGTAGGACAATTTTATGGGTACAACAAAGACAGGTAGAGTTTTAAATACAAAGGGTGCTGCAGGTGTCGCTAGTCATTATTCAGTTGTTCATTCTAATGAAGGAACATTTACTAAAGCGGGTAAAAATAATCATATTCGTTTAAAAAGTGGCGGACATGGTCAAACGGGTATGAATATGCTTGATAAGTATGGTATTAAATATAACATCGTTAAAACATTCCCTAATGGCGTTAGAGTTGGTAACATACCTACTCATAAGAATAAAAAAAAGGCAACAGGAACAGGACAAGCTTGGTTTCCAAAAGGATGGAAAAGCAAAGATATTAAACATGCTGGAGAACATGTAGCAAATTTAAAAATAAATAAGCACAAGAAGAATGGTGAAGTTATGTATGGAACATGGAAAGGTGTGCGTGTAGGAGTCATTAAAACGAATGGCATAATAGGTACTATTTTCCCAGACTCAAAACAACCATATAAGAAAGGAACAAAGAAAAAATGAATATTAGCAGATTTAAAGAAATAATTAAAGAAAGAGAAAAAATATCAAAAGAAACACAAGATAATTGGGATTATGGAATTGAAAAATGTTGGACAGAACTAATCCAACTTGTTAGTGACAACGTTGATGAATCAATTAATTTCATATTAAACGATTGCACAAAAGAAGAGTTTTCTTGGTTAAGTGAAGTAATTGAAGATATTATTGAAAACACAAAGAGCAAAAATTTACTAGAAGCTTATAAAAGTGTTGCGAATAAATATGCTGATGAAAGCAAAAAGTATCATGTGTTTGAAAAAATCCAAGATGCTGAATCTTTGCTCGAAGAGGATAAGTGATCTATGGCGAGAGGTATAAAGAATTTAGTTGATGAAGGATTTAGAATATCTCTAGTTGAAACAGCTTTTTTTAATGGAAAACACGAGATTCCTCATATAGATGCTCCATGTGAAATTGTAATCCCCTCGGGACTGGTTCCGTTTTCCAAAAGAGAAAAAAGTTTCAACTTAGGTTTTGAAGATTTTGTTTGCTTTTATGAAAATGACATCGAGTTTAGGTCAATTTTGACTGATACAGAAAAATATGTTAACGATTTAAAGAGATTTAAAGGCGTGATTACTCCTGATTGCTCTTTATATATTGATGCGCCGTTGGCTGTCCAGATTGCAAATATCTACCTTAATAGAGCTATTGGATACTATCTCAAACAAAATGGAATATATGTCATTCCTAATATACGATGGGGCGATGAAAGAACTTATACCGATAAATTATTTGGTGAGAAAATTGCTTTTTTAGGCGTAGACAAACATAGTATTGTTTCTATAGGCACATACGGGCAAATACAATCAAAAGAATCTAAGAACTACTTCAAAGAAGGATTAAGTGCAATGATTAAAGAATTAGAACCTAAAGTTGTTTTGGTATATGGACCAATGCCTAAAAGTATATTCGAGGATTTTATTGAAACCACAAGGTTTGTACAATATCCAGATTGGATAAAGAGAATGAAGAATAAAATTTAAGTTTTAATGATATAGTAGGTAATCAAATATCAGATCTGACAACGAGAAAATGCTAGATGGGACTCATGCGTAATAAGAGTTATAGATTATATTACTATCTAGAAAGAAAAAAACGAACATGCAGGAATAAGCACCTACATGCTCATTTTTACTTTAATACAGCAAACTAAATCCCATCGTTTCTTTTGACAATTCTTCTAATGACATTGTAAATGTTTGCCAATCTGTGGTGGCTTCTTGAAAATTGTTAGTAATTGCATCAAGATTGCCTCCTTGAACAGTTAAAGTTTCACCATCGACTTTAGTAATAATTCCAACATGATTATTACCAATTCCCGGGAATACAAAATTTGGCATTGGTGTATCAGATTCTTTCCATTATCTATATGAGTAGCAATAAGTTGATCAACACAATCCCATCCATCTCCTATAAAGCCAGGGCTATAGCCATAAATTTCATAAAATCTTCCCCAAGCAAACCAAGAATATTGTCCATACAAATTAGATTGTGCATAAGGATTGAGAGTCACATATGCTTCTACATTATAAAAGTTAGGATCTTCTTCATTTCTATTATTACCCTATTATTACTTCCCCCAGCTCCAAAAATACTAGTTATTAAAACAATAACTAGTATCATAGAACAAATTGCAGCCGTTATTGCTAATTTATCAGCAGACAATAAGGTTGGTTTAATTGGATTAAGGGTAGAGATGATTAAATTATCCTTTTTACGTACACTATATAATTTGGCGCTTACTAAATAAATGCTTCTTTTTTTGAAAATACACAGTTTTTCCATAAGTAATTAGTATAATGCTTGCAGGTGATAAAGCATGAAGATACTTTGGTTAATTGCACTCTTGTTGACAAGTGGATGTTCAACACGTGCCAATTCAAATTATATAGGCCAAGAAGTAAGGACGTTCTATTCAGGATTATTAAATGGTGAAGATATCTCTGTTACATGTAGGGATAGAGACTATAAGACTACTTTCTTTAAAGAGATGAATAAGAATCTTCATAAGAAGGAATATAAAGAGATTGACTCTTATGTCTTTAATAAACATTTAGATGTTTCTTATACGATTAAGAAGAATAATAGACTTATGCGTTGTTATCATGGTAGTTCTAAAGTATATGAGAAGCAGTATATGAATTACTTTTTTACTATTTCGGTTTTGGAGAGTGATTTGAGTAGTCCTCAGGTAGAGACATCTTCTTTTAGTTTTACAGATAAACGTAAAGTGTCTTTAAATATTCAAGTGACTAAGGATGATCACTATTACAATGCTATAATAACTGATAAAAAGACTGCAAGAACTTATAAAGAATTTAAATATCGTTTTGATAATGAAGTCTAGAGGAAAATCTGGACTTTTTGTGTATAATAGATATATAAGGCGAAAGGAGATTGGAATGAATAGCGCTAAATTTTATAAAGTATCTTATGAACAGTTTCAAATGGGAATGGAAAAGGAAGATGTAAAGGACATCTATGATGCGATTAAGCTTCCACGTCGTGCAACTAAAGGGTCTGCAGGATATGATTTTTATACACCTATTGATATACATCTAGAACCTGGAGAAACAGTCAAGATTCCTACAGGAATCCGCTGTGAAATGAATGAAAGATGGGTATTAATGATTTATCCAAGAAGTGGTTTAGGGTTTAAATATCGTCTACAGTTGAATAATACTGTAGGTGTTATTGATAGTGATTATTTCTATTCAGATAATGAAGGTCATATTTTTATTAAGATGACGAATGATTCAAATGAAGGAAAAGTAGTTGATGTTCAGGCAGGACAGGGTATTGCTCAGGGAATCTTCATGACATATGGTATTACTGAAGATGATGATGCGACTGAAACACGTAATGGTGGATTTGGTTCAACGACTAAATAATCTATGAAATATCAACTTCTTCTTGTAGTTATGTTACTTCTTTCAGGATGTAGTGCACCTCCTAAAGAAGTAAAGAAAAAAGAAACTTCGAGTGTTTCTTTTGTTGCAGTAGGAGATAATCTCTATCATCAATGTATGCTCGATGAAGCCAAGACTTCTAGTGGTTATGACTTTACAGGCTATTATAAGAATATTAAGAAGTATATCCAGGCAGATTATAGTTTTGTGAATCAGGAAACGATATTGGGTGGAGGTGCACCTTCTGGTTATCCCCTCTTTAATGCGCCTGATAGTGTTGCCGGTGATTTGCAGAAGGTAGGATTTAATGTAGTGAATGGAGCTACTAATCATGCTTATGATCAAGGGGCATCAGGAATATTACATTCTATCCAGGTATTTAATAAGTATCCTCGTATGACTTATTTAGGGCTTTATAAGAATGAAGAAGAAAAACAGAATATTAAGATAGTAGAAAAGAATGGCATTAAGATTGCATTTGTATCTTTTAATCAATATGTGAATGGTGTGACTTATCAGAAGAAGTTACCTTATATGATTAATTTTCATGAATCCACTATGATGGAGAATATGAAGAAAGCAAGAGAGAATGCTGATATTGTGATTGTGTCATGTCATTGGGGTATTGAGTATGATTATTATCCTAATACATTCCAAAAGAATATGGCTAAGCAGCTTGCTGATGCAGGTGCAGATGTGATTATTGGAACACATCCACATACATTACAGGATGTAGAATATATTCAAAGAGCGGATGGTAAGCGTACATTAGTTGCTTATAGTTTAGGTAATTTTGTGAGTGGCATGTTAGAAGAATCATGTCAACTAGAAGGTATGCTTTCTTTTGATATAGAAAAAAAGAAGATTAAGAATGTGGTATTCACACCACTTGTGAATTACTATACTTTAACGGGTAAAAGAGAAAGACATGGTTTTTCTGTTTATCGTTTAAAGGATTATACAAACAAGTTAGTGGAGAAACATGGTTTTCCTAATCTGACTATTTCTCATATGAAAGAAGAAGTAAAACAGAAAGTAAAGAATATCAAAATTGATATGTAAGGCAGTCTTTGACTGCCTTTTGAGGTATGTTATGAAGGATTATAGACGTTATCACTGTGATGAGAATAAACTCATTGATTATGGATTTAAAAAACAGGGTCATAATTATATATATAAGAAAGACATACTCGATGGTGATTTCAGGATTGAAGTAATAATAAATGATATATTAGAGGCTAAGGTTTATGATTCTGATACAGATGAAGAATATACAAATATTCGTCTGGTAGGTAAGCAGGGGAGGTTTGTACAAAAAGTGAGACAAGCTTATGAAGAATGTATTGAGGATATTTTAACTCATTGTTTTGTATATGATTATTTTATTTTTCCTCAATCTAAACGTCTTGTGCATCTCATTGAAGAAAAGTATCATGTTCTTCCAGATCATCCTTTCAAGGATGGTGATTCATTTGTATTTAGAAATAATGATAAGTGGTTTGGACTTATTATGCATACAGATTATTCTAAGTTTCTAGATAAACAAGGAGAAGTAGAATGTCTGAATATTAAGGTTCCTATAGATACAGTTGACCATCCTTCTATCTATCCTGCTTTTCATATGAATAAGAAACATTGGATGAGTATATTATTAGATGAAACATTGAGTGATGAAGATATCATGTCTCTTATTGATCAAAGCTATCAGACTACTGTGGTATGTGATGATTGGGTTATTCCTGCTTCTCCTAAGCGTTTTGATTTGATTCAGGCATTTAATCAAAGTGATACTATAAGATGGCATCAAAAGGGAAATATTCATCAAGATGCTATTGTGTATATCTATTATGGGGCACCTTATTCAGCAATTATGTATAAGTGTCAGGTCATCGAGAGTGATGAAACAAGTATGCTTCTTAAACGTCTAAAGACATATGATCCTTCTCTTTATCCATTAAAAGTACTTAAGAAATATCGATTAAGAGCTATAAGAAGTGCTAGGCATATTCCTAAAGAATTAAAGGAGTATATAGGAAATACCGATAAATAAGTGAATTGTCTAGTAAATGTGATATAATAAGTACAGGCGAAGGAGGCTTTGGGAATGAAGGTAGAATATTATAAAGAATACAGTCCATGTCTTAAAAGAGATATGGAGTTTAAGGTGTATGGACATGCAGGAACACCGATACTAGTATTTCCAACACAGAATGGTAGATTTTATGATTTTGAAAACAATGGTATGGTCGCAACAGTAGAAGGCCTCATTGATAATGGGAATATACAATTATTCTGTTGTGATAGTATTGATTTAGAAACATGGAGTGAAGAAGGTGGTCATGATGTTGACTATCGTTCTTACATGCTTGAACAGTATTATCATTATATTGTCGATGAATTAGTACCAAGAATTATTGATATTAATGCGATGTGCGGTACACATGCAAATGGTATTTATACTACAGGATGTTCATTAGGTGCAACGCATGCAGCAAATTTCTTATTTAGAAGACCGGATATCTTTAGTGGATGTATCGCATTAAGTGGTTATTATGATAGTGATCTATTCTTCCATGATTACGTAGATGATAATATTTATCGTAATAGTCCTATCAAGTATATTGAAGGTATGAGTTATGATCATCCATATGTAGAAATGTATAGAAAACGTCGTATTGTATTATGTTGTGGTCAGGGTGCTTGGGAAGATGAAATGGTTCGTTCTACTAGTAGAATGAAGGAATTATTAGAATATAAAGATATTCCAGCATGGATTGATTTCTGGGGATATGATGTAAACCATGATTGGGATTGGTGGAGAGTACAGTTCCCATATTTCGTAAAGAGAGTTATCTAGGAGGAGAAGAATAGATGAATGTCGTATTTATATCACCACATTTTCCAGAATATTATCATAATTTCTGTTCACGTTTAAAAGATCGTGGTGTGAATGTATTAGGTGTTGGAGATTGCCCATATGATATGATCAGTGATGAAACAAAGAATTCATTGACTGAGTATTACTATGTAGGTTCATTAGAGAACTATGATGAAGTATATCGTGCGTGTGCTTATTTCTCTAGTCAATATGGTAAGATTGACTGGATTGAGTCTGAAAATGAATACTGGCTAGAACTAGAAGCCACTTTAAGAAGAGATTTCAATGTGACTACTGGTCCACAGATTCAGGATATGCGCTGGATGAAGTATAAATCAGCTATGAAAGAAGTTTATAAGAGTGCTGGTTTAAAAGTAGCAGATTATATTAAGTTAGATACACTCGATGAAGCTTTAGAGTTTACTAAGAAAAATGGTTATCCTGTGATTGTAAAGCCTGATAATGGTGTAGGGGCAACGCATACTTATAAATTAAAGAATGATGAAGAATTAAAGGATTTCTATAATCATAAACAGGATTATATTGATTATATTCTAGAAGATTTTGTGCCAGGTGATGTTGTAACATTCGAAGGTGTGACTGATAAGGATAAGAATATTTTATTCTCTACAAGTCATTTTATGGATACTTCTATTATGGATACAGTGAATGATGCATCTGATATTTATTTCCATTCTGAACCAGTAGAAGGTAAGCCTATTTATGAAATTGGTGAAAAAGTAGTTAAGGCATTTGATACTAAGAGTCGTTTCTTCCATTTTGAATTCATTAAGTTATCTGAAGATAAATCAGGATTAGGTAGAAAAGGTGATTTAGTTCCTCTAGAAGTGAATATGAGAGCACCGGGTGCTTTTATTCCAGATATGATGAACTATGCTTATGATGTAGATACATATACTATTTGGGCAGATATGATGATCTATAATACTTGCTTCTATGAAATTGAAAGAAAGTATTATGTAGGTTATGTAGGAAGACGTCTTGGTATTGATTATGAATTATCTGATGCAGAAGTAGCAGATAAGTATAGAGAATATATCAAGATTGAAGCAGATATTCCTCAGGTTCTTGCACAGGCTGAAGGTAACCATATCTTTATCTTCCGTGCTAAGACTAAGGCAAAATTAAATGAAATCACAAAAGCAATTATTGCACATAAGAAGAAAAAGGCTGCACCTAAGAAAGCAGTAAAGAAGACAGTGAAAGCTGTGGCGAAAAAGGTAGAAGAAGTTAAGGAACCTGTAAAAACAGTTGTAGAAGAAACTGTTAAGACAGTAGAAGAGAAAAAAGAACCAGTTAAGGAAACAGTGAAAACTGTGACTAAGAAGGTTGAAGAAACTAAGGAACCAGTTAAAGCAGTTGTGGAAACTAAGAAAGAAGAAGTAAAAGCAGCTGTAGAAGAGAAGAAAGAAGAACTAAAAGAAGTAGTTAAAAAATCTCCTCGTGCTAGAAAAGCTGTTAAGAAACCTAGACATAAAGCGAAAAAGCGTTAATTAAAAAGAACCTTTAATTTTTAAGGGGGGTCAATAGAAAACTCGCTTTAAATATTTGGGGG
>OIYR01001114.1_pt1 | contig 14082 bp, 19 predicted proteins | sample 1588221 | NCBI WGS metagenome assembly OIYR01 (sample SAMN03283292) | human gut metagenome | biome: human-associated habitat; material: feces | host: Homo sapiens | place: Peru | collected 2012 | reverse complement strand
TATATTTTAGGAATAATAGTGATATTATTTTTATTATTGCAGGAAGCCAGGTGTGTTCTATGAACGCTATTCTGGTTTCCCATATTTCTTTTATCTAGGTATGTATTTCTATAGAACCTACACTCCCGCATATATTATCTTTTTCAGGAAACCACTAGAAATAAGAAAGTGCGGCGATATGCGGATGATTTTTTCGAGCTGGGTTTACAGAAATCGGCGCATATGCACCTTACAGTCGCGCCCGATAGAGCGAAGCAAAAAAGGAGTTTTCAGAATGTTGAGATAATTTCGAATTGCGTTGCAATTCTCAATTGCTCTAAAATTATGAATAGTTCCAAAAGCCAGAAGATTTAGAAAATTCTGAAAATTCAAAATTATCGCATTATTTATCCGAGCAGATAATTATCTGAAATTTGAGAATTTTCTGAAAATTTGCATAGTTCTGTTCATCTGTTTGAACTTTCAGATAATTCTGAGAAAATGTAAGGCTGAGCGTTAAAAGAAAAATCAGAGTTTTCTGAAAACTTCCGCAAGTTCCAAAAGTCAGACTATTTAAAATTGTGTGCGGTTTCCGCACAATTCAGACTATTCAGTTATCTTGCTTTTGGATTGAGCTAAATTCAAATTGTTGCACAATTCTCATTTGCTCCAAGAATTTGAAATTTTAACAAAAATTTTCCAAGTATGGGTATTTCCTCGTATTTTTACAATTATTAACATTTCTGAGAAAATTTTCAATGTTAGCGGTTAAAGTCAGAATTGCGTGAACTGTTAGAATTTTCAGAAAATTCATAATTATAAAATTATTTGCCCGGCACATTTACCCTAACCTTTTATTATAACATTTTTTTAATAATTTGTCAAGAACAAATTTGCGGTTTTCAGCATTTATTTTTAACGATTTTGTTTTTTTGAGTGATTGAGAAAACTTTAGTTTTCGAAATCAACTCAGAAAATTTTTCCAAGCGTGTAAAAGTATGGAAGTTCGCAAAAGTAATTCAGAAAACATTGTAAACAATTAAAATTCGCAAATGTCAGAACTGTCAGAAAACTCAAATTTTTTATCCGTTCCGAAAATTATTAGAATAGTCTGAATTTTAGCATAAATGAGAAAAACGCAGTTTCTTGAATTTATTGCACTGGGTATAAAAAAAAGCCTATTAATAAATAGGCTTTAAATAGGATTACAGATTTACAACTCCGTCTTCCGCAACTATCTTTCCGCAGTTCGGGCATTCTATTATAATCAAACTGGGATTTTCTCCGATAGGCATTAGGTCTGTATCTTCAACCATGAAGACACAATTGCAGTGCGGACAAGTCAAAATATCTCCTTCTCGTATCATGCGATCACCCCTTTCTTGGTGCTGAGAAAACTAACCTGTGTTTGCGGACTGTGTTATTTCCGTCTTTGTCAGTGTGTGGCAATTTGAAGTCAACTTGTCGCTCCGGATTCGTGATTGTGATGTCACTTGCTCCGGACGTTTCGAGAAAATCAACGAGTTTCCGCATAAACTCAAGTTTTTCATTATCTTCTCTTTTGGCTTTGTTTATCTGCTCTTTCGGCTTTCGTGCAATTTGTCTTGATTGTTTACTAACTTTCTTCTGCTGGTCTGTCAATTCAAAAGGCTTTGCGCCTTTGTCAATTGCTTTATCAGTCTCAAGAACGTCAATTGCTTCTTCTTCTGTACAGTTTAATTTTTTCATGATATCCGCAATTCTTTTTTCTTTGCTTGTCACGTTGATATCACCTCTTTATCTTCTTTTGGTATCCAGTATGTTTTACGGATAGTCCGCATTTTCCTCTGATTCACGATGTACTTGAAGATGTTCACTTCAATTAGTGTATCTTCTAATCCAGTATGTTCTTCAAGAAATGCGTGATTCTTTGTCAACCACCTGTGAAGAATTTCTGCTGACGTTTTTACTTGTTGATTTTTAGACACATAGTCGTATTTTTTACACCAACTTTTATACCTTGGTTTATCCTGAAGTAATTGTTTTGCCATTGTCCAAGTGCACCACAATTCACAATTTTTAGAAAATGGAAAAAAGTATTTCCTTTTTCCATTTGTGATTTCTCTGAGTGTATTATTCAATGCATTTAAGTCAAAACGCATATTATAAGCCAGTACAGCTTTTACGTCATACTTGTCGATTAAATTAAGTATGTGGTTACGTGCGGTATAGAAACGTACCATTTTGCGAAGTCCGCTTTGTAATTCTTTTTCATACTGGGGCAACTTACACACATAATAGGCGGACTGCATAAGGTCTTTATTCTTGTAAATGTCGTAAATAACAAAAGAAAATGTTTCCATGATATTTCCTTTGCGGTCATGGATTGCTCCGCCTATATCATAGACTAAAGGATTTTCAAGTGTTCCTGCTGTCTCTGTGTCTAAGGTTAGATAATAGTCTTTTTTCATAATAGTTGGTCATGGAGCGGAAAAAATCCGCTCCGTATCTCCCTTCTTTATCTCCCTTCGACGTCTTCTTCTGTAGTTACTGTTGCAGTAACAAACTTGAAAAAGGTTTTGCCTTTTTCCTTGAGTTTTTCAAGGTTTCCAGCATTTACCATCTGATTGAGCAATGCGGATGTCTTTTGATTGCTTATATCTTCAGGCAAGTTAGGGCATCCATGCTGAATTTCCGTTGCGGTAAAAATCCTATTGGGTTCGTTACCCATGAACGCAATGATAGCTTCTTTATACTGTGCGTTTTCAACCTGTTTTGCGGTAGGTTTGCGGTTTCCGCTTGTTGATGCAGATTTACGACTGAGTGAGTCGTGCATTTTTTCCAGTTTTTCGAGTACGTCTGTCGGAATGTCAAAGTTATTCATAACATATTCCAGTGCCAGCTTGTTAGTGATTTTTTTAGTTTCCATAGTTTTTCTCCTGTTCCGCCTTTGGCAAGGCTTTGTCTTTGATTTATCTTATAATTTATTATATCATGCGGTTTTGAGATTGTCAACAGTTTTTTAAAACTTTTTTCAAGTTTTTAAGTTGTTGTTTCTCTTTCCCTCTGACAATATTAATTATACTATAATAAGAAAAAGCTGTCAAGACTTTTTTACGATTTTATAAATGTTAGAAAATTAGAATAATTGAGAAAACTTTAGTTTTCGAAATTAATTCAATTATCTGAAAATTGAGAAAAAATTTTTCAGAGATGTGTTCTTGTTCGAATTTTCAGAATTGTTTACAAAATTCGAGAAATTCATTAAGTTTCCGAATGAATTTTTTTTGAGTTATTTTCGAATTCTTCGAATTCTCAAATACTCTGAAAATTCCAAAAGACAAAAGATTTGCGGTTTTCAGATAATTGCGGCAATTTATCGCAGTTTAAATTTTCAGATTATTCTGGGTGTTAAGAATATTTGTGCGGTTCCCGCACGTCTTAATCTTCTTTCTTTTGGAATTATTCAGACAAATCACAAAATTATAATTTTTAGAATAATTGAGAATTGTGAAACAATTCGAAATTAACTCATTTTTTGTCCGTGGTAAAATGTCAGATAATTCTGAATAGTGAAATTATTTACCCGTAAATTATTAAAGAAATTATAATAATAATTTCTTCCTTTTGGATAGGGAAATATTTTCCATTTTTAACAAAAGCATTATAATAAAAAAGCAGGTTATTAAATAACCCACTAATCTATTGAATTTTTTAAAAACTTATATCGCAAAATAATATTTTCATAATCTTTGTCTTTTAAATCAATGTATTGATATTCTGTATAATTAAATGGAATTGCTTGATATTCTCTGTTAGTCATTTTATTCTTAAATATTTCTATTTCATCATTTAGGTTATCATTTTCTTGCACCAAGGTTTCCGCAATATCTACAATTTTAAATCTTGCATAAGTTTTTAAAAACTCATCTTCTTTTGGACAAAAATTTTTTAAGATAGTTATTTTCTGATGATAGTCTTTTTCTAAGTCTTTAACTATTTTTCGATGTTTTTTTATATTTTCTTTTTCAAAGAAATATTTTTCATTAATATCTATGTTTTTTTTATCATAGTGTTCAAAATATAATTTTCCCAGTAAAGAAACCAAGAAACCGATTATAATTATAAAAATGCCAACAATCGTTAAAAAAAATAATAAGATAAAAATTTCAGACATTGCTTTTTCTCCTTTACAATTTTTTAGTTTCTGATACAAAATACTTGGCGTTAAATTCTGCAATGCAGTCTTTAACTATTGCGGATTGTTTCTTGTCTTCCGCAAATATTTCAAACTTTACATAGTCATTGTTTACTGTATCCAGTACCGAATAACTTAAATCTGCATTTTTCAGTTTTTCCTGGAGCAGTTCACTACAATAAGATTTTACCGCAACTTCTATTTTGTATAACTGTACTTTTTCGGCTTTTTCTTCAAAGAATTTTACAATGAAGACTCCTACAAGATTGCACAATGCTGTAATTACTGCTTTTATCCAAAGGCTAAAATCATCAGATACCATGTAAAACATTACAATGTTATAATATCCAAAATAGCCTGCATTCATAATTGACGCTATCCATTTGCCACCTTTAATAGTGGCAATAGACCGAATAGTTGAAAAGATAACATTTATTATTGATAATCCTATAAAGAATACTATTAAATTTACTAACATATTATAAACTCTCCTGTATTTCATTTTCTAATTTCATAACTTCTGTTTGTACGTTATCGAGATATTTATCAAAACACGCTGTAACTGTTTTAATATCAAGCTTTGAATACTTTTTCAATTTTTCTTTTGGAATAGATGAAAAAGGATATCGGAGATACTGAAGAAATGCAGGATTACTTGAAAATTCACAATAATAACTTTTACTTACATCCCATCTTTCGAACAAGACTATTGTTTTTTCTTTCTCATCAATTAATGCGTATTTTTTCTCTATTCTTTTTTTATCTATTTCTTCATACAGTGCATCCCATAATACCGCAAAACTCATTATCATAGATTCTTGTAAATGTGTATACGCTGTCGTTTTAACATATTCATCAAGATATTTATTACAAGTTGTATGAATAAACGGAAGTTCTTCTTCTTCAACCTCTGACCATTTTTTACTCTGTTTAGGTAACTGACTAATGGGATAACTTTTAAACTGTTCGAACATGTCTTCATCTGTTGAAAATTCAACAAATACTTTGCCGATTCTCGGCATAGTTTCGAAAAAGAAAACATTTTCTTTTTCTTTATCAATAGATATTATTTTGTTTTCAATGTTTTTCATAATGTTTTTTCTCCTTTGTTTTATCTTATAATTTATTATATCATGCGATTTGTGGTTTATCAAGTATTTTTTTTATTTTTTCCATAAAGTTTTTATCTCACAATTGCAGATATCAATCCATCTTTTGGTTTGTTTAGCAACTTGTCTACCTTCTCGGAACTCAAGCATTCCATTATATCTTCTATGTAGTGTAAAAGCATTATTGGCAAATTCTGTATTGTCATATACTATTGTTATGTTTTCATTGTCCTCTATAAGCTGTAATGCTTCTTCTTCTGTATAGCTTTTAATCATGATGTTTTCTCCTTAATTCATTTGATAATTTATTATAACATGTGGAAATCCAAAAGTCAACAGATTTTATAATGTTCTAAGATTGAGCTAAATTCGAATTGTTGCACAATTCTCATTTGCTCTAAAATTCTGAATTATCTGAAAGTTCTGAAAATTTCTTACTCGGATAAAAAATTATAATAGTCTGAATTATCTGATAATTTACAGTTCGGGTAAAAAATTGCAATTCTGTGAATTGTCAAATAATTCTGAAAATTCCAAAAGACAAAAGATTTGCGGTTTTCGCATTTTTCTGAAAAGTCTGGCAATTACAATTATTTATCCGACTGAAAGATTGCGGAATTATCTGATAATTCGGAATTGCAGCGGAAGTATGAAAATTCAGATAATTCAGAATTGTATGACTATTTATCTGGCCCATTATCAGAAAATTCAGACAATTTAAAAGTTTTTTATAATGAAAAGAACTAATAGTTAAATACTATTAGTTCAATTCTTTGGCATTCATTATGATTGCATAAAAGCAATTTTTTTTATTATCTATAATTGTTGACAATTTAAGTGGCAATACAACAATTATTTTTTTTAAATTTCTTCAGTAACTACTGCATGGAATAAAGTTTTATTTCCTGTTTTTTCCTTAACTGCCTTACCTTCTTCGACTAACTGTTTAAGAAGTGCGGATGTCCGCTGATTACTGTTAAGTTTCATTTCTTCATCTTCAACTCTGTTGTCATGATGATTCATGATTTCTGTTGCGGTTAAAGGCTCGATACTTTCTCCCAGTATTTCTATTATTACTTCTTTGCGAGTTTCATTTGCTATCTGTGTAGCTGTCGGTTTCTTTGTTCCCGATGATGCTTTGCGTGAAGCGGAATCCCGCATTTTTTCGAACTTCTCCATTATTTCTGAAGGTAAATCGCAATTTTCTATAACGTATTCCAAAGCTTTTTTATTTGTCATTTTTTCTGTTTTCATATTTTCTTTTCTCCTTTTGGTTTTTTAATTTATCTTATAATTTATTATAACATACATTTTTTAATTTGTCAATAGGTTTCTGCATTAATAATATTGTTAAAAACAAGATTTTTTAATTCTTCAATATCTTTTTCACTCAATTCTGATAAAAAGTGAAATTCATAAAGTGGATTATCAAAGTCTTCTTTGTGGAAATAAGATAAATCCGAATAAAAATCTAATGTAAAAAGTACGCATGTATAAACCGTATCATCATCAATGTCTGTTACCTTGTGAATGTTTACATCTTTTTCGTTTTTATAATACTGGATAAAAATATCGTTGACCCTTATTTTTTCGAAAAGTGTTTTTCCCATGATTTTCTCCTTTTTTACATTTCTGTTGCTTTGCCCTGTCTCCACAAAAAGCTTGTATTTGCATTAATAGTTTCTCTAAAAATTGTATTTCTTTTGTTAAGAGATTCTGCTATTCTTTCTTGATATTCCTTATCTAATTCTTCAAAAGCACAAAGTTTAAAGCCGTATACATCACAATGTTCTTTTAATTCTTCAAAAGTACATGTAAAATTAATTATTCCACCTACTGAATATTTATTTATATCGTATTCATACTCTATTTTATCTTCTATTATTGATGATTCTACAAAATCATATTTAATAAAATTTTCAAATAAATAATTGTGTTGCGCATATTCTCCAGTTTCTTGATTACAAAGATATAAAAGATTTCCTGTAAATCCCTGTCTATTATCTGTAATAGCAGATATTGAAAATAATTCAATGTGTGGAAATTCATAATCTTCAGCTTTATCATAGATTACAAAATCTTTGCATGTATTTGTCATTACCTTTTCAAGAATAAAATTTTTTGTATCAGCACCTTTGAAAATATCTTCAATAATAGAATCAATTCTTTTTTTTACTTTTTCAAAATATTCTTTTGACACTGGGTTCAATTTATTATTTTTCAAACACCATAACTGCTCATTAAGTACCTTGCGAATGTAATCTCTATCAAGACTGTTAAGCTCACTAAAAGCTAAAAAATTTTCTTCATGGTAATAATTATTTAAAATCTGTAACTTTGTATAGTTTTCTCCTTCAACAAAATCATCTCCAAGTGGAAAAATACAGTTAAATTCATCGTTTAAGCGAAAAAATTCAAAAAAGTATAAATCTTTATTATCTTTATCAATTAATACAGCTTTTTCTAAACCTTCTAAATCTTTTAAATCTTTCATAGTATTTTTTCTCCTTTTATTTTATAATTTATTATAACATAATCTCTATTCCTTGTCAAGAACTTTTTTTATTTTTTTAATTCTAAAATTTTATTGAAGATAAGATTTTTTATTTCTTCTATATCTTCTTCACTTAATTCTGATAAAAGATAAATCTTATTGCTTGGATTATTAATTTCTTCTTCATTAAAATAAGACAATGTTGAGTAATAACCTAATGTGAAAATTATAGGTGCATAAACGTCACCTTCTTCATCAATATCAAATACTCTATAGATGATTAATTTTCTTCTATCTTTGTGATACTGAACTAAAATATCATTGACTTTTATTTTTTCAAAACGTGTTTTTTTCATGTTTTTTTTCTCCTTTATTAATTTATATATTTATTATACCATTAATCATTGCCAATTGTCAAGTGAAAAAGGAACTTTTTCAAATTTGAATTAAAAAATCCAAAAGCAAAAGGAACAAGTGAAAACTTCAAATAGAAAATGCGGAATTGCGTTAATTTTCTGAAAATTAGCTAAATTTGTTCGTGCGGAAGTTACCTAAAAATTCTGAATATTCTGAATTGTAAGATTCTTTTGCCGAGAGAAATTTTCTGAATATTCTGAATTATGTGACTATTTATCCGTGCGGAATTGTCAGAATATTGCTAATTATAAAATAATTCGCTTTGCAGCGGCTTACAGAAAATGGAAAAAGACACCTAATAAATAAAAGGTGTCTTCTTCATAAAATTAAAGGAGGAAAAAACATCAACCATAAAAGTTGTTAGATAATTGCGTTATTAAAAAAGTGGTTGATTCATCATTGCTCCATACTTCAGTTTGTAAGTAGTCTATTATTCCATTGCATGTTTCCGCTATTACTTCTTTTGTTTCATTGTCTATTAATTGCGGATATCCATAATCTGGATTATAAGTCAATAAATAGTTCATCATGGCAATCTCCCTAATATCTCAATCTATGATTTTAATTTTTCTATTTCTTCTTTAAGTTTTTCGTTTTTTTCTTTAAGTTTTTCGTTTTCTTCTTCAATCTCAATATAAGATTTTAAACATTTTCTTTCAGCGTAAAAGAGATAACACGTAACAGCTATAAATATAACGATAGAAAGTAATAAAAGTATGTTTAGTATAAAATCAGAAGTATTAAGCATTTATTTTTCTTCCTTTCTTTATCTTATAATAATATTATAACAAATTTTTTTAAATTTATCAAAGAAATTATTTTCTTTTGCGGTTTCCGCATTTTTCACAGGATTAATACAAATGTGTTTGTAATTATCTTCTGAGTCAAACTGTATTGAATACTCTGTTATTTCTCCGATACTATTTTTACCGATGTAAGTTATTACTTTGCCTATAGAATTAATTGAAAACCGCACGTTCCATATTTTACCATTGCTCTTTCTTTTGGATAAATCCGCCAGTATATAGTTTAATTTAATCATATTTTATCACCTACAATTTTATTTTATTATTTTACTTCATTTTTAAGAATATCTAATGATTTTAGAAATTTGCTTAATAACTCGTTTAGTCGGCTTATTTGTACTTTTAGTGCTAATTCGTATCCTTCACGAGATTCTTTTAATAATTTATTATAAAGCACAAAGCGGTTTGTTAAAAGTTCTTCTCTTGTCACAATTTTTTCATCAAACATAGGGATAAAAGATTTTATATCTTCTTGATTAAAAGCTATTCTGCCTTTTGGAGAATAAACTGTTTGTACCCATACATCGTTTAATTGACTTCTTCCCACGTACATCAATATTTCTGTTTTTTCACAATCAACTATTAAACTTCCATATTTTAGATTTATATTTTTCATTTTTTCCCTTCCTTTTAGATTTGATGTTTTCCTTTTGATAATACTATTATATTATACTTTTATATATTTGTCAAGTATTTTTTTTATTTTTTTCAACTGGGTTTATCCAGATTTTGCCATATGTGCAATTTTATGAAGCGGGTTAAAAAGTGTCGTTTTACTCTGCTAAAGCGCTGAAGTAGTAGTGCGGTAACATGCTAATACTTTAATGCGATAAAGTCGCAATGTTTTACCACGATAAAGTGCCTGCTTTAGCTCACTGAAGTGCTAACGCTTTAATGCGATAAAGTTTCGCCGCACGACAAGAAAATGGAAGGAATTTACATCCATCCATTTTCTGTTAAATGCTTGAGTGCAAATAAAGTAGCCCGATGCGATGCGTCCTTTATTTGCATTTCATGCCCATTAATATTAATATCGCCTCTAATGTACCATGGCACATTATCTTTGTGCCATATTTTATCATACATTTCAGTAACAAGGCGTTCAAAAGTATCCCCAAAATTATAACGTTGTCCCTGAAATAGTTCCTTTTGTTCGGCTTGAAAATCAGACCATGCACAAACTGGAAACGTACTAATTGACTCGTGCATAATACGTTCAAAACCTTTATGTTTATTCGGCTGATAAATGAAACGTACTGAATTTTTACGAGTATCATATTCTATAATATTTTCCTCTAAGCAAATATTGATTAATGTTTTACCATCAATTATGCAAGCGTTGATATTGCGGAAACGTTTAATTCCCACAATAAACAACTTGCTTGCGTTGTGTTCAAGATAGCACTCACACATTGCCCTAAGAATTGAATTTTCAGAATTTTTACACATAGTTTTTTCCTTCCGTTTGTTCTTTACTTTATTCTCGTTACACTTGATTATACCATGAAATTATACAGCAAGTCAATTACTATTTTGCTATATTCTGCATTATTTTATTGCGGTATAGTCTTGTTAAATTTTTAACAGTGTTCCCGCACATTTCCATCTTTTGGAAGGAATTTGTTAAACTTTTAACAGAAAACCTTGTTATTTTTTTTAACGATTGAAAATTTTGAATTTTCAGAAAATTCTGAAAATGGGAACCATTTTGCTCCTGGACTGGTAAATTCTGGAAAAGCTGGAAGGAAATTGCTGACATTTTGGTGCGGAAATGGTAAATTCTGGTGTCTTTTGGAAATAAATGGGTTGGCATAATTCTTGCATACCCGTTAAATTTTTAACAAAGTGCGTACTGCGATGGTAAAAACTGAAAGAAGTTTGTTGTTAAATTATTAACAAAGTGCGGAATTCAAATAGTCAGATAATTCTGACAGTTAAGTTGGCATGATTTTTGCAAAGAGAGAGTTGTCAGAAAATTGGCAAAATTGAGAATTGTGAAACAATTCGAAATTATTGCACAATTCTGAATTGGTAAAGTCTGGAAGAGCTGGAAGGACCTTCCAGTTTTGGGAAAAAATGGAGGTGCTGGAAGGAACTGGAAATTCTGGAAAAAATTTCCGTTGTCAGAATATTCTGAAAATTCCGGCTTTGCCGGCGGCCTACGGGCCGAGCTTTCAGATAATTCGCATATGTTGAAATAGTCTGAATTTTCAGATAATTTTTTCTCTTTTAACTTTTTAAAATTTTCAAACAATTATAAAATCTCAGAAGTGAGATTATCTCACCTCTGAGAAGTCAGAATATTTAATCAGAAAAAGTATAGAAAGCAAGATGATTTCCAGTTTCTTCCGAGCACTGATAATATTCTATGCTATTGCATACCCTATTAAAAGTGTTTATATCATCAGTAACAAGGTCACTTAATAAAACACCTCCGTTTACCCAGAAACTTTCCGGATTTAATTTATGCGCTACCGCAAATACTACGTGTGTTCCTTCTTTGCAATATTTCTGTGCTGTTTTTCTTGTTATTCTCTTATACATTGTTTTTTACCTCCGTTTTTGTTTTCCTTTATCTTATGTATTTATTATACACCTAAAACCGCAAGAAGTCAACTACTTTTTATGTATTAAATAAAAAACATTCATTTGGCATGACTCTTGCAATAAGCAAGAACTGTGCCAATCCATTTTCTGGTAATTTCCATTTTTTGACATGGCATGATTCTTGCAAGTGAAATAGTCAGAAGATTCTGAAAATTCTCGCCCAGAGTTTTCTGCGGAAATAATAATTAGCAGAATATTCTGACAATTCAGAATAATGGGAAAATTCCAATACTTAATTTTCTGACAATTTTTGTGTCAAAATATTCTGAATATTCTAAATATTCTGAAAACTGGCTGCGGCGACCGTAAGCAGCCAGTCAGAATTTTCCGAACTTGTTGAATTTTCAGAATATTCAAACAAATCAGAATTTTCAGACTTTTCTGAATTGTCAGAATATTCAAATAAAAATGTTTCAAAAATGAGATTCTTAACTTTGAGAAATCTCAATCCAAAAGATGAGACAATGTTGAAATTTCAACGCTTTAACCGTCTCAAAAATGAGATGAAAATATTGTGTCTCAAAATAGAGATTTTAGAAAATGAAATGAGATTTTTTGGATATATTTCCATTTATTAACAGTTAAGGAAATGAAATGAAAAATGGAACAAAATGTAAATCAAGTAAAAAAAAGAAAAAACCTGACTTCCGCAAGTCAGGTTTTATTTTTCAGAATATTCTAACTATTTATGTCTACTGTGTCAAACCATTCAGCAGGAATGATCCCTATCATAAAATCATCATACACAGAATTATCAATTTTAAGTGAATATAAAGCTTCTCCAAAACTATAGCTATCATAGAATACCAATGCTGATATAGGTATTTTTATTGACTCAGCAGGTTTATCAATTGCAAATACTTCTATAATGGTTTCTATAGAATATTGATAACTTCCTATTATGGTATTGTCACTTATTTCAATTATATGTTTCATTTCATAGTCATTGCCGAAACTCTGAATTAATTGCAATCTGCTTGGTATATTTGCTAAAAAGATATGTGTTTTCCATTTTTCAAGCTGTTGCAAGGTGAATCCCGCGCATATTTTGCCCTTTAAATTATTTTCTGATTTTCTAACTGATATAGTTTTCTTGTATAGCATGATATTGTCCTTTCTTGTTTCTGTTGGAGCTATGCGCTTAAGCGCATATAGGTCTGATATATAGCCGGATTAGCTTTTATACTAATCCGGCTATGTTTATTTTTCTTTTTAGCTTTCTAAAACTTCTTCGAACTGCTTATATAACCAGTCTTCATTGCGGAAAGCTTGTAAAGAAACTTGCATCTCCGCAGTGTATTCTATTGGCAAAAGCTCTGCCAACAGAAGTAAGTTCTGAACTGTATGCATGAACTCTGTGAGTTCGTGAAGTTCTTCATGCACCCACATAGGTGCGTCAGTTCTTGGATTTTCAAACCTTTCATCGTTGAAAATCCTATTCCATATATAGGATTTTTCAATACAGCCTACCAAGTCATTAGCAAACTGTTTAAAACTATAGTGTGGAGTCAGTATATCTGACTCAGAATCCGGCTCTGAGCCGTCTTCATATTCCCAAGAATTATAAACTCCAAAACTTAATTCTTGCTTGTCTACATCAATAGAGCAAGTTAATTCAGAGTATCTTACAAAATCTTCCATATAGTGCACTCTCTGTGGTGCTACTAAAGTTATAGTTCCTGTTAAATTTTTCATGATAGTTGTTTTTAACATTTTTTCCCTCCATGCATGGTTTCGGCTTGCCAGCCGTGTGGACGTTTCCGCATGTTTTTCTTTAACTTATGTATTAATTATAAGCTATTTTTAATAAAAAGTCAACAGAAAATTATGTTCTAAATAAAAAACATAAGGTTGGCACAGAACTTGCATAAAGCAAAAAACATGCCAGACCAATTATTACCATTTTTCCATCTTTTGGATTGGCACGAATCTTGCATAAGGCGAAGTCGGAATTTTCTGATAACTCCCTATGCAGAATTTTCTGAATATTCGGCTATGGAAACATATGGCAAATTTGGTAGAATCTGACAACTTCCAGCTTATGGTATTTATGGGAATATCTGGAAGCTCTGGCAGAGCCTGGAAGAAATGACAAATTTTTCCAGGATTGGAAAAATTTTCCAATACGGCTCGGCATGGCCGTCGCCGAGCCGGCAATAAGAAAAATGATGTCAGAATTTTCAGAATATTCTAAAAATTAAAACAATTCTGAAAACTCTGAACTTTCTGAATTGTTTGACAATTCAGAATATTCTGACATCTCAATTCTGAGAACTGAGTCTCATTCTCAATAATGAGATGGAAATTACTTCCAAGAGCCAGAAACGTTGAAATTTCAATGGTTGCGGGCGTCTCAAAAATGAGACAAACGCAACTGGAAAAAACTTCATTTCAAAAATGAGAAAAAGGAATCAGATTAGTTTTTCAATTCAAAATTTTCAGACTATTCAATCAATTCCCGCACACGAGTAGAACATGCGTTCGCAGACCAGC
>OIYR01001113.1_pt1 | contig 14083 bp, 15 predicted proteins | sample 1588221 | NCBI WGS metagenome assembly OIYR01 (sample SAMN03283292) | human gut metagenome | biome: human-associated habitat; material: feces | host: Homo sapiens | place: Peru | collected 2012 | reverse complement strand
TTGGGGGACTTCTTGGACGGCAATGCGGAGAAGGAGAGTTGCAAGGTTGCAGGTGTTAAGGTCGATTTGGGATATGACGAAGATGATAATTATACGATGTATTTCAGCGTGAAAGATACCAACGGAAAAACGATAGAAGAAGAGTATCGTGATTACGATGATATAGACGCATTAATTGATTTTCTACGTCAGTTATCTTACAAAATTGACCAAAACAGCGAAGATGTGAAGAACTACCTTAAGCAAAGAATGGACTACCGTTAAAACGGCGTAGGAGGAAATTGTGATGTTAAGTAGAGAAGATATAATTAAGTATATTACCAAATGCGTTGATTGTGCTATGCCAATTTTGCAAGATGAAAATGGTCTTGACGTTTCAAGAGGTTATAGCTTTATGTTGGATAAAGATAAAAAGGCTAAGGTAAATATAGTTTTTGAAAATAGTATATGATTATAGTCTTAAAGCACCTTTCGGGGTGCTTTTTCTATGCAAAAAAAGAGGTGACACAATGTACAGACGAATACCACCATAGCACGCTTACGGCGTGTTTTTTTAATGAAATCCCAATCAATTACGATTAGAAAGGAATGATAAAATGAAATTGAAAATTGCAATATATTCTTTTGTTTTATTATTATCAATGATTTTATTAAATAATTGCACCGCTTCAATGTTAGGAGTGCCTGATACTTTTAAAGGATATTATCAAAGCGTTAATACCGTTTTAGACGATAAAACTTATTTATTTTTTAGAGTTTCTGCGGGAGGTTTAACAATATATTTGGGCGATGACGGAACAACCAATATTAAAAGAACAGAATACACTTCAATAAGTCCTTATAATATAATAGGTCTTGATTACAGTTATACTTTTGAAACGGGAGAGATGAGCGGATTTATAAACTTTAATGGAAATTTAGGAGCTGATATAAAAATCACAGCATATAATACGACTTTTACAATTTCTGCTTATTGCAATAAAGTAAGTTAATTTTATTTTTGACAAACGACATCCCACATACGAAAATAAGGCGCGCTACTCATTTGAAAACTTATTTTAAGATTATTATTACCTGAAAAAGTTATAGAGCCTGAAATAGCGCCATTTTGAAAAGTAATATTAGTAGAATCTCCTTTAATTGTACCACCTTTAGATGGGTCAATGGTTTCGGCGTTTTCTATTTCTTCATTTATTGCAACCTCTTTATAAAAATTTTATGGATTTTGGTTTGTGCATGTCTCTTCAAATCCATAATAATCGGGGACTAATTTTCTAAAAGTCACTATAACCTTTTTATCGCCTATAAATGTTAAAGTTCCCGCTCCTTGCTCATTTTGATAGCTATAAGAAGGGTCAACGCCTTTTATATTTTCAGCTTTTACCGAAAATGGATTTGCGGGTTTAGTTGGCGGGTTGCTTATATTATTTGTATCATTATACCACATATTGATAGCTCCGCTATTCTCAATTTGTAATATTAAAGCTCTTTTTTGTAAAATCGCTTGAATTCCTATATAATATCCCACTCTTTTAGCTGGAATATTTGCTACGGGCGAAGAGCATGCGATAATATAAGTTATAATAACGAATAAAAATAAAATGCTTATATTTTTCATTATATTTACCATAATTCATAGTTGAAAAATCTTTTAATTTTCTATTTAATTGCATACAACATCTTGCAATGAAAAATAAGGCGCTTTAAGTCTCGTTATAGAAAAAATTAGTAAAAATTTAATAAATTTAGCTTTCATAAAAATTTCTCATAATAGCAATATTTAATTTATATTAACATATTTTAATTTTTATATCAATATTATAATTTTATAAAATAAATAATCTTTTTATAATTGCTTCTAAATTATTAATCGCATAAAATATTTTGTTAATAACATTATCGTCATTTTTTATGATTATGTTAACATTTTTTGACAAATAAAATATTTTAGCTTGGTTTTAAATCTAAAATTGACAAATACTCTCTATTTTGATAGAATATAAATTATATTAAACGGAAAACATTATATGGAAAAAAATTATAAAGTAATAGCAAGAAAATATCGCCCTCAAACTTTTGAAGAGGTTATTGGACAAGAACATATAACAAAAACAATTTCAAAAAGCATAGCTCAAAAAAAAATAGCGCATGCTTATTTATTTTCAGGTCCGCATGGAGTAGGCAAAACTTCTCTTGCAAGAATAATTGCAAAAGCTTTAAATTGCGTTAATGGTCCGACAGATAAACCTTGCGGAGTATGTCCTTCATGTTCGCAAATAGAAAATGGAAATCCTCTCGATGTTATTGAAATTGACGGCGCAAGCAATAGAGGAATTGAAAATATAAGGACGATAATTGAAAATGTGAGAATATCGCCCGTTTCGGGAAAATATAAAATATATATTATTGACGAAGTTCATCAAATAACCAACGAAGCTTTTAACGCTTTATTAAAAACTTTAGAAGAGCCTCCGTCTCATGTGGTTTTTATATTAGCTACAACCGAAGCCGAAAGAGTTTTACCGACTATAAGAAGTAGATGTCAACAATATACTTTTAAGTCTTTGGTAATAAACGATTTAGAAAAAATTCTTAAAGTAATACTCGATAAAGAAAATATAGCTTATGAAGACGAAGCGATTTTTTTAATTTCAAAACAGGCTAGAGGTTCGGTTAGAGATAGCGAAACTATTTTAGAAAAAATGATTGCCTATACAACGGATAAAAAACTTATAAGCGCGTCAGATGTAATTGCGGTTATTGGCGGAAATAATTTTAGTTTTGTTAAAGAGCTTTTCGATATTATGATTTCTGGAGATAAAAAAAATTATTTTCTATTTATAAAAAAATTATTTGAAGAAACGGTTGATGCAAGAACTTTTATAAATAATTTAATCGAATATATGCGAATCGTCCTTATGATTAAAAGCGGAATTAACGATATAAAACTTCTTGAAATAACGGAAAACGAAAGAGACGATTTGAAAGTTTTTGCAAATCATTATAGCGACAATGAAATTGAAAAAATACTTGATTATATACTTTCTATTGAAGAGAGAATAAGAAACGCTGCAAATCCAAAAACAATATTTGAAATGCGCGGAATTATGCTTTTGAATACGGATAATTTAATAAGCCCGCTTGATATAGTTTCCTCTTCAAATATTTCAATAAGCGAAGATAATAATATTAATTTTGAAAATATTAACGAAGAGAGAAATTTAAATAATTTTAATAATAGAATTGAAAATAAAACTCAATACGATTCTGCATTAAATCCAGACGACAAAAGAAGAATATTCTATAATAAAATACTTTCTTATATTGAAAGAGAAAGCCCAAGCATATATTCTCTACTCTCTCAAGGAAATCCTATAGAAAGCAGAGGAGCTACTTTAATAGTTTCGCTTCCAGATACTATATACGAGACGATTCAATCGGATAAAAGAATTCCAGATTTGATAGCAAATGCAATTCCAAAATTTACAAAAAATAAAGAAGTGGCGATTCAATTTCAAAAATCTTTAGAAGGCGATATAACGGATAAACTTAAAAATAGATTGCAAGCGACTCCCGTAGATTCTGAAAATTTATAATTAAGGAATTAATATTTATGCGGTTTAATAGATATAATCTAATCGAAGCTGTGAAAAATAACGATATTAATAAAATCAATTCTATATTGAAAAGCGAAAAGGCGGATATTAACTCTAAAGATAAATACTGCGAAACTGCTTTAATGATAGCTTCATGCAAAGGAAATTTAGAAATAGTTAAACTTCTTGTTGATAATGGAGCGGATGTTAATATTAAAAGCGACATTGGAAATACCGCTTTAATGTTCGCTTCGGAATATGGGCAATTAGATATAGTTAAATATTTAGTGGAAAAAGGAGCGGATATTAATATTAAAGATGATGATGGAGAAAGCGCTTTAATACATGCATTAGAAGATTCAACAAAAAAAGAAAAATCTTTAGAAATAGTCCAATATTTAATAGATAATGGAGCGGATATTAATACTACAAATAATTATTATGGTAAAACCGCATTAATGATAGCTTCAAGCGAAGGGCATTTAGAAATAGTCAAATTTTTAGTAGAGAGCGGTGCGGATGTTAAAGCCAAAGATAAAGATAAGGATGGCTGGACTGCTTTAATGTGGGCTTCATGCAAAGGAGATTTAGAAATAGTCAAATTTTTAGTAGAGAGCGGAGCGGATGTTAATGCTAAAGATAAAGAGGGTTGGAGCGTCTTAATGGAGGCTTCATACGAAGGACATTTAAAAGTAATAAAATATTTGATAGAGAACGGAAAGGTTAATGTTAACGCTAAAGATGATGATGGTTGGACTGCTTTAATGAGAGCTTCATGGAGGGGTTATTCGGAAATAGTTAAATATTTAGTAGAAAAAAGAGCGGATATTAATATTAAAAATAACAATGGAAAAACCGCTTTAGATTTAGCGGATAGTGAAGAGATAAAAGAAGTATTGAGAAAAACGGGAGCTAAATAATAATTTAATCTTTTATAAGAATTTGTTTTAATTTATAATTAAACATATAATATTTTTATATTTAATTTTAATCTTAAAAATTAGGAGATAAAAAATGACAATTCTAAAAGCAATAATTCTAATAACTATTATAATTTTAGCGGCGATAACCTGTTCTGCAAATTCAAAAAAAGAAACATTCAAAATAGAAGAAAACGGTAACGAATATATAATAAGCGCTGACAATATTAACGATGAATTTATTAAAGTGGAAATAACTGATGAGATATATGAATTCACGCCTTTAATGTTTGCCTCATATTCTGGCAACTATGAATTGGCTACATTTTCAATAAGAAATGGAGCCGATGTTAACGCCGAAGACAGTTTTGGATTTACTATTTTAATGTGGGCTTCAAGCGGAGGAAATTTAGAAATGGTTAAACTATTAGTAGAGAATGGAGCCGACATTGACGCAAAAGATTATGAAGGTTGTAGTTCTTTAATGTGGGCTTCACTTGAAGGGCATCTAGAAATAGTTAAATATTTAGTTAAAAATGGGGCGGATATTAATATTAAAAATGAAGATGGCAATACGGCTTTAGATTGGGCAGCTACTGAAGAAATAAAAGAAGTATTAAGGAAAGCGGGATACAAATAAAATTTTATTAATCTTGAATTACTCATTTAATTTATGCTTTCTAATATGTCAAAGTTATTATGAAATTTATCAAAACAACTATAATCATAATTCCGTCCTTTTTTTAATATATTTCCGTATTTATCAATAGTCAATTCCGTTTTTTGATTATCGGTTATTTGATAAGTTGGTAAATTTATATCGTCAAATAATATTACATCTCCCGTATTAAAAATATAATAATGTATAGCATCATGTATATTTATATTTTGGCTTTCAATATTATTAAGATTAAAATTATCGTTTACAAATATTGCTATCCATACATAATAAACATCTTTTCCCATCATATATCTTATTTTTGGGTGAAAACTAAAATTTCTTATACCACTATCTTTTTTTATTCCTTCTGAAGTTTTGACTTGCAAATATTTTGTAATAATTTTTAAAGTATCGTTTTCTTTACATTTTTCACATAAATTTGTAACGCATTTGCATTTCTTTTTATTATATTCTTCATATCTTATATATTGATTAACAAATTTTTTACATTTAACGCAATAATATTTTGTTATAACGAAATCTATTCCTTCGTCTATATAAGACCTATGGACTTGCCAGCCTTTATTATGCAAAATCATGGCTAATTGCATTTCGCCATATAAACCTATGACTTGCTTTTTCTTATCTTCTTCCTGCTTATTATTTATATTATTCATAATTCTAACTCTGACAATTTATTATTTAAAAAATTAATAACATAAGGTTTTATAGATAAGTCTTTTTCAATACCTATGCCTATTCTATTTAATTCATGAGCTGATTTTATAGAAGTTCCTATTCCAGAGAAAGGGTCTAATACTTTATCTCCTACATAACTAAACATTTTTATTGCAAATTCTGGAATGTCTTTTGGAAACGGAGCGGTATGTCCGAGCGTATTTTCGCCTTTAGAATTAATCTTAATAACGGGATTAATCTTTTTTATATCTCTACGCCAAGAATATAGAAAATCTTTATCTATAATTGATATGTTTTTATTTTTATGAGACTGAGTTATATATGTTTTTGCGCTAAATCTTTTTCCTCTGTTAGATTTGCTTCTTACAAAACAATCTTTATTTTTGCATTCCCAACTTTTAAGTCCTTTTTCCGTGTAGGAATTTCCGTTTACATTTAAAGTTCCGCATATAGGACATGGATATCTATGCATATCTAACCTATGTTTATGAAAAATTAAAATATGTTCATAACAATTTATAGGATATTGATACATTGGATATGGGTTATCTCCATTTTTATTTCTTTCGCTTTGAACTTCTCCTTTATCCCATATTATATCGTCTACAAATGTAAATCCTACTTTTTCAAAAAGATTTATAAAATATGCTCCTAAAGGTAATCGTCTTTTACCCCAAGTTGATTTAGTATATAAATTATCGTTATCAAATATATCTCCTACATTGAATACAAATACTCTATGATTATCTAATACTCTATAACATTCAATTAAAATCTTTTCCATATCTTGCATATATTCGTTTATATTTTTCCATTGAGAATATTTTCTTGCATTATAGTAAGGCGGAGAAGTTACCATTAAATCTATCGATTCGCTTTTCATATTTTTTAACGCATCGTAGCAATCTCCCCATATTAATTTTATAGAACCTTTTTTATTAATAAAATTATCTACGCTCGGATTATTAATCTTATATTCTTTTTGATACAACTCTTTAATATAATTAAAATAAGTCGTTGAAAAATTTTTTACTATATGATTAACATTATTAATTTTATATATGAATTCAATCTTTTTCAAAAAATATTTATATTCTTTATCGGAGAATACTTCTTTTAAATAATTATCGCTTTTATTAAGAATAGTATCTAAATAGTGTTTATTATTTTGATTAATTTCAGGTAATTGAGTATTTATTTTTTTACTTTCCTGCATAAACGGATACATATAACTTCCTATAAAATTATTTAAGATAGCAAAATATATTAATATTCCTATTATATGTTATTATAAAAAATAATCAATTATATTTTATGCGGTTTATTTATTTTCAAAATATTTATTTAAAACGGTTTCGTCTATATTTATAGAAATTATTTTTTTACTGCTCTTTTCTCCTCTTATTATTTCAATATCTTTTTTCTTTAAATTAAGTTCTTTAGATAAAAATTCTATTATCGATTTATTCGCTTTGCCGTCAATAGCTTTTGCCATTATGCGAATATAATAATTTCCATTTTCTTTTTTGAAGCTATTTGATTTTGCCCCAGCGGTTATTTTTATTTCTAAATTAATCATTTGTTTTTATATCGTAAATAAATGAAATATATTAAATAAAAAACATTCTCAAAATTATTTTTTATAAAATATTTAATCTATTCTATCAAATATATTATTTAAAAAAATATTTTCTCATTGTTCTATTCCTCCTTTTAACAATGAAATTTGTTTATTAAATAAAAAGCCGTAATAATTTGATTTTAAATTTTTATTACGGCTTATTATTTCAAAATTGAATGCATAATTGTTATTGTATTCGTCATTGCGAGCGTTGCCGTTAGGCACACAGCGTGAAGCGAAGCAATCCACAAAAATTAAATTGCTTTTTACTGAATTAAGCAATTCGTTAAAATTGGGTTGCCATGCCTTTGCTTCGTTCGGCTCGCAATGACAGAGTTTATTTACTGCATCAAAGAACGATGCAAAAATTTTAAATGAATTTAAATTAGAGTTGAGTTGCAGAATGTAACTATTAATTATTCTATTTATCATACACCCTTAATTTAACAAACTTTTTAAAAAAGTCAAGCATTTTTTTATTTAAATTTGCTTTCCAATTAATTATCTATTATTATAATCAATAATTTCAAAAAGTCAAGTAATAAATTTATAGCTTTTTACTTTCTTTATATTAAAATATCGGATTTTCTATCTATAATTTTTAATTTTATAATAATTTTATTTAGAAGCAATTTCTATTTGTTTTTTATATTTTTCAATTTCTTGTTTATTTCTTTTCGCTTCCTCTTCGTTAATCGCTTTTTGTTTATTAATTTTATCTATTTTTTCATTTAACTCTTCAATATTAATATTATTTGGAAATAAAGCCTTTTCGGTAAGAACGCCGATAACATTTTGAGCGACTTCAACTATTCCACCTTCGACATATAAATTAGTAAGTTGTCCATTTTCATCGTATATTTTAAGCTCTCCATAATTTACGCTCACTATATAAGGACAATGCTCCGAATATATAGAAATATAACCCGCATAAGAAGGAATTTCTATATGCTCTATTTTCATTGACCTTATAACGGGACCTTCTTTTGTTATAACCGAACAAGTTAACGCTTTTTTTGTTTTTATAGTATTTGAAGCCATTTCTAAACTCTCAAATTAAATTATATTCTTATATTTTAAGACAAAAATTAAAATTATTAAAGACAATAAAAATAATATAAAAAATAATAATGTAAATAAAAGTAAAACTCTAACTACTATTTTTAAAGAAACGATTTGATTATTAATATATTCAAATTGAACTTTCATTTTATTATCTATTCTTTCAATTATCTCTTTTTCGTATTCGTCAATTTTTCTGTCTAATTTTTTTGATTTATTTTCAAATTTATTATTTCTAACTATATCGCCAATCATATTTGCCGAAGATAAAACCGTAAATAAAATATTTAACCATTTCATAAAAATTCCCTATTTTCCTTTTGCCATTATATCGTATAAATAACTTTCGGGGCGAATTATCTCTCCGTTTTTGTTTATAAAAGGATGCAAAGTATAACCCGTAGTATATAATAAATCATAATCATGTTTAGCTCTTATTTCGTATTTAAGTTTTAAAGAAACATTTTTTAATTTGTCTATGCTCGTATGAACTACAATAATATCGTCATATTTTATAGAGATTTTATAATCAATAAAAGCTTCTTTAACGGGCAGAAATAAACCGTATGCTTCCATATCCTTATAAGAAATTCCAAGCTCTCTTAATAATTCCGTTCTTCCTATTTCAAAATATCTTAAATAATTTGAATGATAAACCACGCCCATTTGGTCCGTATCGGCGTATATAACTCTTATTTCAGTTTGATTTATATGAGGCATAAAATTTTCTCCAAATAAAATTTTATGCAAATTATATAATAAAAAATATTAAAAATAAAGATTTAATTTTTAGTATGTTTATAATATCTCTTAAAAACTTGATTATAAAAAATAAAGATATATAATAATTATATAAAAAATTTTAAATGAACGGAGGATTGCAATGTTCAAATATTTACAAAAAATAGGAAATTCTTTAATGGTTCCCGTTGCGGTTTTGCCAGCTGCGGCTATACTTTTGGGAATAGGTTATTGGATTGACCCAAACGGTTGGGGAGCGGGAAGTCCGATTGCGGCTTTCTTAATTAAAGCTGGAGGCTCTATTATTGACAATATGCCGATTCTTTTCGCTATAGGAGTCGCATTCGGCATATCAAACGATAAAAATGGAGCTGCGGCTTTGGCTGGAATAGTCGGCTTTTTAGTCGTTACAACTTTACTCTCGCCAAATACGGTTGCTATGATTCAAAGTAAAGAATTATCCGAAGTTCCCGCTGGTTTTTCTAAAATCAACAATCAGTTTATAGGAATTCTCTGCGGATTAATCGCTGGAAGTTTATATAATAAATTCTGGAATGTAGAGCTTCCTAAATTTTTAGCTTTTTTCAGCGGTAGAAGATTTGTCCCAATAATTACTTCGGCTGTTATGTTATTCGTTTCTTTAATCTTGATGTTTATTTGGCCCATAGTTTATAACGGTTTGGTAAAATTTGGAGAGGCGATAATCGGATTAGGACCAATCGGAGCTGGAATATACGGATTCTTTAATAGGCTTTTAATTCCTGTCGGTTTGCATCATGCTCTCAATTCTGTATTCTGGTTTGATGTAGCGGGAATTAACGATATTCCTAATTTCTTGGGCGGAGCAAAATCTATAGAAGACGGACTTGCGACTGTAGGAGTTACGGGAATGTATCAAGCTGGATTTTTCCCGATTATGATGTTTGGGCTTTTAGGCGCTTGTCTTGCTTTTATAAAAAACGCTAAACCTGAAAATAGAGCAAAAATAACTTCTATAATGATGGCCGCTGGTTTTGCAAGTTTCTTCACGGGAGTTACAGAGCCTATAGAATTTTCTTTTATGTTTGTAGCGCCCGCTCTTTATGTTATTCATGCTTTATTAACGGCAATATCTTTAATAATATCGGCTTCTATGCAGTGGATTGCAGGATTCGGATTTTCTGCAGGATTTATAGACTTGGTTTTATCTTCAAGAAATCCTTTGGCGGTAAAATGGTATATGCTTATAATTCAAGGTTTAGTTTTCTTTGTTTTATATTATTTAATTTTTAATTTTGCCATTAAAAAATTTAACTTAAAAACTCCAGGCAGAGAAGATGCCGAAAACGAAGGTAACGAAAATACTTTTACAAATAAAAATTCGTCTTATTTAGATAAAGCTAAATTATTATTGCCTTTGCTTGGAGGCGCGGATAATATAGTCAATGTCGATAATTGTATTACAAGATTAAGATTAGAATTAAAAGATAATAGCGTTATTAACGAAGCTGAAATTAAAAAGAATTTTCCAGGCATATTGAAACCAGGAAAAACTTCGGTTCAGGTAATTGTAGGAACGGATGTTCAATTATTGGCGGATGAGTTTAAAAAATTATTAAAATAAAAAATTTTAAGTAAATACTAAACTAATATTTTTTTATTAAATAAACAGCGGCGACTTCGTAATATTCAAGTTGCCGTTGTTTTAATTATTCGTTTATATTATAAAGCAAAAATGCCAAATCAAAACAAAAATTTTAAAAATAATTTTGAAAATAGTTTTAATGAAATTATAAAAGAAAATATTATATTTTTTCCAATTCGTCATCATTCTCCCGCATGCTCTTTTCATTTAAAAAAAATAATCGAAGACTATAAACCCGAAACGATTCTTATTGAAGGACCGAGCGATTGCAATTTTTTAATGGAATATATGATTGAAGAAGACACAATTCCACCATTTTGTATTTATTCAAGTTATATTGATAAAAATAAAGAAAAATGCAGATGCTATTATCCTTTTTTAGATTATTCTCCCGAATTTGTAGCGATAAAAAAAGCCTATGAATTAAAAATAAATTGTTCTTTTATAGATATGCCTTTTGGTTATATTATTGAAAATTCTGAAAATAATATAAATAAAAAATTAATTTCTATATACGATAAAGACAATAATAAATTTAATGTAAACGATTATACTTTAGAATTAACTAAAAAATCGGGAGTTAGAAGTTTTGCAGAACTTTGGGAGAGAGATTTTGAAATTAAAGGAATATTAAAAGAAAGCGGAGATTTTATTAAAAGCGTTTATGCTTTGGGATATTATATGCGTTTAATAGAAAACGAAGATATTGAAACTAAAAACCGAGAATATTTCATGGCAAAAAATATAAAAGACTCTCTTAATAAATTTAAAAAAATTTTAATTATAACGGGAAGTTTTCATGTAGACGGAATAATAGACAAATTAAAAAATTTTGAAAATATAGAAAAAGAATTTAATAAATTAAAAAAATATAATATTCAAAATTCTTCAAATTATTTAATTCCTTATTCTTTTGAAGAAGCGGACCAAAGAAAAGGATATATTGCAGGAATAGAATATCCCGCGTTTTATAATAATATTTGGAAAAAATTAAACGAAGATTCTATTGATAACGCGTATATTGAAACCGTCCAAAGTTTTATAATTAAAGCGGCGGGAATAAATAGAGATTATTATAATATAACAATTACAGATTGTATAAACGCTTATTATATGGCGATTAATCTTGCAAAGTTGCGAGGAAAAAATAACGCTGGAGTTTACGAACTTATTGACGCCGTTAAAAGCGCTTTCGTTAAAGGCGATATAAGTTTAGAAAATACGGAAAATATAGAGCTTATGATAAAACTTCTTTCTGGAATTGCAAACGGAAAAGTTTCTTCAAAAAGCGTTTTGCCTCCCGTTATAATTGATTTTAGAAATCTTTGCAAAACTCATAGAATAAGAATCGATAAAACCGAAACAACAGAATCGATTTTAGATATTATTAAAGATAAAAATCATTTTGAAAAAAGTAAATTCTTTCATAAAATGCGATTTTTAGATATTGGTTTTTGCAAGCTAATAAAAGGTCCCGACTATATTAATAAAATTGATAAAAATCTTGCAAGAGAAATTTGGCAATATAAATATAAAAGTCAAGTCGAAGCTTTATTAATCGATAAATCGGTTTACGGAGTTAGCATAGAAGAGATTTGTTTTAATTTTATAAAAGATAAATTAAAAACGAGATTAAACGGAGAAGAAATTTCAAAACTCATTATAGAAGCAACGATTATGGGACTTTATAATTTTTTAATCGACAATTATAACGAAATTGAAAATATAATTTTAAGCGATAGCGATTTTATAAGTTTATGCGAATGTTTAAATAATTTAAGTTATTTAATAAATATGGAACTTGTAAACGAAAATATAAATAAAGAGAGAGAAAATATTTTTAAAAATTATGATATTATTTCAAAAATAGAATCGCTTTCAAAACTTACATTTATTTTAGCCTCTCAAAATATGGAAACTTTAAAGAATTTAGACGAAGAGAGCGCTTTAAAATATTCCGCTTATATTAAAAATCTTTATATATTTATATTGGAAAATCCTAATTATTTTGAATGCAAAGAAATTTTTATTGAAAAAATAAATTCTATGACAAAAAATACTTTTGGAAGTTCGCATATATATGCAGTTTGTCTTTCTATAAAATATAAATCTAATATAATCGACTTAAAAGAATTCGCTTCTTGCATATCGAATTTTTTAGAAGCTTCCGATACGAATTCAATCGCGTATTTCTTAAACGGAATATTTTTAATTGCAAGAGATATTCTTTTTATAAATAACGATTTGATAAAAGAGATTGACAAAGTTATTAAAAATATTGAAGAAAATAAATTTATAGAAATACTTCCGAACTTGAGATTTGCCTTTACGAATTTCACTCCAAGCGAAACTGAAACTTTATCTTCTATAATAGAAAAATTATATAAAACAAAAAAATCAAACGCTAAAAATATATCGGAAGAAGAAATTAAAAAAGCGTTTAGTATTGATAAAAAGATTGCAGAAGAAATGAATAAATGCGAAATATTTAAATAAAAAATTTAAATTATTATTTAGACAAATAAAAATTTATAATTTAATAAACGATAAAATTATTAAATAATATATTTTAAATATCATTTACTAATTATATTTTAACGCTATTTAGTCAAATAAGAATAATGAAATCTATACTTTGACAAAGGGTCTAATTTATAATCCATAAGTCTTTTAGATATCATTAACGGATTTGAACGATAATGTAAAGGTATAATTGGCATATCGTTCATAAGTATTTCTTCCGCTTTATGTAAAATCTGCATTCTATCTTTTGCATTAACAGTTTTCTGAGCCTCTTCAAGCAAATTATCATATACAAAATTACTATATCCTGGATTACTTGGAGCATAGCTTAAATATAAATCCAACATAGTCATAGGGTCGTTATAATCTCCCGTCCAACCGCTTAAAACCATTTGATAGCTTAAATCTCTAAAACTTTGAAGTATTACCGCCCATTCTCTTGGCATTATAATCGCATCGACTCCTATATTTTTCCACATCTGCTGTATCGCTTCAACCATAACTACATTTCCTTCGCTTGATACCAAAACTTCTATAACGGGATAATTTTCTCCGTTTGGATAGCCAGCTTCAGCCATTAATCTTTTAGCTTCTTCTATATTTTTTTGATAATCGTTAATATCTACGCTTAAATAA
>OIYR01001106.1_pt1 | contig 14161 bp, 6 predicted proteins | sample 1588221 | NCBI WGS metagenome assembly OIYR01 (sample SAMN03283292) | human gut metagenome | biome: human-associated habitat; material: feces | host: Homo sapiens | place: Peru | collected 2012 | reverse complement strand
CGCGCAAGTGGGTGTCGCTGAAGTCAAGGGCATTTTCAAAGATTTTCACCTCGCGTTCCACCTCCACGTTCTCATCCTCGCGCTTGTCGATGGTCTCTTGCAGATACGCATCAAGTTCTTCCACCGTGAGGCGGTCCATCTTCTCTTTGTCGATTTTCACGCCAAACATTCGCATCAGCAGCTGCGAGAGCATTTCGGTGAAGCGAGAGAGCGGATAAAGAATGCAGTAGAACAGAAACAGTGGCAGCGATACCATGCGCAACGACGCATTGGGGTTGATGCGAAACAGCGTCTTTGGCAAAAATTCGCCGGTGATAAGGATAATCACGGTGCTGATGATGGTGAGCACCAGCAGTTGCAGGAACTCGTTTTCGCCGAGCATCTCATAAATAGGTGCACCAATCAGGCTCGCCATAGCCATACTATACACCACATTCACCACATTATTGCCCACAAGCATAGTGGAGATAAACACCTCACTATTATTGTAAAACATATTGATAATGCGGTTGACCAACCCACCCTTTTGGGTGTCGATTTCAAGTCGCACCTTATTTGCCGACACAAAAGCGAGTTCCGTGCCAGAAAAGAAAGCCGACAGCAGCATAGTGACCAGCACTATAATAAGCGAATTTGTAGACAAAGTATCCATCATAAGGCAAAATTAGTGATTTTTACGGAGAAATAAGCGAATACCCACCACAAATTCAAAAATCCCCACCAAAATCCCCACTTCGGCTTTTGTGTGGAGGCGGAAAAAAGGGGCTCAGCGGTGATGCTGAGCCCCTGTGGGGATTATAGTTTTAAATAACTAAATCTTGAGGATTAGTTAGCGACGAACTGTTTGATAGCAACTACATAGGTCTTGCTGTCGAGCACGCCACGAGCGAAGTTGAGGTAGCCACGGCCGATTGCCCAGTTCCAATAGTCGGTAAATGTGCCAACCTTGCCCTTTGCATTGGTGAATTGGAGTTGACCTTTGTTTTCGCCAGTTTGAGCGTCGATGCGGAAGAAGCATACATCGCGACGTTGGCTACCTAATGTATTGAAGCCTGAACCTCCAGGGCCCTCTTTGTCGATATCAACAGGAATGAAATCAGTAGCCTCACCAAATGCGATTGGGGTGCCCACTGGTTCGTAAACCTTAGTTTCGATGTTTTGAATACCGTATTGAATCTTGTCGGTCATAGGCACGCCTTCAGATTCGAACAAGAAGTTGTAAAGACGAACGCTGCACTTGTCGCCAGTAGCACTAACGCCTGGGAACTTCAGAGGTTCTTTAGTTGGAACCACTGCTGGAGCCTTAGCGAAGTCGTAAACCACAACCATCTGGCGTGAGCCTTCTGCCACGGTCACTTTTTGGTTATACACCTCTTTGTTATCTTTGTCAAGGAACTGGATAGAAACTTCACCAGCCTTAACCACGTAGAACAAACCAGCAGAAGCGCTTGGCACATAGTTGTAAGTGGCGAGGAAAGAAGAACCGTTGTTTGAATACTTCTGACCGTTAATCACCACGGTATAGATGTAATTTGCTGTAATCGCAGCCTTGGGGCACATATATGCCACTTGGATTTGAGCCTGGCTTGGATCGACATCTTCAATTGGATATTTGATGTCTTCCTTGCTGCATGATGCGGCAATCACTGCGAGCAGACAGATGCTGATATATTTTAAAAATTTCATAATTCAAATAATTTAAAAGTGGGTTTAAAATTATTTAGGCATATCGCCTGGGTATGCAAACCAAGGAATTGAGCACTGGTAATCGTCGGCATCGCCTGGGATTGGCTTCAAAGCCTTCAGGTTGTTGAGGTTCCACATATACTCTGAGTTGTAGCGTGGACGCAGACGGTAGCAAGGAGCACCGTTGTTCTTCTCATTGTAAGCGCTGCGGCGACTCTGTACATTAGCAGGAGCGAGGTAGAAGCCCTTGTAAACCTTTGTAGCGTCTTCGTCACGCTTTTGGTTGATGAGGGTCTTGTCCCAACCATTGCCGAAGCTTGGCACGTCGCCAGTGTAAGCAATGTCGTAGTGATACTTACGGAGGTCAACCCACACTTCAGAAGCACCCCATGGGAAGAGGGCGATGTACTTCTGCATCATGATGTGTGAGAGGCTGAATTCGCTCATTGGAAGACCAGCCACGAATGGACCGTTGAGGTATTCTTGAGCCATAGCCTTGAATGTGGCTTGATCCACCTTGTCGCCTTGGTGATAAACCTTGCCACCTACAGTCGCGAGAGATTCTTTCTGAATGTACTTAGCAGAGAATTCCATATCGGCTGCGATAGCCTTCTTCCAAGTTTCGAATGCGTCGGCCTTGCTGCCATACTTGAATTGCACTTCAGCGAGGTCGAAGAGCAGTTCAGCATAAGTGGTGAGCACGTAAGGAGCACCGTTGCTGTAGAGCCAGCGGCCTTCACCGTCCTTCGCGTCTGAGGTTTTTTCGGTACGACCCCAGAAGTTTTCAGCCTGACCGATAGGACCAGTTGCGCCAGTGAAGCCTGAGCCCTTGAAGTAGTATTTGCGGAACAATTTTGGATCCTTCACGCCAGTGGTGTCGTTGCCGCTTGCAGTACCGAGCTTCAACAATGGACGTGGGTCGAAGTGACCTACCTCTTCCAAAGTGTCGCAAATGATTTGCTTGTCAGCAAGCTCGTAAGGGAAGCGTGGGTGAGTTTGTTCCACATCTTCGCCCTTATCGTTCTTCACGATGATGGTGTGAGTAATCTTGTTGCCTTCTTCGTTATAGATTGGCATTGTACCAGTCATAGTCTGCACAGCGAAGTCGTGCTGCCAGTAGCTGTTTGAGAGGTTGCTACGATATGGGCCCCAGAAGTTGTTGTAAGAGCTTTGAGCTGCATCTGCACCTCCACCAGTGATTTTCAAGAGTGCATTGTCGTCGTTGCTGGCGAACGCCTTGTTGCAAGCGTCGATGAATTCATCGTAGTATTTTTGCTTGAAGTCGTTCTTGTTGGTGAGAGAAGCGAGGTTGCGGGCAATCACTGCGTAAGCGAATTTAATCCACTTAGCCTTGTCGCCACCGTAGATGTAGTCGTTTTGCGAGATACGGGTACCATAGTTGGTCTTGTCTTCCTTTTCCAGACATTCAATAGCCTTCTTAGCCCAAACGCGTACTTGGTCGTAGATAGCATCTTGATAGTCGTATTCGTGAGAGAGCAAACCTGGCACGAAAGCCTGCTTCATAGGAGCTTCACCGTTCACCTTGGTGAGGAAGTCCCAAGAGTAAGCCTTGATAGCGTAACCGATACCGGCGAGGGTCCAGTTTTCAGCAGCTTCGCTCTGATTGATCATGTTTTCAAGGTTCATACCTTGGTTCCAGTACACCATACGCCATGCTTCACCACCGGCATCGCTTGCCTTGGTGTAGTAGTTGTTAGCGAAATTGACGTAAGATGATGTACCCATCATTTGAGTGAGTGGGCAGAGCGCACGGAGGTCGTAGTAGATGCCGTAGTACGCTTGTTGAATACCTGCAAGGTAGAGGTATCCTTCCACATAGTCAGGCGCGTCGGTATTCTTGTTCACATCAAGAAAATCATCACAACTTGTGGTTGAGAGCGCCATCATGATAGTGGCAATGATATATAAAAATTTATTCTTTTTCATAATTGGTGAGTTTTATTAATGTTCACTAAGAAATTAGAATGTTACGCTCAAACCTACAGTATAAGTACGAGGGCTTGGGAGTGACCAGCAGTCGTAACCTTCACCACCTGTACCACCAGCAGCTGCACTCATGGTGTTACCAGCCACGTCGATACCAGTGTAGTTAGTGATTGTGAACAAGTCGTTGCCCGACACGTAGATAGTGGCGTTGCTAATAGTGTTGTTAGTGATCTTAGCCAACCATGCAGAAGGCACGATGTAAGCCAAACGCAATTCTTGGCAACGGATATAGTTGATTTTGTGTTGAATCCAGTCTTCATCACCACCAGCGTAGCGCACCTTGTCGAAGTCAACAGCGATAGTGTTGATTGTTGGGTGGTCGGAGTCTTCATTACCGTCCTTAAGCACGCCCTTGAACACGTGTGAGCCACTTTCGCGGTTAGCAACTGAGAATTCGCTCAAGCCATTGCCAGTCATTTCGCGGACAGTAGCGTTCACTACGTCGGCGTGGTAGCGGCCTTGGAACATAGCGTTGAGGCGGAAGTTCTTATAGCTGAGGCTGGTGGTGAGACCGAAGCGGAGCTTAGGTTCACGGTTACCGAGCACGCTCCAGTCAGCGCTTGTGAGTGGCAGACCAGAGGTTGGGCTGATAAGAATGTCGCCATTTTTGTTGCGGTCGTAGCCACGGCCTGTTACGGTGGTGATTGGGTGACCCATCATCACACCGTTACGGATATTACCAGAGTTCCAAGTGTAAGCGTTGTAGTATTCCTTCAAGTTTTCAGGAAGTTTAACGATTTCAGAGCCTGTGTGTGAGAGGTTCACACCCACGTTCCAGCGGAAATCCTTGGCCTTGAGCACGTCAACGTCGATGTGACCTTCCCAACCCCAAGTGTTGAATGTACCAACGTTCATGTTGTTGAGCACGAAACCTGTAGCATACGACATACGGAAGCCGGTCACAATCTGGTCGGCACAGTGAGTGCGGAACATTGTGAAGTCGGCGTTGATGCGGTCGTCCCAGAAGCGGCCTTCCAAACCAATTTCATAAGAAGTGGTCATTTCAGGCTTCAAGTTCTTGTTAGGGCCGGTGTAACCATACTTGTAACCACCACCCACGAGGCCGGTTGGTTCAAGTTCTGGGTCGATTGAGAGAGCAGGAGCATCCTTACCTACCTGTGCGACAGCGCCACGAAGCTTCAAGTAGTTCATCCAACCGAGGTTCTTCAAGCCACCGATTTCGGTGAGCACTACAGAGGCTTCCACTGCTGGATAGAAGAATGAGTTGTTGTCGGTTGGAAGGGTTGACGACCAGTCGTTACGGAAACGTCCGGTAAGGAACGCCATGTTGTTCCAGCCAAGTTCCAATTGACCTGACACAGCCTGGAGGCGACGCTTGGTGGTACGCTTAGAGCTCTTAACGGTAGATTCAGTACAGTTGTTGATTGAGTAGAATTCAATCACCTTGAAGTTGCTACCAGAAGATGAGAGTGAAGATACACCATTTTCAAGTTGGTGGTAACCAAGTTGAGCACCCACGGTGAGTTTGCCATCAAGGAAGTCGTTGTTGTAGCCAGCGAGCACGTTGATAGTTGGGTCGTTGGTGTTGTATTTAGAAAGTGAATATACACCTGAGTTAGATGCGTCGTTCACTTCTTGGTTTCTTGACCTGTAGTAAGGGTGAGAACCATATTCGTAAGCAGAAGTAGAAACGTCCCAACCAAATTGTGCGCGCACGAATGTGTGTTCGAATGGCACAATGTTGACAGAGAATGCGCTGATAAAGCGGTCAGTCACGTCGTAGTTGAGGTTCTTGTAAAGGCCGAACAATGGGTTCAAGTGGTCTGTATCGGTGTAATAGTTAGGATAACGCATGTGCGAACCGTCTTCTGCCATGTAGTTCGACATATCGTCGACCTGGAGCCACTTGTAAGCCTGACGGATAGGACCGTTCAAACCACGGAGTGCCTTGTGGTTCTTTTGGTTCACATATTGGATGCTACCTTCAAATTTGAGCCACTTAGCCACTTCTGCCTTACCGGCGAGAGAGAGGTTGGTACGCTTCAGGTCGGTGGTCTTGATCACACCGGTCTGGTCGAAGAATGAAGCACTGGCGCGAACCGACATCTTTTCGTTACCAGCTTCCACAGAAAGGTTGTGCTTGTGCAAGAAACCTGTTTGAAGCAGAGCAGCGGCGTTGTCGTAAGTTGGGATTGAACCATCGTATTCAGCACCGTTTTGTGAAGTGTAGTAGTAGTTGGTTGTGCCGTATGCACCGTTGGCATACTTTTGTTGGATTTTTGGCCAACCGTAAGCCTTCGACCATGAGAGCTGGTTGCTGTAAGTGACGCGAGCCTTACCGTTGCGACCTTTCTTAGTGGTAATGATAATCGCACCGTTTGATGCGTCAGAACCATAAAGAGCGGCAGCAGCAGCACCCTTCAGCACGGTCATGCTTTCGATATCTTCAGGGTTGAAGTCGTTACCACGAGAAGAGTAGTCGGTAGAGCGAACGTTCAAGCCAGTGAAGTTTTCACCACCAGCGAGGATGCTGGTTGCGTTGAATGAGCTGTTGTTCATTGGCACACCGTCAATCACATAAAGTGGTTGGTTGTTACCAGAAAGAGAGGTTGCACTACGGAGCACTACTGAAGTAGAAGCACCTGGAGCACCACCTGAAGAGGTCACGGTCATACCCGACACACGACCTTGAAGAGCTGAGATGAAGTCGGTACGGCCAGATTCAGTAATATCGACAGCCTTCACATTCTGAGCCGACGAACCTACTGCGCGAGCCACACGCTTCATACCAAATTCACCGGTGATTACCACTTCGTCGAGCTTTAAGCCGTCGTTGTTCATCACCACGTTGGCAGCATTGGCAGCCGAAACTTCAGTTGCCTTATAGCCTACATAAGAAAACACCAAAGTCTGATTCTTTGATGCTTGAATAGAATAGTTACCGTTAATGTCGGTCACTGTACCACGTTGAGTGCCTTTCACTCTTACAGTAACGCCAATAAGCGGTTCACCATCGGCGTCTTTCACGACACCAGAAACTTTACCGTTGCTCTGCGCCATAGCTGTAAAGCCCACGCTACTTCCTGTAGAGAAAGATGCAGGAACGCCACATGCTAATACTAACGCTGTCAACAATACACATTGCTTTTTCATACGCTAATGTCTTTTAGTAAGTTGGTAGTTAATAGTATAGTTAATAAATCTCGATAATTCACTCTATGGCATAGCATAGCTTTGCCGATGCAAATTTTTAATTTTTTTTACACATAGGCAAATTTTTTACTGATTATTTTTAAACTTTCCCCAAATTTTATTCCAAAATCGCCCAAAATCACCCAATTTCCCGTTCCCCCATTAAACCAATTTAACGCACCCTCGCCACCAAAAGAAAGCCACCTCCCCATGCTATAGCGTTTTAAAAAATTGCCACACAGCCACATGGATATGAGGATGGAGGCCGCAAAAAAGCGCCGAGGCTTGATGCCCCGGCGCTAATTATCATCGAGTGTCAGAATTCATTATTCTGGGATGTCCCACCATACTGGGATTGTCCACACGTCATCGTCGTTGAAGCGTGGTTGGATAGCACGCAACTGGGTTTCGTTGTAGTTGATTTCGTGTGAGCATTGCTTGATACGACGCCACATTTGACCTTGAGGAATACCTCTCAATGCGCTTGGATTGTTGTAGTATTCATAAGGAAGTGCCCAGCCCATGTAGTCTTTGTAGTCATGACGGCGCATGTCGTTCCAGTTCTGAGTAGAGTAGAGCATGGCGATAAACTTCTGGGTCATGATCTTTTCCATTGTGATGTCGGCTGCTGTACCGATTGCACCATTCATGAATGCATCAATCTTAGCTTGGTCCATTTGTCCGAATGAAGGGCATTCGTCGTAAGGAGAACCTGTCCAAGTGGTCAACATTTTGTTGATTTCGTCGATACTTGCCTTGATACCGTTCTTGTAAGCTTGGAATGCACCAGCCTTGTCGCCCTTCTTGAAAAGAACTTCAGCCTTGATGAATTGTGCTTCACTATAAGTAGCCCACAGGTAAGGACTGTTTGGACGGATAAACACGTTGCCTGAAGATTGTCCCCAACCTACTGTGCCACGATCGTAGATAACTGATGCTGTGCCATACACGCCCACAGAGCCTGAATAAGTACCCACATAGATTGAGTCGCCAGCGCGAGATTCGATAGATGGCTCCCAACCTGAACCGTCGGCTTTTCTTGCGATAAAGTTCGACATACCGTTTGGCATACGAATATCGGTGCTCATATCCACACCTTTACCACGAATCCAAGTCTTCACGCCATTAACGTTGAACTGACGCCATGCGATAATCTTGTCGGCGCGTGGGTCTTCAATACCCTTGTTGTCGAAGTTCACCAGAATATCTTCCAACCACTTTGTAGGCAATGTGATGTGACGGTTGCCATTGTAGGTTTGGTTCCAGTTCCAGTTAGTGTTCACAGGGTCGGTTGAAATGAAGTCCTTAGAGGTTGTCTTCACGTCTTCTTGCAAGATATAAGTGTCGTCGTCAATGCTTGTCTGTGCCTTTTCCACACATGCCAAAATCAAGTCAGGATCATAGAGTTTCGACTTCTTCGACAGTTGGTTGAGTGTTCTCGCCTTCAGCAAGTAAGCCATCTTGAGCCACTTTTTCACGTCGCCACCATTCCAGCTGTCGCCTTCGCTAAGTTCAGGAGAACCTGGCTTTTGTGGAGTGTTGAAAAGTTCGATAGCCTCATCGATATTCTTCAAACATTCGGTGTAGATGGTTTCGCCAGTGTCGTAAGTTGGGTGTACCGAACCTGATACGGCTTCAAAATATGGCATTTCACCATACATGTCTACCATCATCAAGAAACCATAAGAGCGAAGCACTTGTGCAGCTGCCGCATAGTGGGTGGCACCAGTTTCTTTAGCCTTATTGTACATCTGCATCACACTTGGGCCTGAACCCACAAAGAACTGCTGGTAAGAAGTGGTGCTCAAAGATGCTGTTGGCTCCCATTGAGCAGAGCAGCCATCGCGGTGAGTACGAGATGATGCTGTGAAAGCACCGCAAATAAATTGTGAGCGATAACCGTGAGCGCCAGTAGCATAACCCAAGTGAAATTGCACCCAAGGGAGAAGCTTGCTTACCGAAACTGTGGTCAAAGCTGGTGTGTTGGGATCTTCATTGATGTCAAGGTAATCGTCGCATGACACCATTGAAACACTCATTGACAAGGCAAGAGCGCCCATTATTATATATTTCAATTTCATATTATTGTCTTTTTATTTAATAAAACACACATGTTAGAAAGTGAGGTTTACACCAAAGGTGAAACTTGCAGTAGATGGCACTGAGCAGTAGTCGATACCAGTGGCACCAGAACCTGTGATACCTGAACCAGCAGCAGAAGATTCTGGGTCGCCACGATAGTTGGTGAACAACAACAGGTTGTTGGCAGTAGCATTGATAGAAGCAGCCTTAATCACCTTGGTCTTAGCGAGCACACTCTTTGGAAGGGTGTAGGTGAGAGCGATAGTTCTCAAGCGCAGTGAGTTCACCTTAGTGATGAAGTTGTTGGCATCTCTGTGGTAGTAATCAGTGTAATAGCGTTGGATAACTTCCTTGCCCGATACCTTTGCACCCTTGAGCGAGTACATTTCGTTGGCATTGAAAGTGAAGGTCTTGTCAACATAGTTGTCGCCTTCTTTCACCACACCTGAAAGCACGAGCTGGTCGCGGTTAGCAGTAAGGTCGCTCATACCGTTGCTTACCATATAATAGTCGGTAGCATTGTAAATGTCGCCACCCACACGGAATTCCCATGCCATGTTGAATGTGAAGTTCTTGTAAGTGAGCGTGTTGTTCCAACCACCTTGGAATTTAGGTTCGCGGTTACCACAAAGCACACGAGTATCCTTGTCGTAAGTAGGCATACCGTCGCTGTCGAGAATCACCTTGCCATCTTCATTGTATTTCCACTTGTAACCAGAGATACCCATGAAAGGACCATCGTTGAACGAAGCGGCTTGAGCGCCACCAAATTGAACATCGGTGATATAGAGGGTTTCGGTACCCTTAGGCAAGTTCTTCACTGTACCACGGTTGCCGTAAATGTTCAAACTTGTTTCCCAAGTGAAGTCCTTGGTTTGAACAGGAATACCACCAATGGTGAGTTCCATACCCTTATTGTAAACATCGCCTACGTTTTGTGCGCAGAAGATGTAACCAGTGGATTGAGCACCACGTGGAGAAATAATCTGGGCGAGAGAGTTGTTGGTGTAGTAAGCGTAGTCAAATTTCAAGCGGTTTTTCAAGAAGCGCAATTCCAGACCGATTTCAGTAGATTCAGTCATTTCAGGCTTCAGCAAGAGGTTACCACGAGTCCAGTTAGTACCATAACCGGTCACGTCGCCAACCATAGTCACAGGTGAGTTGAGATAAGTAACTGTTGCATAAGGAGCAGCGTCCTTACCTACCTTTGCCCAAGAAGCGCGAATCTTACCAAAGCTCAGCCATTCAGGACGTGCTTGGCCCATAAGTTCGGTGAATGCCACAGCGCCACTCACTGATGGATAGAAGTAAGAGCGGTTTTCTAGAGGAAGAGTCGACGACCAGTCGTTACGGCCAGTAACGGTCACAAACACAGCGTTGCGCCAGTCGGCACGGAATTCACCATACACACCCACCAAGCGGTGACGGCTCAAATAAGTTTTGAAGTATTTGTCATCGTTAGCAATGTTTTCAAATGAATAGAAACCAGGAATGATGAAGTTCCAACCATAGCGGTAGTTGTAGTTCGATCGAGTGTAGTCGGTAGCAGTACCGAGCATCAAGTTGAAGTTGAATTCGCCGAATTGCTTGTTGAAGTTGGTCATCAAGTTGGTTGAGAGGTAGCGGTAACGGAGTGAGTTTTCACTCATCATACCATTTTGCCACTGCATCTTCACAGCTGCGTTTTCAGCAATGCGGTTGCTGTTTTCAGTAGTGTAAGAGTCAACACCCATGCGATAGCTTACCCACCACCAGTCGGTGATGTCGGCTTTCGCGCTGAAACTGCCGGTGAAGCGCTCGGTGTTGTCCTTCATGTTGTAGTTGTCGAGCAACCAGTATGGGTTTTCAACGTCGGCTTCCACATCTTGACGGCCTTCGAAAATACGATACTTAGAGCCATCTTCGTTAAGATAGTGCTTCATATCGTCGCTGCGCGACCAGCCATAGAGTGCTTGCATTGAGCCACTGCCACTCGAGCCCCACAGACCACTTGAAGTAAGGGTCTTGCTGGTGCGTGATTGAGAGTAAGCCGCATTTGCATTGAAGGTGAAGATTTTGTATCTCTGTTCACCATTAAAGCGGAATGTGGTCTTAGAGAAACCAGTGGTTGGCACAATACCGTCTTGGTCGAAATAAGATCCCGACAAGAAGAAGTTGCCGTTCTTGTTACCACCGCTCACACTCAAGTTGGTGTCCCAAATACCGCCATTATAGAAGAAGTCGCCAATATTGTCGTAGGCTTGTTCGCCAGCTGCGTATTCTGCACCCCATGATTGAGTGGTGTAGTCGTCGAGGATAGCCTTTCCGTTGGCATCAACACCGTTATAGAAACCTCTCTTATAGCGGTCTTGAGTTTTTGGCAAGCGGGTTACCCATGAGGTGACGTATTTCAAGTTGAGGTTGATTTCCACATTGCCTTCTTTACCCTTCTTGGTAGTGATGAGCACCACGCCTGATGCAGCGCGAGAGCCGTAAAGCGCAGAAGCGGCAGGACCTTTCAGCACCGACATGTTCTCGATATCCTCAGGGTTGATGTCCATAATACGGTTAGAGCTTGTGGTGGCAGATGCTGTCATACCATCATAAGCTGAATTACCAATACTTGAAGTGGAGTTGTCGTAAATCACACCGTCAACCACAAACAGAGGTTGGTTGTCGCGTTCGAGTGATGTACCACCACGGAGCACGATTTGAGCACCAGCACCTGCTGCACCAGAAGTTTGAGTAACAGTCACACCTGCAATCTTACCTGCAAGTGAGTTCAGAGGGTTGGCACTTTTGTTGCGCATCAATTCTTCGGCTTTCAAGTCGTCAACAGCATAGCCGAGCGATTTTTTGTCTTTCTTGATACCGAGAGCGGTTACAACCACCTCATCGAGGTTGGTGGTGCCATCAGCCACTTTCACATTCACTACAGAGCCTGTGACTTGCACTTCAGTAGGCTTTGAGCCAATGTAAGTGACCACTAATGTGCTGCCTTGTGCAGCCTTGATAGAGAACTTGCCTTCCACATCGGTGGCAGTACCCATCTTAGTACCTTTCACCATTACGGTGGCACCGATTAATGGCTCACCATTAAGATCGGTAACGGTACCAGTAACTTTACTGTTGCTTTGCGCAATAGCAGTGAAGCCGCTAAGGTTTTGATTTGAGGTCAAAGCCATAGGTGCGCCACATGCAATCATAAGCGAAGCCAGCAATACGAATTGTTTCTTCATACGCATTCGTTCTTAGTTAGTTTTTTGGTTAATAGTATATTGAATTAATTCTCAAAAAAGCATTGTTTTGGCAAAAACATACTATTTTTGCAGATTCGATGCAAATATTACCAATATTTTAAACATACGCAAGTTTTTTGCGATTTTTTTAAAAAAAAATTCACCATCTCCCCCTCATTCATTAATTTTTGCTATCAAGGCAAGGGGAAGCAAACAAGTCAACGAGTCAACAAGCCAACGAGTCAGCAAGTCAACAAGTTGAAGTCAGACAAGTCAGACAAGTCAGACAGGTCAGACAAGAGATGGGTCTGATGGGTCTGATGGGTCCGATGGGTCCGATGGGTCCGAAAACAAAACACTCCCATCAGCCTCCCCCAAAAAAACTCGTTGACTCGTTGACCTGTTGACTCGTAGACTTTTTCACTTTTTTCAGGGGGTGGGGTGAATTGGAAAGGCGATTGGGGGGAGAGTTTGGAAATTTTTTCATATCTTTGCACATTAATATATCAAGATATAAAAAAAGGCTTTTTTTCATGAAGTTTAGAGAATATAGCAAACTGAATCTCTCCGACGTCAATAAAGACGTTCTGAAGCTCTGGGAACAGGAAAATGTGTTCGCCAAGAGTATTGATGAGCGCGACGGTGCTCCCACTTTTGTATTCTACGAAGGACCTCCTTCAGCCAACGGTATGCCAGGTATTCACCACGTGCTGGCGCGCACCATTAAGGACATCGTGTGCCGCTACAAGACCATGAACGGCTTCAAGGTGCTTCGTAAGGCTGGCTGGGACACTCACGGTCTGCCAGTGGAATTGGGCGTGGAAAAGTCGCTCGGCATCAAGAAGGAAGACATCGGCAAGAAGATTTCGGTTGACGAATATAACGCAGCCTGCCGCAAGGAGGTGATGAAATACACCAAGGAATGGACCGACCTGACCAATAAAATGGGCTACTGGGTGGACCTTGAGCATCCTTACATCACCTACAAAAACAGCTACATCGAATCGCTCTGGTGGCTGTTGAAGCAGCTCTATGGCAAAAATCTGCTCTACAAGGGCTACACCATTCAGCCTTACTCACCTGCCGCTGGCACCGGTTTGAGCAGCCACGAGTTGAACCAACCAGGTTGCTACCGCGACGTTAAGGACCAAACCGTAACTGCACAGTTTGCAGTGAAGAAGGACGGCAACAAGATTGTTGCCGATATTCTGAGCAAGGTGGACGCTGGTTTTGAAGACCTCTGCATCATCGCTTGGACCACCACTCCTTGGACCTTGCCTTCCAACACTGCGCTTTGCGTTGGTCCTAAGATTGACTATGCGGCTGTGGAAAGTTACAACCCATACACCGGCAAACCTGCCACCTACATTCTGGCAAAGGCTCGCCTCAACGCCTACTTCGCTGCTGAAGGCGCAGAACTCGCACTCGACAGTTACAAGCAGGGCGACAAGGTGATTCCTTACAAGGTGATTGCCGAATTTACAGGTGCCGACCTCGTGGGCATGAAGTACGAACAACTGTTCCCATGGGTGAAGCCTGTTGACAAAATCGACGGTAAAATCGTGGGCAACGACAACGGTTTCCGCGTAATCCCTGGCGACTATGTGACTACCGACGACGGTACAGGTATCGTGCACATCGCTCCAACCTTTGGTGCCGACGACGCCAACGTGGCTCGCGCAGCCGGCATTCCATCGCTCTTTATGATCAACAAGAAGATGGAAACCCGCCCAATGGTTGACTTCGAGGGCCGCTACTTCAATTTCGAAGACCTCGACGACGACTTCGTGAAGCAATTCGTGAACGTGGATTTATACAAGGAATACGCTGGCGCATACGTTAAGAACGCCTACGATCCAAAATACACCGTGGATGGCCGCTACGATGAAAAGGCTGCCAACAAGGCAGAAGACCTCAACATCTACATCTGCATTCGCATGAAGCAAGACGGCACCGCCTTCAAGATGGAGAAGCACACCCACAACTATCCACACTGCTGGCGTACCGACAAGCCT
>OIYR01001104.1_pt1 | contig 14171 bp, 13 predicted proteins | sample 1588221 | NCBI WGS metagenome assembly OIYR01 (sample SAMN03283292) | human gut metagenome | biome: human-associated habitat; material: feces | host: Homo sapiens | place: Peru | collected 2012 | reverse complement strand
TATCTAATACAGTTACTAAAATAGTAAACAAGGGTTCGAATAATTTAATAGCAATTGTCTTATCTTATTTACAATATTCATATTATGCACCCATCCTTTGTACTTGACTATCGATTAAGTCCTTTAATTCTTGACTAGAATATTCTGTTGATCCAATGTCTGCACTAACTAAATTATTTTTAGGAACAGGACTTATGGTCATTCCAGGAATATTTTCTGCAAGTTTTAAATATCTGTACATATCTGTTTTTACTGCAAATAGTAGCCAAGCTGGTTGTCTTCCACTTGTAACATCAAATACATTTTGTCCGGATCTGTCTCTTACTGCTAAAACTTCAATGTTTGATATAAATTCCCCAAAGATTAGCATTCCACTTTCAGTTGTTTTTAACCATAAATCTATTTTATCTCCAGGATATATTGAATTAGCATATGTTGTTTTTTCATTAACACTTAATTGATAAATTGTATATCCTTCAGGTATTTCATCAAATATTGCATTTGGCAATTCTTTCTTTTCAACTACTTGTGTTTTGTAAAACATTCCACCTTTAGGAATAGATGTACCAGTTGCAACATATTTTCCAACTAAACCAGTAGTTGTTTGATACACATCAGCACTCTTGAAGAATTTTTTTCTAACTTTAATATATTCAATATCATCTTTAGTTATTTCTTCTGTTGCAGCAATATCTCTTTTTGCAACTGGTATCCGGGTAGGATCTACTTCTTTGGCAACTCTATAAATGTAGAAACCTACTAAAACTCCTAAACCTAGTATTATACCTACAAGAGTTACAGTTGTTTTGTTTGTTAAAAACTTTTTAAAAGTATTTTTAATTCCACCCATTTTTATTCCTCCTTAATTATTCAGTTAATTTGTTTCCTTCTAGGATTGAGTCAATTCTTTCTACCATATCAAATTCTGTTGAATCTCCAACTACTGTAAATGAATTTGATTTACTTTTTACTTCAACACTAGCTTTAGGAGGAGCCTCATAGACTCCATAAAAGCTAATTGTATATGTAGTATTCAAAGATGCAGTTTCGGCAAATCTACGAAAGAAACTTTCATAGAATTTTTCTTTATTTATTTTTAGTTCACCATATTTTCTATAATATGTGTAATCTACAGCATCAATCATTGATGCTTCAGTTATTTCTTTTATTAAGTAATAGTCTTGTGTACTTGAAGTTGTTAAGTTTTGAACTAGTAACATTATAACAACTATTACAATACCAAGAAGTATTAACCAATATGCCCAGAAAGCATTCTTCATTTAGTCACCCCTATCTCCAAGATGGACCTCCTATAACATCTTCGTTATATACATAGCCTTGCCATGTGGTCCAATATTGATCCGTATGTCTATTTGGTGCAACAATTTTATCACCATATTTTTCAGATAAAGTATCAATAAAATCACTATAACAATTAATATTTTGATATTCTACCCCATTAACATTTACCGGGTAACATGTTAGTGAATCATTAATATATCCGCCATCTTTTGTATGTGCTTTATTATATTCTTTAATTGTGTTTACTACCTCAGGTGTCATTTTTATACTAAATGCTAAACCTTTTCCATCAGTTGTTTTATCATTATCGTAAATTGTTTCATTAGCATCTTCTATTTCTTCGATTGTTTTTTCTGCCTTAGCACTAACAATTTTTAAAGCGTCTAAGTTGCTAGTTGTAATCCAGTTATAACCAAAGTCTCTTCCAGCAGAATTGAAATTAGATGTCGAAATAGTTTTATGAATTATATTTAGATCATCTAAGTTGATTACACAACCTAGGCAAGTATTGTCACATTTGTCACCTGTACATTCAGACCAACTACAGTTATCACCTGTACAAGTAAATTCACAATTTGGACAATCTTTTGGACGACATGGAGATTCATAATAACACTTATAATTTCCATCAAATGTACCTGAGCCAATGTTATAAGCAACACTGTTTTGTTCTCTATCGCCGTCAAAGTCTATTAAACGACCTACAGCTTCTGTTTCATCGTAGAATTCTCCAAGGTCTTGAATCATTAATCTAAATACTCCACCACCATCTGTACTTGTAGATACTGGTAAAGCATTTTTTAGTTCTTCAAGTTGAATTTTATCTCCAGTATAGCCACTTCCAACGGTTGTTATTTTACCATTAGCAGCTATTTGATAGAACGCTGTTGGTGTTATATAATTTTGAGCTTTTTCAACTTCTTTTTTAATAAATGAAGCTTGAGAAATTTGTCTAGTATCCTTTACACAACCATTAGCTACAGAACAAATTACATAATCCTTATTATAGAATACATCACTACCATATGAACCATTGTAATTGTATTCATCTCGACTACTTTTATCAATTGATCCGTCTTTATCTTGAAGACTGTCTCCTGAACACTCATATTCTTCTGTTGCTTTTCCAGTACAAATTTTTATTGTTGTTTTCATTTCTTCTTCTCCGTCTTTTTCAAGATATTGAAGACTATCATCTCCAGCAATTAAATCATAGTATGGTGTATAATTTTCTCCGTCTTTTCCACGATTTTCATCATAATAGTATTTTAATTGTTGTTTAAATGCAAATTCATTACTCCATGCTGTTGTACATGCATTATAATCTTGGATTATTTGTTTATATTGAGTCATATATGTTGTTAGGTCATTTTTTGCTTGTTCTAATTGAGTTTTTACATTGCTAACCCAAGTATCATAACCACTTTGAGCACTGGTATCGCAGCTTCCACATATCGATACAGTTGAACATTTTCTGTCTTTACCTGTACCTGAGCAATCTTCTTTTGATTTACAATTACAACTATCTGTCCAGCTATCACTTCCAGCAGGAACAGTACCATATTTATGTGTTGCATTTTCTTGTGCTTCATTCCAATTAAATGTTACTTTACTATAAGATTCCCATGAAGCCGTAATTTTATGTTTAGTATCACAACTTGAACCACCGCAAGTAAATGGATTAGAATCTTCTTTCTTTTTATGTTCACTCTTTGCTTTGAATTCATAATATCTATTCATAGCATCTACTAAATTTTCTTGAACAGTTTTTATATCTGATAGATATTTATCTTTATCAATACTCTTTTCACCATTTTTAGCATTTTCATCAGTGTCTCCACCAGTGTAGCATGTTTTCTTTCCTCTTATGAAGCTTTTTAATTGGAAGTATCCACCACATTTAACATCTTTAACAATTGGATTTAGTTTAATTTCAGCATAGTCTTCTTTACAATATATTTTACAATATGAGTTATCTACTCCACCTGCTGATGATGTAAATTGATATGTATTTCCAGCATCATCAACATTATCTATAATACATGATTTAATTTTAGATGGACCATCTATTTTAGCATTTGCTTCAGTATCAGCACAAACTGGTGTTGCTAATTCTGTTTTACATGCATTATTACATTTAATTGTTCCTTTAATTTCTCCTTTTAATCCTTCATCATCATTTTTTTGTAAAACATAGAAATTTTGTGAATTAGTTTGAGATGTTGGGATTAAATGAGCTCCGATAAATTGTAAATTTGGATCATTATAATCATATGTGATTGTAAAATTAGCTGATTTACAACTTTCTTCATCTTTATTTACGCTAAATGATAGTTTAATTGTTCCATCTTTACTATTTAATTTACCATTTGCTCCTGAAACATTAAGTCTTCCAATAGATATTTTGTTTTGAGCACAATTATCACATTTTAATTGGAAATTTTTAATTTCACCTTTACCTGGTGTAAAGTTTTTATACTCTAAAGTTACTGTTACTTCTGTATCTGTTTGTGATACTTTTGAAGTAATTGTTGGTGTTGATGATTCTCCGTTTGCAGCTTCTAGTCCAATATTAAATAAGCTTTCGGCAACACTCATTATTTTTTGTGCTGTTTCACTTTCAGCTACAAATTTGTATTCCTTATTGTACCATGAGTTTGATACAGAAAGTGCAGATAATTGTCCTTTATATGATGAGGCATTTAGCCAGTCAATTCCTGCAGTTACATGAGCTGATGCTATTGCAATAAGTTCTTGATTATTTGCAGAACCTTTTCCTTGTCCACCTACTCCCATAGCAAATGCTCTAATTGCTATACTTGTTGCTACATAAAATTCTTGATCACTTAAACCTGTTTGTAATGTATCAGGCATGTCAGGTAATTCACTATATCCTCTTTTTAAGATTTCAAGTACCCCAAGGCCAATGGCATTTTGCTTTTCATCATCTGAAGCTCCTAGAATATAGTCTATTTTATATTGGCTTGCAGATTGTAAGTGTGGGTCGATACAATAAGCTAATAGTGTATCACCATTTCCTGATAATTCATATGGAATTACTGTTAATGTTGACCCGTTAGTTATTTTAAGACCATCAAATCTTATTTTGTTATTGCCTCTTGAATCAACGTAATTGGTAAAACCATGTTTCCAATTCTTTGTAAATTTTTGTCCTACTTCGAAGGCTGTAGCTTCAACATTTCCAATAGAAATGAAAATAGCTACTAAAAATAAAATTATTAAATTTCTTATACTTTTCTTTTTCATATTATACTTCTCCTACGTTTCTTTATTATTATAATTGTTGCACCAGACGCAACTACAACCAATGTTACTCCCCCAATAATAAATGGAACTTTGTGTTCAACTATGAAGTTTGCCACCTTTTTATACCACTTATTATTTTGTCTGTTTTCTTCCTCTTCTTTATTCTTTTTATCAATTTGTTCCTGAACTCTTGTAAAAAATGTATCATATCCTACTGAATCATAGGTAACATATCTTTGACATAAGTAATAATCAGGAACTTGTTTACATATTTCATATGTTGAATAATCATTATATCTTGGTAATGAAACATATAATGTTTTCAATGGACTTCTTTCACAACTAGTTTTATCTGATGCATAAATCTTAATTGTGTAAGTTGCCATAGTATCTAGTTCACTCCAATTAAATGATATATTACCATTTTGCGTATCACTATAGTTGAATTTTTTAACGTCTCTATTTACATCATTTGTAGCTTCTGCATACATATTTTCTGTTAAATTTAAAATATTAACTTGAATGTAATCTGTTTTAGCAACGTAATCACCATCTTCTATTCCATCGGGAATATCATATTCTCCAGGTTCTAGAATTCTTTCTTTGATTTCATAATTTGCTTTAACATTCGCAGCTTCATTATTCAATTTTGCTTTTTCTTCATAACCACATGTTGCAGCTTTTAGATTTGTTGTAAGCATCATGAATGATAACATAAATAACGACATTTTTCTAAATCTACCCATTTCGTCACCTACCTATGTCTTAGTTTACCATAAATAAGGATAATTTTCAATTGTAAATTGATAATAAATGATATTTATGATATTATTATAGATAATAAGGATTGTGGTATATTTGAAAAAAGTTTTAATAATAGTGTTTTTTTTCATCGTTTTAATTATATTAGATGGCTTTTTTATTAATCCAAATGGATTTAAAACTAATGAGATTGTTATAAATATTAATAATTTACCTGAGGATTTTGAAGGATTTAAAATAATGCAAATATCAGATTTATTAATTAATGATACTAGTGATATAAATAGAGTTAAAGATATCGTAAAATCTATTAATGAAAGAAAACCTGATATAATAGTTTTTACCGGAGACTTAATTAATGAAAAAAATAAATTGACTGATAAAGATATAGATAATTTAAAAAGTATTTTAAAAGATGCTACATGCACTTTATATAAGTATGCAGTTTTCGGAGATAACGATCTAAAAAATGATGAACTATATAATAATATAATGATAGATGCTGAATTTAAAATCTTAAATAATGAATCTATTTATCTTTTTTACAAAAATATTAATCCAATTAAGATCACTGGTCTAAAAAACACAAACGACTTAGAAAAGTCTTTTGCTACTGTTGATGAATATGATGATATATTTAATTTAGTATTAACTCACTATCCGGATTACATTGATAACTTAAATGAATATAATAATTTAATTGTCTTAGCCGGTCATAGTCTTAAAGGGCAAATAAAAATGCCATTCTTTGGTGGCTTAATACGATTAGATGGTGCAAATAAATATTATGATAGTTTTTATGAAGTAAATGGTAATAGATTATATGTTTCCGGAGGTATTGGAAATAATAAAGTAAATTTTAGATTATTTAATAAACCAGAAATAAATTTATATAGACTAGAAAAAAATAACTGCTTTTTATAAGCAGCTTTTTTATAAATACTTAACTAATTTAAAATTAGCATTTAGCTTTTCAATTAGTTCTTCTTTTTCATATTTCGTAAAACTTTCTTCAAAATTACTAGCATCCATTAAGAACATATCTGGAAAATTAATAAATATTTCCTTATATGTATCGATTCCTAATTCTTTTAAGAACTTTAAATTAGACTTAACTAGATTTTCATGTTTTTCAATTACTTTTTTTATTTCTTCTGGAGTATTTTCTAAGAATTCATTAACATCCACTTCTTCAAACCCATATTCTTTTAAAAAATTCATGCTACTCTCCCTTTTTCTACTTCTTTATAACTTGCTAGTATTTCATCTATATTATCACTTAGATATTCTAGGTTATCACTATAAGATTCGAAAACTTTCATTAGACTCTCTTTTATGCTTAAGCCTTCTTTTTCAACTTTGCTTAGATTTTCATAAATCTCGTTTTTTTTACTTTCCATAGCAAATGTTTCCATTACTCTATCTGCAAATTCTTTTAATTCAATATCATTTACTTGTGAATTATCATTATTCATACTTTCAGCTTTAGAAGTAACATATTCATAACCCCTTTGGCTAAATAAGAATGATTGATACTTTCCTTTTTCACTTTTATAAGGAACCCCTAGATGTTCTAAATGTGCCATTCTTTTGATAACAGCATCAACATCTTGTTTTAAAAATGCAGGTGTTTGTTGATATGCTTCAATAAAACCTAGCTCTTTTGCTCGTAGTATAGTCTTCTTTAGAACTTCGTGATCTTTTGTTAATACTATCCAATCACTTGGTTGTTTCAAAACAATATCGTATTCTTTTAGAAGTACTATGTTTTCTGGATTTGCTAGCGACAAAGAAACCAAAAACTTTTCCGGATGTTCTTTTTCTAAATCAACTTCCTTTTTTAATTCTTCGTAAATATCTTTTATTTCTTCAAAAGATTTCATATTATCATCCTTTCTAATAAGCCATCAATGGTACCTTTTTAGGATCTAATCCACTTATTTGTAAAACATTAATTGTATTATTCAAACCTTTAAGGTCATATTTAATTAATACACTTGGCATAAGACTTATATCTCTAGATTCTTTTCCAATTGATATTAGCTTTTCTATTTTTTCATTTAATTCTTTATCATATACTAATTCTATATTATCTATTAATATTTCTAGATTTATATTATGAGATTTTAATGATTCTATATTTTTGGTTATTAGTTCTTCATCAAAATTATCCATAACTTTATTTAATTTTTCTTCTGTAATAGCATTAACATTTACTTCTAATTTTGTTAATAAAGACTTTACATCATTGTTAGTACTTTCATTAGCATTTTTTTCTTCAGTTGATGCTACCATACTAGTTTCTTCACTATCACTAAATAATGGTTTTACTTCTTCTTTAACTTCTTCCGTAACTTGAGACTCATCTTCTTTAGGTTCTTCTACTTCTTCTGTTTTTTCTTGTGGAATGTCATTTTCTTCCATTACACTTTCAAAAATATTTTCAAGTGAAGGGGTTTCATCATTTAGTTCTATATGTTCTTCTGGCACTTCTTCTTTTGTTTCGGATTTTGATTCTTTTTTAGCTTCCATTAAAACTTCTGTTATGGTTTTGCCACTTGTTTGAGCACCACTTTTAAATTTAGCATCATATTCATATAAAGCATCTTCAGGGAACATTAATATTTTAGCAGCTTCTCTTTGTTCATCTTCATTAAAATCAAATTTTTCAAGTAAACTAGTGATAGCATCTCTTGTTATATTAATATTGCCTTCAAGGGCTAAATCAAAATATTCATTTAATTTTGCCTGATTGCTTAGAGCTTCATCTTTTCTAATACCTAACTCTTCAACTTTTGTTATGGCATTGTTCATTTCTGTTTCAACACTTTCTAGTTCTTCACTAGCTAATTTATTTTCTGATACTACCTTTTCAATTGTTTCTGGTAACATCTTAGAAATTTTATCATTTATTGAAGCTGGATCAAAATCTATTTGTAACCGATCTAAAACATTAGAAAAATCATCTCTATTAATATTACTTAAAATAGAGGTTAATTTTTCTCCTTCTTCTTGAAGTGTTTTTTCTTCATTGCTTAATTTTTCTATTTTACTTAAAAGAATTTCCTTTTCATTCTTTGTTCTTTCTCCGGTTTCAATAGCTTCTTGTCTTTCTTTATTCATTTTTGCTAGTATAACACTATCTTCACCACGTAAGTTATATAACTTATCTAATAACGCTTTAACATCATTTGATAACACTTTCATTTAATCACGCCCTTTATTATGAATTGATTATAGCAAAAATTTTGTGTGTTGTAAAGGGGATTTTATGATAGATTAAAAATTGTTACTTAACTGTTTCTAAATATATTTTTTGTTCAAAACCACCTCTTTTTTCAGTTTTCTTTTTAGCAATAGAAATTATGTCTTCTAAAGTTTTATTTTCTAACTTAGCTAGAGATATCATTACTTCAAGCATATCTGCTAGTTCTTCAATTCTATCTTCATTGTTTGAAACTAATACTTCTTGATATTCTTCATATAATTTCTTTTCTAATTCTTCTTTAAATTCTTTATTATTTAAAATTCTGGTAACTGGATTTTCATTATTTGAACTTATTATTTCTGGAATTCTATCCCGTACTAACTTTTGATACTTTTTGGGATGATATCCTAAAAACATTTCTTCTTTCTTAGAAATGAAACCATGTTTCAAATAAAGATGTTTAGCCACGATATTATCTGACCAAACTGTAACATTAATATAAGTAATACTATTTTTTTGGCACCAAGTTTTAAACTCTTCTATTAATTTTGTAGCAACCTTTTTATTACGATATTCTTTTATTACATATAATGCATCAAGTTTGGCAACTGGACTTTTGTTTATATAATCATTAATTATATATCCAAATAAATAACCTATTATTTCATTGTTAATAAAGGCAAAATAAAGACAATTATCTTCATTTTGATAAATTTCTTCATAATTTTTAGTTATAACAAAATCTTCTTTAACGTTTTCAACATATTTTCTTTCTTCTTTTATTAATTTTGTTAATAATTCGTTAGCAATGGTTACATTATTTTCGTTTGCTTCTTTAATTTCTATTTTCATATTTATCACAATTAAATAATATCATATTTTATAATAAATGCAAAATTATTTTTTAACCAAAAAGATCTTAATTCATATACTACCCTAGAGGGAGGAATTATTTTTGAAAAAGAAAATTATTATTGGATTATCTTGCATAGTCGTATTTGTGGGAGCTTTAATTTTAGCTTTTAAGTTTATTAAAAAAGATAATAATAAAGATTTAGTAAAGGTTAAACTTGCGGAGGTTACACACAGTTCATTTTATAGTCCACTTTATGTTGCTTTAGAAAAAGGATATTTTAAAGAAGCTGGAATTGATTTAGAACTTATTTTAACTCCAGGGGCTGATAAAGTTAGTGCGGCGGTATTATCTGGTGATGTGGAAATAGGTTTTGCTGGTGCTGAATCTGCGATTTATGTTTATAAACAAGATGAAGAAGATTATTTACAACTTTTTGCAGGACTTACTAAAAGAGATGGTCAATTTATAGTTTCTAGAAAAGAAATTAAAGATTTTAAATTAGAAGATTTATATAATAAAGAAATATTAGTTGGTAGAAGTACAGGAATGCCAGCATTAAATTTCTTAAATGCTTTAAAGAAGAATAATATTGACACTGATAAAATAAATGTTAATACTGCAGTTGAGTTTTCAGCTTTATCTGGCTCATTTATTGGTGGTGTTGGGGATTTTGTTAACCTATTTGAACCTAATGCAACGACCTTAGTTAAACAAGGATACGGAAATGTTGTGGCATCTGTTGGTATGCTTTCTGGTGAGGTTCCATATACAGCATTCTATGCTCGTAAAAGTTATGTGAAAGATCACAAAGATATTGTTAAGAAATTTACTGAAGCTCTAAATAAAGGTATCAAATATACATTAGATAATGATGCAGATATAGTTGCACAAGATATCATTGCACAATTTCCAGATACAAGTGTTAAAGATTTAGCAGAAATGATAAAAAGATATAAAGAATATGATTGTTGGCTAGCTAATCCATATATAAGTGAAGGATTATTTACTAACTTGGAGGACTTTTTAATAGATTTTAATTTACTTGATGAGTATGTTCCATATGAAGATTTAGTTAATAATTTCTATGAATAAAATACTTGAAATTAAAAATTTGAGTAAAAATTATCAAACTATAAAAGGAGAAATAAAAGCAATAGATAATATTTCTTTTGCTTTAGATAATAAGGAAGTATTATGTATCGTTGGTTCAAGTGGTTGTGGAAAATCTACACTTTTAAATATTTTAGCAGGACTTGATACTAAAACTAGCGGGGAAATAAAAATTAAAGATGGGTGTAATATTGGGTATATGCTTCAAGATGATGCCTTATTCCCTTGGTTAAATATTTTAGATAATGCTTGTTTAGGGTTAGATATAAAAAAAATAAAGACTAAAGAAAATATAGAATTTGTTAAAAGCTTGCTTATTAAATATGGTCTTGGAGATTTTTTAGAAAAATATCCTCATGAGTTATCCGGAGGCATGAGACAACGGGTGGCACTTATTAGGACCCTTGCATTAAAACCTGATATTTTGATGCTTGATGAACCATTTTCAGCTTTGGATTATGTTTCAAGACTATCCGTAAGTGATGATGTTTTAAATATTATAAAACTTGAAAAAAAATCTGTTATTATGATAACTCATGATTTAGCAGAAGCAATTAGTGTTGCGGATAGAGTTATTGTTTTATCTAAAAGACCTGCGAAAATAAAAAGGGTTTATGAAATTAATTTAACTAATAAATCCACACCTACAAAAAATAGAAAAGCAAAAGAATTTGGTTACTACTACGACTTACTTTGGAAGGATTTAGATAAAAATGTCTAATGAACAAAAGAAATTTTTAAAAAGTATTAAAAGAAGAAAGTTAATTGTGGTTATATCACAAATATTAATTGTTGTAGCTTTCTTTGGAATTTGGGAATATTTAGCAAATAAAAATATTATAAATAGTTTTGTCTTTTCAAAACCTAGTAAGATTATTAATACAATTATTAATCTAGGTATACAAAATAATTTATTTAATCATATTTTTGTTACTTTAGAAGAAGTTTTAATTGCATTTATTTTAGGTATTGCTCTAGGTTTTATTATTGCTATTATTCTTTATGAATTTCCAATGTTATCAAGCATTATGGATCCATTTTTAACTATGATTAATTCTTTACCAAAAGTTGCTCTGGGACCTTTAATTATTATAATTGCAGGCGCTAATATGAAAAGTGTTATTGTAATGGCATTGCTTATTAATTTAATTATAAGTATCATTACTATATATAATGGTTTTATAAATGTTGATAAGGAAAAATTAAAACTAATTAAATCATTTGGTGCTAATAAAAGGCAAATACTTTTTAAACTTGTTATACCTAGTTCTTATAATACAATTATTTCTAGCATGAAATTGTGCATATCCATGAGTCTAATAGGTGTAATTATGGGAGAATTTTTAGTAAGTCGAGCGGGTATTGGTTATCTAATTATTTATGGAACACAAGTATTTAATTTAAGCCTCGTTATGGCTGGTATTTTAATCCTTTTAATTATTTCTTTCTTGCTATATAAAATTATTACTTTACTTGAGAAAAAGTTAATCAGGGAATTCTAAATATAGAGTTTCCTTTTTTGGTGTGTAATCTAAATACATTATAAAATATTTAAAAACAATTAAACTTAAGAAAACAAGTTGTGACGGGTTGAAATAAACAGAATGTGTATAAGTAAGGAAGCATTAAAAGATATCTATCTGGCTAAAAAATAAAATTGTTAGATGAAGAAAGTGAACTGTACGAAAATATCGTACGTTTGAAACAAAAAAAATTGAAGCTCTAGAAAGTATCCTTTTCTTTTATAATTATATTTTGATAATTGTTGTTTATATATTTTTGGATATTTTTATCTTTAGTATAAATATATCTGTTTAGTTCATCTTTTATATTGGAACTACTTAAACATAAATAATTTTTCATAGCCATTAAGTCAATAATTGTTAAGTTATTAAAAATAGAAAATAATTCTTTATTAGTAAAATTTGATAGTTCTAATAACTCTATAAAGTCATAAAAAGATAGTTTTGTTTTTAAGAAAAAATCTGTTGATAAGTTGTTTTTTAGTTTTATAAATGTTTCATTAGATACTTTTGGGAGTGTATAATAATATATTTCTTTGTTGTTATTTAAGTTAAGTAATATTTCTAATGTATTATTTTTTATTGCAAATAAAATATCATTTGTAATATAATCAATACATTTATCAAGGTAGCGATTTATATTTTTAGAAAGATTAAGTTTAGTTTTTAAATTATAATATGAATTGTATAAATCTTCTTTTGTAATCATATATAATGAAGAAATGTCGTCTTTTGTTATGTTTAAAGAATAAGTATCTTTTTTTAAAACATCTACACATAGTGACAATTTGAATACGATTTCAAACAAATTTATTGGGACATTTTTATAATTAGTTAATATATGTTGGTATTTAAATTTACTGCAGAATATGTTTTCATAATTTAGATATTCTAAAACTTTTGATATATACTCTATTCCATAAAGATTAGTCATTTTCAAATAAGGATTATAATCTAAATTTATTAAATGGTTATCAGTTTCATATGAAGTGTTATAGTTTTTAAAGAAAGATGTTATTCCTTCGTTAATGGTAATGTTATAAAAATAATTATCTACATTAAGAATATTATTTTTAAAGATAGTATTGTAAAAAAGTTTAGTTTTATTAACTAATGATATTAAATATTCTTTTGATTTATCGTAAAGTGACAATAAGTTCTTGTTGGTTAGAGCTTTAAGTGATGTAATAATATCTTTATTTTTTAAATATAAACCTAATAAATAAATGTTGGAATTATTTATTAATTTTGCTTCACTAATGCTTATGGTATAATTTAATTCTCCGGTGTATTTTTTTAATATTATTTTAAGTAAGTGATAAAGTTTTAGATTTATCTCGTTATAAATATCTTTAGTAATAAGTTTGTATTTTAGTGATAATTCTATTAACGATGTGAGATAATTATTGTAGTCTATTTCATTTTTTATAATAGTTTCAATATTAGTTAACATAGTCTATCACATAACCTTTCTAAAGAGATTGTGTTTAAAAGATCTATGCTACCTTCATTACTCTCAAACTCCATTTTTAAATATTTTAATATTTCTTCACTACTTAATTTTTTAGAAAATATATTTTCATAATAGATGAAAGTTTCTGTTAAAGATAAAAGAATTTCCATATAATTATCTTTATCTATAAGTGTAGAATCAATAAAGGTCAAAATAATGTTTTGTAAAATGCTGTTTGTTAAATCAATTCTCCCTATTTCTTTTAAAGAATTATTTTTTGTGTGAATTAGTTCTAAAACATTTTCTTTTGTTAAAATAATATCTTTATTTAAATTTTGGTTTAGTTCTAAAAGCTCTTTTTCTTCTGTTTTTATATCATCTAAAAAGTACATAAAATCCACCTTCATATACTTAATACTACATTATTGTGGTTAATACAAGACTTGAAAAAATCTTGATTTTATGGTAATATATGAGTAGATAGAAAGCTTAAATTTATTACTTTACACATTAATTTTCCTAAAAATAAGAACAATTAAAAATATTTTGTAAACTACATATTTTATGTAACTTTTTTTATTGTTTTGAAAATAATATTTTGCTATAATCGAAGGGTGCCCTAAAAAAAGGAGGTATAATTTATGAGATATATGTTACTTATTTTTTTCATATTAATTGTTATTCTTTCAA
>OIYR01001095.1_pt1 | contig 14252 bp, 14 predicted proteins | sample 1588221 | NCBI WGS metagenome assembly OIYR01 (sample SAMN03283292) | human gut metagenome | biome: human-associated habitat; material: feces | host: Homo sapiens | place: Peru | collected 2012 | reverse complement strand
TAGAGCAAGGGAGTAATGAAATAGATAAGTATTATTATGCTATTGAAGAAAAATCAGCAGTAGCATACATAAATACTTCAAACATAAAAAGATTAGCATCAACACTAAGTGCTAGCTCAATAAATTATATTGAAAGTACCTTAAGTTCATATACGTTTACAAACATAGATAGTACAAAAAATTATAATGTATATGCATACGCTATTGATAAGAATAAAATTAAAACAAACACATATGAATTTAATTTCTATTCAGATTCATATGTATATCCAGTTATAAATAATGTGGAGACAAGCACAACGTCAAATTCAATCACAGCAACAGTGACAGCAACAAAGGGTACAAATAATATATCAAAATACTACTATTCATTAGACAATGGCAATACATTTGTAGAAGATACTAGTAGCACATATACTTTTAGTAATTTAAAAACAGGAAACTATAAAATAATAGTTAAAGTAATAGATACAAACAATAAATATTCAAATGTATTTATAAAAAACGAATTAGTTTCAGATATTCATGTATTTTATATTGATAATGTAAGATTTATTTTTGAACCTGGGATGACCTGGGAAACCTGGGTTAAATCGAGCTATAATAATGGCGGAGTAGTAAATAGTAGTGGTACACTTAATTATAATAATGGTAGTGTATACAATGGTGCAAATCAAATATGTGCATCAGCAGAAATAATAGAAAATAATAAATACACAATATGTTTAGGCAAATGCCCTGGAAGAGTTACGTGTAACTAAAAGTTAAATAAGGAGTATGGTAAATATGTTAAAAAAATATGTAAGGTTGTTTTTTCGGTACTTTTATTAGTTTTTGTGTTATGTTCAAGCAAAAACTTATTTGTTAATAACAAAGTAAAAAATTCTAGTGATATAGAATTGGTTGATACAAAAAATGTAATATCCATGATGATTGAAAATGAAAATGAAAACTATGAAAAGACTACATCAAGTAATTGGCCCACTGAAGGATACGTTTTTAATTCTGAATTATCAAAATGTGAAAATAATTCAATGATATCTTGGGATAATGATAAAAATGCTGTAATATTTCAAGGCCGAGTAACAGATAAGTGCTATATATATTTTGATAAATATGTAGCACCAACAATGACCCTTGTTGAATATGTTTTGGCACAATATACTGGTGTGCAAGGAGAAAACAATATGTATTATCATACTTCAAGTTTAGCAAATGGTGCTAGTGACAATTCTTATAGATATGCTGGGTCTAGTGATAGTGTGAATAATTTTGTATGTTATGGTTCAACTGAAACTCCATGTCCAACGGATAATTTATATCGCATCATCGGAGTATTTGGCGATAATTACCACGGTGTGAGTGGACAACAATTAGTAAAATTAATCAAATATGATTATGCAAATACTAATTTACTTGGAACTAATGGTACTTATAACAATTCCATGAATGCCGGAACAACTTATAAAGGAAGTTTATCGACAATCTATACATATCGTTGGAATAATTATGCTAGTTCAAATACATGGAGTGCAAGCTTGCTAAATAAAACAAATTTAAATACGAACTTCATAAATAATATAGGTGATATGTGGGCAAATAAAATTGCAACTATAGCATGGAAAGTCGGAGGTAATACAGTTGAAAAAATAAGAGAAGTAAAATCATCACTAGCATATACCAATGAACTAATAAGTCCCGCAGCAAGTACTACTGAGAGTGCCAAAATAGGACTAATGTATGTAACTGATTATTATTATGCCGCAAGCTCAAGTGCATGGACATTAATAGGTTTTAATTCCGACTTAACAAATGATTATAGAAAAGCCATAAGTAATAATTGGATGTATATGGGCTGGAATGAATGGGCAATAACTCGTCGTTCAGACATTGCTAATTCAACTTATTATGCATTCGAGATACATACTGATGGTAGCATTTGGGTTATGAATGTGACCAACATTTACGATGCAATCAGGCCATCTTTCTTTCTAGATTCTTCAATTATGTATAAATCAGGAACAGGAACCATGAGTGATCCAATAATTTTGGAAATATAATTTGTCAAAGCCAATAATTGGCTTTTTAATTTGTAATATATTAACCATAATAACTATAGATAGGTGATTTAAATTGAAGAAGTTAAAAATATTATTAATAAGTTGGTTATTATTACCAATTAATGTGTTTGCATATTCTAATTATATCATACCAGGTGGAGAAACTCTAGGTATTGAGGTAAATAGTAAAGGCGTAATGGTGATAGGTTTTTATCAAATAAATGGTAAATTTAATAAAGGGGTGCCAGCTATAAAAGCCGGAGATTATATTGTTAAAATAAATGATGTTTTAGTAAATACAATTGATGAACTTACTAAAGAGATTGAAGCAAATGTTAGTGCTGGAGAAGTAAATGTAGAACTTAGAAGAGATGGAAAAGTTAAAACAAGCAAATTAGAATTGGTTAAGGATGGAGATATTTATAAAACTGGTTTGTATGTTAAAAATAGTATAACAGGTACTGGTACATTAACATATATAGATCCTGAAACTAAAATATTCGGGGCGTTAGGTCATGAAATAGTAGAATCAAATACTAATAGTATCGTAGAAATAAAAGATGGAAGTATATTTAGAAATTATATAACTGGTATAGATAAAAGTAAAGTTGGATATGCTGGAAGTAAGAATGCTAAGTTTTATTATAATACTAAGTATGGAACTATAAATAAAAATACAAATGTGGGTATATATGGAATTTATGATAGTATTTTACCTAATAAAGATAAATTAGAAGTAGCTAAAAAGGAAGAAATAAAGATAGGTAAAGCAAGTATTGCAACAGTGTTAAGTAAGGAAGATATTAAGTATTATGATATAGAAATAACTAAAATAGATGAATATGCTAAAGTTAAAAATATATCATTTAAGATAACTGATAAGGAACTACTTGATAAAACTGGAGGAGTAGTACAGGGAATGAGCGGTTCACCGATTATGCAAAATGGTAAAATTATTGGAGCCGTAACTCATGTTATTATTGATAATCCTACGACTGGATATGGGTTATTTATAACAACTATGCTTGAAGAAGGAGAAAAATAGAGTGGAATCTATTTTTCTTTTGTGATATTATATTATTGGTGATAATCATGAAAATATCAATAAAAGATAATATAGATTTATATAGAAAAGTAGATGAATTAACTAATTTAAATACAATACCTAAAGATTATTATAGAGATTTTAGAATATTAGATACAGATGTAAGAATATTTAATGAAGGCAATAAAAAAATTTTAATTTATGTTCATGGTGGTGGTTTTGTATCGGGAAATTTAAATACTCACGCTAATCTTTGTTATAAGTTAGCTAAAGATTTGAATGTATGTGTTATATCAATTGATTATAAATTAGCTCCAGAATATAAATTTCCATATCAAATAAATGAAATAAATAAAGTGTGTGAAAAAATATTTAAATTAAGTAGTGATGTTGCAATAATGGGGGATTCTGCCGGGGCTAACTTAGCATTTTCAGTGGCAACTGTTAATAGAAAATTAAAATTTAAAGAAATTATTATGGCATATCCCACAACTCAGACTGATTATACTAGTAAGACAAAATTTAAATCTGTAATAGAAAATAGTGGTAAAACGTTACTTACTAAAGAATCTTTACGAGATTACTTTTCTTTATATTTAAAAAGTGATAAAGATTATAAGGATAAAAGAGTTAATTTACTTCGTAATGATTGGTTATTTGGAATGCCTTTAGTTACTATAATTACAGGAACTCATGATCCACTTCATGATGAAGGTTTTGCTTTAAAAGAAAAGTTAGATAGATTTTTAGTTAAAACTAGATATTTAGATTTGATTGATGCACCGCATGGTTTTTTAACAAATATGTTAGAACATAAATATACAAATCAAGTAATAGAATTTTTAAAGGGAAGTGATTTTTTTGAGTAAATGGTATCGTTTAGATAATGCTGCAAAAATCTTTCCTCCATCTAAAAGTAAGAAAGATCCAAAGATATTTAGATTTAGTGTAACATTATATGAAGAAGTAAAAGTGGATGTATTAAATAAAGCTTTAAATGAAACTTTGGAAGAGTATCCAATATTTAAATCTATTTTAAAAAAAGGAATATTTTGGTATTATCTTGAAGAAGTAGATAAAAAATATGAAGTAAAAATGGAAGATAAAAGCCCATGTTCTAAAATAAGTCATAATAATTTATTTGAGGTATCAGTTTATAAAAATAGAATTAATTTAGAGGTTGATCATGCCCTAACTGATGGAACTGGTACACTTACGTTCTTAAAAAGTTTGGTAGCTAACTACTTAAATAAATTATATAATATTAAAAATAATGAAGTAATAAATGAAGGTAGTATAAAAGAAATAAAAGAAGATGCTTTTAAAAAATATAAAGATAGTAATTTTAAGAAAGTATTAAAAAGTAAGAAAGCATATAGAATTAAAGATGAAAAATATATAGATAATAGACTTAAAGTAATCGAAGGTATTGTAAATATTGATGATATTAAAGTAAAAGCTAAAGAATTAGATTTAACAATTACTGAATATTTAACTAGTGTTTTAATTATGGCTATAGGTAGTGTTAAAAATAAAAGTAAGAAACCAATAGTTATTACAATACCAGTTAATTTAAGAAAGTATTATCCAACCTACACAGTAAGAAACTTTTTTAGTGTGGTAAATATAGATTTTATATATAATAATGATTCATTTATGGATATAGCAAAGAATGTAAAAAAGAAATTTAAAGAAAAATTAGATAAAGAAAATATAAAAGATAAAATGAATAGCATGATAAAGTTAGAAGATATATTTATAGTTAGATTAATACCAGTTTTTATAAAAGATTTTGTTTTAAAAATAGCATGTAATATAGAAAATAAATATCAAACTATGACTTTATCTAATATAGGTATTATTAATATGCCGGAAGTTTATAATAAATATATAGATTATTTTAGTGTATTTACAAGTACATCAAAAATACAAATGTGTATGTGTTCTTATAAAGATAAAATGGTTATTAGTTTTTCATCTAAGTTTGTAAATAGTGAAATAGAAAAATATTTCTTTAAGTTTTTAAGTAATGGTGGAATAGATGTAATAATAAATACTAATGATTATGGTGATTATGATGAATAAATGTAATAAGTGTAATGTTTTTATAAATACAAAAACAAGTAAATGTCCTTTATGTGGATGTAATATTAAAAACAATGATGGAATAAATGTATTTCCCCATATAAATTATTTAGATAAAAAATATCATTTGATGAAGAAAATATTATTATTCTTATCTTTATGTGGAATATTTATTTCTTTATATATTAATTATTCTATAACTCATACCCTAAGATGGTCGTATTTTGTAGTCTTAGGTATTATTACTTTTTGGATTACTTTACTTGTTTCTTTTAATAGTCATAAAAATTTAATAAAAATGTTATTTTTAGAAATGATTATTTTAATTGTTTTATCACTAATCTGGGATTATTCAACTGGTTTTAAGTTATGGAGTATTAATTATTTATTGCCATTTATTTGTGTTTTATATTTAGTTGGAATATTTATTATAAAATTATTTATGAAAAGATTAGAGAGTGAATTTGTCTTTTATGCAAGTGTTGCATCACTTATTGGGCTTATACCGGGCATATTAATTTTATTTGATAAATTATATGTTAAATTTCCAAGTTATATTTGTTCAATATTTAGTATGATAATGTTAATATATTTATTTGTATTTAATAAAAAAATTGTTAAGGATGAATTAGAAAAAAGATTTCATATTTAATAAATTTATGATATACTTTTAGTAGAGGTAGATAGTTATGGATATAAGTATAAAGTTAGATGATTATAAATTAAATGTTAGAACTTGTGCATTTATTAGATGTGGGGATGAAATATTACTTTGTGAACATAAAGATAAAGATTACTATAGTTTACCAGGGGGACATGTTAAAATGGGGGAAGATAGTAAATTTGCTTTATTACGTGAATTGAAAGAAGAATTAAATTATGATTTGCATGAAAATGATTTAAGGATTGTAAGATGTATAGAAAATTTCTTTACTTATAATAATGAAGAAATCCATGAGTATTTATTTGTTTATTTAATTGATTTAGATAAATCTTTATATAATGGAGATTTTAAGAATTTAGAAAATGATAATATAACTATGAATTGGGTTAAAAAAGATGCATTTATATTATTTAATGTAGAACCTGGAGTAGTAAAGGGAATACTTAGTAATCCAAATGTAGAACATATTATATTAAAAGATATTTAATTAAAAAAGCGGTGATTCCGGCCATAACAGGAACTGAAAAAAGCGGTGATTCCGGCCATGACAGGAACTTAAAAATGTAACTAGAGAGCACACTCTAGTTTTTATATTAAAAAAAATGCAAATAAAACTAAATATTTTTAAAATAGACTTGAACTAAATTTAAATTTAATTTATAATTTAATTAGTAGACTAAAGGAGATTTTTTCTTATGAATAAAAAAACAAGAATAATTATTTTATCGATACTTGCTGTGTTAATTGTTATTGCTTTATCAGTGGGATTAACTACAGCTTTTATGAAACCTATAGAACAAGGTGGTAATTTAACTGAAGTGGCATTATCAAGTTGTGCAAAGATTAAGTTAACTAGTACTAGTTCTGTTAATCTTTCTAATTCATATCCAATGAGTAGAAATAAAGGATTGCAAACAACTCCTTATTCTTTTACTGTTACTAGTTATTGTGATACATATGTAGGTTTTAGTTTATATATTGCTACATTAAGTACAAATACATTAGATGCATCAAATATTCATTATATTTTAACAAACAAAGATAGTAAAGAAGCTATTGTAGAGGGAAATTTAGCTAGTGCTGAAAATGGAGAAAATGATTTTAATACTGTGGAAAAGACAGAATTAAATACAGGTTTAAAAGGTACTTATGGTAATATTTACAAAATTTTTAATGATGATCTTCTGTTAAAAGGTGAAGCAGAATATGATTTGTATTTATATGTTGAAGAATCTGCGTCAAATACTACGATGGGAAAAACATTTAGTGCTGGGGTTTCCGTGAAATCTTATGATAGGGAACTATTATACCATGAAAATTGTGATGATGATACTTTAACCTGCCATGTTGCAAAATTGTATACTGGAATAGAAGGAGAAAATAGCGTTTATTATCATAATTCAAAACTTGCAAATGGAGCTGGAGACAATTCGTATCGTTATGCGGGAGCTAGTGATGATGTAAATAATTTTGTGTGTTTTGGATCAAATACCAGCCCATGTCCAAAAAATAATTTATATCGCATAATTGGAGTGTTTTATGAATCTGGTTCTGGTCAATATAGGTATTTGGTGAAACTTATTAAAGCTGATTATGCTAGTAGTGATATTTTGGGAACAGATGGTAACTTTGTGGAAAATAATAGTGTTGGTACTGCAGAAAGTTCATATAAGGGGAGTTTGTTAACTTATGATACATATAATTGGAAAACTGATAATGATTATACAGATAAATGGACGTCAAGCTTATTATATAAAACAAATTTAAATACAAATTTTATTTCACACCTTGGCGAAAACTGGTCAAATAAAATTCAACCTGTGGCATGGAAAATTGGTGATTGTACGAATGAAAATGTTAGAGACACAATTCCATCTTGGACTTACGTAAATGAAGTCGCAAATTCTTCTAATGCTAGTACTGATTTAACTAAAATAGGGTTGATGTATATTAGTGATTATGGATTTGCATCAAGTCCTGATGCTTGGGGATTAACAATGTATAATTATGATAATGCTATTGCGACAGATAGTAATTGGATGTATTTGGGCCTTAATGAATGGACAATTTCAAAATATGGAATTCAGTTACATGGTGGCATTCGTCTACGTAATGGTAGTCTTGTAAATAGTATTATGTTGAGATTGAGTTTGGCGGTAAGACCTACTTTTTATTTAAATCCTGACGTAGTTTATAAATCTGGCTCTGGAACTGCTAATGATCCGATAATTATAAATTAATATTATAAAAGTGAGTATGTGGAGGAATGAATATGCCAAGTAAATATTTACCAATTGGTAGTGTTGTTAAATTAAAAGGTAATGATAAAAAAATAATGATTATAGGTTATTATGGGTTAGAATATGATAATTCTGTAAAAATATATGATTATATGGGATGTAGTTATCCAGAAGGATTATTAATTAAAAATAATAGTTATTACTTTGACCATGATAATATTACATCGGTTGTATTTTATGGTTATTTAGATTCATCTTTTAATAGTCTTAACTCTAATTTATTAGACCAAAGGGATGTTGAAAGTTTAGATACAGTTGATGAAGATAAAAAAACTGATATTCCTTTTGTGGATATAAAGTTGGATAATTTAGAAGAATTAAGTAAAGATGATAATAGTAAAGTAGAAAATATTGTAGATGTTGAAATACCACATTATAAATTTGATGAGAATGGTATTATAATAAACTAAAGGAGAGTAAAATCTCTTTTATTTTTCAATTAAATATAGTAAAATAACTGTGTGGTGATGGAAATGAAAACTGTTTTTATATCTGGAGCTTCTCGAGGACTTGGGGCAAGTATTGCCAGAGTTTTTGCAAGTAATAAATATAATGTTATTATAAATTATAATAAAAGTGAATGGGAAGCAAATAGACTAAAAGAAGCATTAGAAAGTAAATATAATATAAAATGTTTTCTATATAAATGTGATGTGTCAAATGAATTTGAAGTTAAAGATATGTTTTTAAGAATTAAAGGTGAAATAGGTAATATAGATTGTGTTATCAATAATGCTGGGATATCTTTAGATAATAGTTTAATTGATAAAACATATGATGAATTTATGAAAGTAATTAGTGTTAATTTGCTGGGGACTTATTTAATAAGTAAATATTCTTTAGAAGTATTAAAAAAAGGTTGTATAATTAATATTGCAAGTAATAATGTTTACGAAGGAAGCTATATTGAAAGTATTGATTATGATGCATCTAAAGCTGGAGTAATAAGTTTAACACACAGTTTGGCACGATTTTTAGCTCCGAATATTCGTGTCAATGCTGTGGTACCAGGTTGGATTTTAACTGATATGACTAAGGATTTAGATTTAAATTTCAAAAAATGTGAAGAAGAAAAAATATTACTTAAGAGATTTGGAAAGCCTGAAGAAATTGCTGATGCAGTATATTTCCTTGCAAGTAATGAATATGTAAATGATTGTATTTTAAGAATAGATGGAGGTATTAGATGAATATTGATATAAAAAGTGCAGAAAATAAATTGATAAATGTTTTTAATAACATTGACAATGTTTGTTTTTATAATAGCCAAAAAGTAATTAAAGCTTTTTGGCAAGTAAACATTAGTGAAACTGATTTTAATTCTACGACTGGATATGGATATGGTGATGTAGGTAGAGATAAAATTGAAAAAGTATATAGTGACATATTTGAAACTGAGGCTGCTTTAGTTAGAAATCAATTTATATCTGGTACTCATGCTTTATCTACAGCTTTTTTTGCTCTTTTACGACCTGGTGATTTGCTTTTGTCAATTACGGGAAAACCGTATGATACATTAGATAGTATTATAGGTTTTAATGATAATCAAAGTAGTTTGAAGTCTTTTGGTATTAGATATGATCAAATAGATTTAAAAAATAATTGCTTTGATTATGAAGCAATAAGTAAATATTTAAAATTAAATAAAGTAAAAGTAATAGAAATACAAAGATCTATTGGGTATAGTACACGAGGTAGTATTGGCATAGAAGATATAGATGAAGTAATAAGACTTGTTAAAGGTATAGATAAAGATATCATAGTGATGGTTGATAATTGCTATTGTGAGTTTGTTGGAAAACTTGAACCTACACAAGTTGGGGCAGATATTTGTGTTGGTTCATTAATTAAAAATCTTGGTGGAGGTATTGCATCAAATGGGGCTTATATAGTTGGTAAAAAAGATTTAATTAATTTATGTAGTGAAAGATTAAATGTGGCTGGTGAAGCTAGTGAGGTTGGTCCGAGTTTAGGGGCAAATAAAATGTTTTTACAAGGATTATATATGGCACCTTCAGTTGTTGCAAGTGCCCTGAAAACATCTGTTTTAGCATCTTATCTTTTAGAAGATATGGGATATAATGTTAGTCCAAGATGGAATGAAGATAGAAATGATATAGTTTTAGCTATTACTTTTAATGATAAAGATAAGTTAATACAATTTGTAAAAGGTATACAGATGGGAAGTGCTATTGATGCAAATGTTACTCCGGTAGCAGCAGATATGCCAGGATATGATGATCAAGTAATTATGGCATCAGGATCTTTTACACAAGGGTCATCAATTGAAATATCATGTGATGGACCTTTAAGAGAGCCATATATTGCTTATTTACAGGGAGGACTTACATATGAGTATGGCAAAATAGCATTAATGAAAGCTTTAGAAAAAATAATGTAGATATAAATATTAAAATATGATAAAATGTTTAGGAGGTGAATCTTATGTTTGTAGATGAATTAACTATTAAACTTATGGCTGGTTCTGGAGGAGATGGATGTACTTCTTTTAGAAGAGAAAAATTTGTGCCAATGGGTGGACCTGATGGTGGAAATGGAGGCCGTGGTGCTAGCATAATCTTTAAGGTTGATAAAAATTTAAAAACTTTAGTTGATTTAAGTTATAAAAAAATAATAAAAGCTCCGAAAGGAGAAAATGGTAAAGGTTCTAATAAATATGGAAAGAATGCTGAGAATGTTATTATTTGTGTGCCTGAGGGAACAACGATTATTAATTTAGAAAATAATGAGGTAATGGCTGATTTAATTAATGATGGTGAAGAGTTTGTTGTTGCTCGAGGTGGAAGAGGTGGCAAAGGTAATAAATCTTTTGCAACTCATGATGTCCCAGCTCCGAAATTTAGTGAAAAAGGAGAACCTGGTGAAGAAGTTCAGGTTAGACTTGAACTAAAAGTTTTAGCAGATGTTGGTCTAGTAGGTATGCCAAGTGTTGGAAAATCAACGTTACTTTCTGTAATAAGTGCATCAAAACCTAAAATTGCAGCATATCATTTTACAACGTTAAATCCAAATTTAGGAATGGTTAAGTTAAAAAGTGGTAAAAGTTTTGTTATGGCTGATTTACCGGGATTAATTGAAGGTGCTAGTGATGGTGTTGGTCTTGGAGTAGAATTCTTAAAACATGCAATGAGAACTAGGATTATTGCTCATGTTGTAGATATGGGGTCTAGTGAAGGAAGAAATCCAATCGAAGACTATAAAATTATAAGAAATGAAATTGAAAAATATAGTGAACTTTTAAAAAATAAAAAAGAGGTTGTTATTGCTACCAAAATGGATTTAGAAAATGGTAATAATAATTTAGAAAAATTTAAGGAATCTTATCCAAATTTAGAAGTTATTCCAGTTAGTGCTTTTAATATGAGTGGTATTGATGAAATGATGAATAGGCTTATGGAAATATTAGATGAAACACCAAAAGAAGAATTGTATCCAAAAGAACAATTTAAAATATATAAGTTTGAAGATAATTTACCATATAAAATTAAAAGAGATGGTAATATTTGGATAGTTAGTGGTAAAGAAATTGAAACATTGCTTCTTATGACAAAATTTAATGAAGATGAAGGAGTCTTGAGATTTGCCCGTAAGTTTAAGGGTATGGGTATAGAAGATGAATTAGAAAAAATGGGGGCTAAACCTGGAGATGAGGTGCAAATATTAGATTATATGTTTACCTTCAAGGGTTAAGACATCATCTATTTTTAAACCATAACTAGAGTTTTTAGGTAATAATAAGACTCTAGTTTTTTTCTTGTCTTCATTAGATTTTATGTATTTAAATCTTGGCATATTTAGATATTTTAATAGGATTCTATTTCTTTCATCTATGATAAGACAATCAATTTCTTTTTTAGTAAATTTAAAATAACTATTTTTGTTTTTTAATATTTTAATTATTGTTGTGTTCATGGTTAATTATATGAAATTTATTGATAAAATTTGCTATTTTTGTTATTATATAAATGGTGGTAATATGTTTGGTTATATAAAAGGTAATGTAACAGAAATTAATAGTAATAGTATAATTATTGAAGCAAATGGAATAGGTTTTTTAGTATTTGTTCCAAATCCTTTTTGCTATGAAATAGATAAAGAATATAAAGTATATGTATACAATAAAATTGGAGAAGATGAGTATAGTTTATATGGATTTAAAGAAAAAGAAGAATATGAATTATTTTTAAAACTTATTAGTGTTAAAGGATTGGGGGCTAAACTTGCTTTACCAATACTTGCAACTGGTTCAATTAATGGTATTGTAGATGCTATTAATAGAGAAAATATTTTATATTTAACTAAGTTTCCTAAGATTGGAGAAAAGCTAGCTCGTCAAATTGTACTTGATTTAAAAGGTAAAATAGATATTGAAGTTAGTGAAGAAGTGGTAGATGATACACAAGACTTGATAGATACTTTAAGTGCATTAGGTTATAAAAATGCTGAAATTAAAAAAGTAATAGGACAAATAGATAAATCTAATTCTTTAGAAGAACAAGTTAAAGAAGCTTTAAAGCTTTTACTTAAGTAGGTGAGTTATGAACAAAAATGGGTTTACTCTAGTGGAATTGTTGGCTGTTATTGTAATCATGATTCTAATAATGACTATGGGAAGTGCTGGTATTGGAGTTTTAAAAGAAGGTATTAATAAAAGTATTTGGAATAATACAGTTGATTTAATTGAGAATGGTGCTAAAAGATTTTGTGATGATAAGAAAACACAAATTATGGATTTAGATCCAACTAGTAATAAGTGTGTTATAAATAGTAAAAATTATGCTCCATGTTTAACTGTAACTGTTGATGATCTTCTTATGAAGAAATATATTAGTACTAAAGAATATAATGAAGGGAAAAAAGTTATTATTAATAAAACTATTGAAAAAGGTGAAACTGGTTATTATGTAAATGATGCAAAAGTTTATATTTATGTTGAAAATGATGTTTGCTATGCAACATATGCTGGGTTATAATAAAAATTTTAAATGAGGAAATATGGAAATAGTTAGAAAGACGATTTTAAATGATGAGGTGTATTTAAGACAAGTTTCTCAACCTGTTGATTTTAATGATACGACATATAAAGAAGAAATTGAATTGCTAAAGAAATTTTGTAATAAAACTGAATGTTTCGCTTTAGCAGCAGTTCAAATTGGTATACCAAAAAGAATAATTTACTTAAAAAATACAACACTTAATGTACCGCTTGAGAATATAAGTTATAACGAAGAAAAAATTTTAATAAATCCACAGGTTATTTTTAAAAGAGGATGTACTAAATATTGGGAAGCATGTTTAAGTTGTTTAGACTATATGGGGCTAGTAAAAAGACCTTATGAAATGAAAATTAAATATTATGATGAAAATACTATTACTAATGTTAGTGAGAATTTTTCTGTATCTGAGTTAATTCGAGAAAAAGTTTTATATCATACTAAAGAGGAAGTTCCTCATTCTGTTGCTTGTATTGTGGATGAAATTAGTGAGGATAAATATAGTATTCGAGTAATTGCTAGTTTAATTGTGGATAGAGAAAATTTAAAAAAGATTTTAATTGGGAAGAATGGGTCTATGATTAAAAGAATTGGAATGGAAGCAAGACGGGATATAGAGGAATTGTTAGGGAAAAAAGTTTATTTAGACTTACAAGTAAAAGTGGTTCCTAATTGGCGTGATAAGGATAGTTTTTTATTTAGACAACTTGGCTATGAAGATATTTCTCTTGATAAAGTATCTAGTAAACGTATAGGTTTAAAATCGCTTTGTAGTGGAACTATTATGGGTAATGCTTTAGTAGATATTAACGGTAATAGACATAGGGAATATCAGCTTAATACTTATAAATTAGATTGGATTAGAAGTTTTGTTGAAGATTTTAATGAAAGAGTAGTTATATTCTATTGTTTTGACCATCAAAGAGATCAACTTTATGAAATGCTAAAGAAAATGAAAAGACCTGTTGCAAGATATTGTGCTGAATATAAAGAAGAAGATGTATTTAAAAATAATGATAATGCTATAATTTTAGTTCAATATAAAAGTGGTTCTACTGGTATAGATTGGTTAAAACAAAGTTA
>OIYR01001093.1_pt1 | contig 14269 bp, 12 predicted proteins | sample 1588221 | NCBI WGS metagenome assembly OIYR01 (sample SAMN03283292) | human gut metagenome | biome: human-associated habitat; material: feces | host: Homo sapiens | place: Peru | collected 2012 | reverse complement strand
ATAATTCTATTTAAATTTATATTTTTTATGCTAATATATAAATAATAAAAACATAGGATTAATTTAAATGAATAAATTTAATAAATATTTTTTAATGAATGAAAAAGATATTTTAGAATACGCTAAAGAAAAATTTAAATATTTTAATTCTAAAGATACGACTTGCAATGAAATTGGAGATGGAAATTTAAATTATGTTTATAGAGTTAAAAATAATAAAAAATCCGTTATAATAAAACAAGCGGGAGTTCATACAAGAAGCAATTCTTCGGGTAGAATTTTAGATATTAACAGAAATAAAAAAGAAGCTGAAATTTTAACTTATTACGGAAAAAAATTCCCAAAACTTGCTCCTAAAATTTTTTATATAGACGAAACAATGAAACTTTTTATAATGGAAGATTTGAAAGATTGCATTATATTAAGAGACGCTTTGATTAAAGGAAAAATTATTTATCATCTGCCCGAACAGATAACCGATTTTATAATAGAAACTACTTTATCAACCGCCGATTTTTTTACAGATGCATTTTCTAAAAAAAACGAAGTTATAAAATATACGAATAAAGAATTATGTAAAATAAGCGAGGAGTTGGTTTTTACAGAGCCTTTTTTTAATTTGCTTAAAGAAAATGTTTTTTCAAAAAGATTAAAAAAATATGTCGAAAAAGAATTTTATAAAAATAAAAAATTGCAATTTGAAGCTGCAAAATTAAAATACGAGTTTATGAATAATCCTCAAGCTTTAATACATGGAGATTTGCATACGGGTTCTATTTTTACAAACGACAAATATATTAAAGTTATGGATTGCGAATTTGCATTTTATGGACCGATTGGCTACGATTTGGGAACTTTAATTGCAAATCTTATTTTTTCTTATGTTTATCATTTGAATATTACAAATAATAAAAAATTTATGCGTTTTATTTATAATGCGATAAACGATATAATAAAATTATTCAAAAAGAAATTTTTAATTAAATTTAAAAAAGACATTAAAGACATTTCGGCAAAAAACGAAGAGTTTAAAAAATATTATCTTGATAATGTTTTAAAATATTCTTTCGGAATTTGCGGACTTGAAATAATAAGAAGAACTACGGGTTGCGCGAGAGTTAAAGAAATAGAATCCGTTTCTGACGAAAAAAAGAGAGCCGACATTGAATATAGTTTGCTAAAAATTGGAAAAGAAGTTATAATACAAAGAGAAAAACTAATAAAAGTTGTAGATTTTACAAATTGGTTAAAATTTAATTTGTAATTCATTGTGGAGGTTAATCAATGAAAAATATAAAAAATTTAATAATAATATTATTCTTTTTATCCTTGCTTCATATTTGCTGTAAGCCAAATTCAAATCCGATAACATTATCCCATTATGCGGGCGAATGGTATGATGCAGTAAATAATACTCTTGTTATTACGATATACTCTGACGGTTCTATGAGCGATAGTAATGGCAAAAAATTTCCCGCATCCGATATAACAAAAATTAGCGAGACAAGTTATAAGACTATACAAGGCGATGCTTTATATTTTAGCAGCGACACTAAAGGAACATTTAGTCCTCAAGGACACGAAGGAAATCCTATAAGTATTACTAAAAAATAAAATAGAAATTGAATGATTAAAAAATTTTTAAGATTTTTTTGAGAGATAAAATAAATTAATTTAAGAGAAAAATCTATGGAAAGAATCGATAAAGATTTGGCTTTTATGCTTCAATTTGAAAATATAGCTTGGTATGAAGAGGGAATCGTAAAAATATTAGATAGGCGAGTTTATCCGAATAAAATTAATTTTGTAGAATGCAAAACTTATAAAGAAGTTTCTAAAGCAATAGCCGATATGGTGACTCAAAGCGCGGGACCTTATTTGGCTGTTGCAATGGGAATGGCTTTGGCGGGATACGAAGCTAAAAATTTGCAAGGCGAAGATAAAATTAAATTTCTTAAAAACGCTTGCGATACTTTGGCAAACTCTCGTCCGACTACAAGCGTAAGAATGATGTCTATAACAAAAAATTGTTTAGATGCGGGAATTGACGCGATAAATAAAAACAAAGATTCAAACGAAATAATAGATGCAATTTTTAATAAAGGAATAGAACTTTCCACAAAAAGATACGCGAAAATTAAAAAAATGGCTGAATATTTGGTTTCAATGTTTCCATCTAAAGGAACGATTTTAACTCAATGTTTTGGAGAGTCAATAGTCGGTTTTATGATTAGAGAATTTCAAAAACAAAATAAAGATATAAAAATAATTTGCGCTGAAACTCGTCCGTATTTTCAAGGAGCAAGATTAACGGCAACCGTAGCCTTTGAGCAAAATGCCGATACAACAGTTATAACAGACAATATGATAGCTTATACAATGCAAGAGAAAAAAGTCGATATATTCACTTCCGCTGCAGATTTGATTTGCTTAAACGGAGCGGTTGTAAATAAAATCGGCACTTATCAAATAGCGATTATTTCAAAATATTTGGGAGTTCCTTATTTTGTAACAGGCGCGCCCGATAAAAGCCATAGAGGATTTGAAGATATAGAATTTGAGTTTAGAGACGAAAAATTAGTAACGGAAGCTATGGGAGTAAAAACTGCAAAAGAAGGAGTTAAAGGATTTTATCCCGCTTTCGATTATACTCCGCCGCATTTGGTAAGCGCGATAATTACCGATTTAGGAATATTTACTCCTTACGATGTTTTTAAATATTATGAAAATAATTCCGAAGGCGAATATTAATTTTATAAATATAAACTCGCTTCAAGTCCAAATTTACTTTCCGTTTTTTTGAAAGCGTATAATTGTTTAGAGCGTTCATATTGATATTTTACGCCAATTATAATTCTGTAAATTTCAACGCCAGCTCCTACGGATATTGAAGGCGTCCATTTGTTATAACTTCTTAAAGCTATATAATTGTCAATAGTTCTTTTAATCGTATTTATTTGGTCAAGATTAACTCCTAAATATACTCCCGAAATAAAACTAATCTCGCCCCAAATTGGAACTCTAAAATCTATTCCAGAAAAAATATTAAACAAATCAACCAAATTTGATTTTTTAAAACCCGTAATTGCAAAAGCTACTCCGCCGTAAAAAGCAAACCATCCGTATTTATAATGAGCGGAAAATTGCATCTGCTCAAATCCGTTATCTTTAAATTCTTCCGTAGATTTATCGTATAACTTATCGTCTCCCAATATATCGCCCGCTATATGAGAGCATACATGCCTTAAAGGAGAAAATCTAAACTTAAAAGAATTATTGTATATATAATCAAAAAATACTTCCGTCTGCGTATAAGTTCCGTAAAATAAACTTTTTCCATAATATTGACTAAATCCTTTTCCGTAATGCGAAAAGAAAAAATGCGTCAAATATCCGACTCCTATTTTAAATCTATGTTTTTCATTATGCTTAAAACTTATAGGCGTCACTTCTGTAGCTAAAGTCGGATGATAATATAATATCATTTTGTCAAAATTAAAATTTTTATTCGGATACATTTCTTTTATATTAAAAATATCTCCAAACCAAAATTTGCTATTATAAGCGTTTGGATTAATCCAAGAAGAAAAATATCTATCTGTTGCATAATCTCTAAAAGGATTATATCTCCACTTTGTTTTTACTTTTTCCTCATAATTATCCATTTTATCTTTTAACGAGCCGTTAGTTTCATCGCAATAAAGAAATAAATTTATAGAAAATAATAATAAGACGCTATAATAGATAAAATTTTTAAACATAATTAACTCCTAACTTATAATTTAATATTAATAGTATGATTTTCCGAAAAATATGATATAATAGTATGTAAATTATGTCAAGCAATAGAATTTTTTGCTTTAAATTTTTAATATTTTTTATATAATATATGGTAAATAAGATATATTTATTAGGTAAATTAATGTTTATAAAAAAGATTTTATTAATTGTTATATTTATTACGATTTCAAGCGTAAGTCAATTAAACGGTTATATTTCAAGTTCGCCTATGTATTTTATGGAAGAAAAAGAATTAATAGGCATTGAAACTATAAATTATAACGATTATTCTCAAAATTTAAAAATATTAAGTTTTCCTATGGTAAGTTCGGCAATGTGGTTTAAGAATTTTCCGATATTGGATTTAATTTTGGATGTATATGTTTTTGTCGCCTATAACAAAAATGTAAATACTTTTGTGACTTATCTTAATTTTTATAGAACCTTAAAATCTATAGAATACAGATTTGAAAAAAGTAATTTTTCTTTGGTTTTCTACTATTCAAGCATAATGAATAATTATCATAATTCAATGATTAGAGATTTATCGATAACATATAGCAAATATTATTTTGATACGCATATTTATTTGGGTTTTAATTATTATTTGAATTGAGTTTATTCTTTGTTAATATTTTTTATATATAATAAAAGCTACCGATTATTAAATCGATAGCTTTTATTATTTTAAACTTTCATGCTTTTATTTCACTATTTTATCCGCTATTCCAAGCAAAGCCTGAATTTTCGGAGAGAACGCTATAATCGCGCCTGCAAAAACCACGCTTATTAAACTCATTAATTTTATAAGAATATTTAAACTTGGCCCTGAAGTGTCCTTAAATGGGTCGCCAACAGTATCGCCAATAACCGCAGCGGCATGATTAGGATTTGTTATTTTATTTCCGTTTTCATCCGTAATTTTTTTTCCGCCCAAATTTCCAGCTTCTATATATTTTTTAGCGTTATCCCAAGAACCTCCCGCATTTGACATCATAACAGCCATTGCAAAACCAGAAGTTAATCCGCCAATTAAAAGCCCGATAACCGCGGGAACTCCAAATAAGAAGCCAACTAAAACGGGAACTATAATAGCTAAAACCGAAGGAATAATCATTTCTTTTTGAGCCGATTTTGTGCAAATTTGAACGGCTTTTTCATAATCCGCTTTAACTCCTTCTTCTCCAGCCAAAAGTCCTTTTATCTCTCTAAATTGTCTTCTAACTTCTTCAACTACTCCGCCAGCAGCTCTTCCAACCGCTTTCATTGTCAACGCGCAGAAGAAGAATACAAGCATTGAACCTACAAATATTCCAACTATTACTTTTGGATTCATTAAGTGAATATTGAAAGCTTGCATAAACTCGTTCATACTCAAGCTATAAACTACTTTATTATATAATTCTGAAGAACTTTCCGCGGTATATTTTATAGAACCTATAACTATTTCTTTTAAATTACCGCTATTAATCATTCTTCCTAAAGCCGTTTTAATTTCTTCTATGTAAGCGGCGACTAAAGCCATAGCCGTTAAAGCCGCAGAACATATTGCAAAACCTTTTCCTGTAGCAGCCGTAGTATTTCCTAAAGAATCCAAAGCGTCCGTTCTCTCTCTAACGCTTTCAGGCAAACCAGACATTTCTGCATTTCCTCCCGCATTATCGGCAATTGGTCCATAAGCATCCGTAGCCAAAGTAATTCCCAAAGTAGATAACATACCGACTGAAGCCAAAGCTATTCCATATAATCCTTGAGAGAAAGAACCGACTTCAGAACCGAAGCCGCCCGCAAAACCGAAAGATAATATTATAGAAACGACTACAGTAACAACGGGTATTAAAGTAGATTGCATACCAATTGCAAGTCCTCCGATTATAACTGTTGCAGGTCCCGTTTTTGATTGTTCAGCAACCCATTGAGTAGGTTTATATTCTGCAGCCGTATAATATTCTGTGAAGAAACCGACAACATTACCAGCGATAAGTCCCACTATTATTGAAACGAATAATCCCAAATTATTAGGAAGAAGCGCTTTTACAAGTAAGAATGAAACTACTATAATAATAACGCTACTTACATAAACTCCGACTCTTAAAGATTTTAATAATTCTCCCATAGACGCTTTTTCTTTAGTTTTAACGAAGAAAACTCCGACTATTGAAGATAAAGTTCCTATTGCAGCAAGTATAAGAGGAAGAGTAACCGCATATATCGGGCTTATTGTAGGATTTATATAACCGAAAGCCGCAGAACCTAAACTCATTGCCGCAAGTATTGAGCCAGCATAAGATTCGTAAAGGTCTGCGCCCATTCCAGCAACATCGCCGACATTATCGCCGACATTATCCGCTATAACGGCAGGATTTCTTGGGTCGTCTTCAGGTATTCCAGCTTCAACTTTACCGACTAAATCTGCTCCAACATCGGCAGCTTTTGTAAATATTCCGCCTCCAACTCTTGCAAATAGAGCCTGAAAAGAAGCGCCTACTCCAAAGCTTAACATTGTTGTAGTTACAAAATGCATTTTAGCGGCGATATAGTCCATAGAATCTCTTGAAACATTTCCAAGTCCTAAAAAATCCGTATTAAACCAATTATTATCGAGCCAACCGTTTAATATTATAAACCACATCGAAATATCGAATAAAGCCAAACCTACAACAGTAAGTCCCATAACCGCTCCAGAGCGAAACGCTATAGTCAAACCTTGATTTAAAGATTTTGAAGCCGCATGAGCCGTTCTTGCCGAAGCGTAAGTCGCAGTTTTCATTCCTAAAAAGCCCGATAGAGTTGAGAAAAAACCTCCCGTTAAAAATCCAATCGGAACGAAAGGATTTTGCACTTTTAATGCATAAGAAAGAATGGCAAAGATAATGAAAGCTCCGCCAAAGAAGAAGGCTATAACCCTATATTGTTGTTTAAGGTAAGCCAAAGCTCCAGAGCGAACATGAGAAGCTATCTCTTTCATTTTGTCCGTTCCCTCGTCCTGTTTTCGCATCCATTTATAGAAATAAAATGCGAATGCCAAAGTTAATACTGCCGCCGATATTGTAAAAAAGCGGGCATTTTGAATTAACATTTCCATAATAGTCCCCTATAAATTAAAATTTTTAAAAATTATTAAATTGATTATAACAAAAAAATTATAAATTGTCAATATATTTTATAAAATTCTAATATATAATTTGTATATTTAAAACATAGAATTTTTTTAGAAAAAAATTAAAAAAAATTTTATTTGACTATTTTAAAATATTTCTTATCTTAAGTATGTAAGACAAATAAATCTTATAATTTAATTTAATATGTCGGGTAGATAAACTTGACAAAGGAGTTTTTTATGATTATCAAATCAAAACAACTAAAATCGTTATTTTCTTTTATAGCGGTAATATTTATGGTTTGTTTAACCGCTATTGCATGTAAAAACAAACCCACTCAAGCCGCCGATTTTAATATCGCCGACCCAGATGTTAAACCAGAACCTCAACCGAATAATCCTGTATACGATAATAAACTTATCGATTACAGAACGGTTAAAGGAGCGGACCCTGTAGTTGTATCTTTTGGAGACAAAGGAGAAAACTTATTGTTGGTTTATGAAAACGACAGCGAACTTTATTATAAAGCGAGTTTAAATGGCGGACTTAAATTCACTAAAGAAGGCATTTTAGGAAAGAGAATAAGCGATAAAGGAGGCACGGCTTCAAGGCTTGCATCTCCAGTGGTTTTTGCAAGAGGAAATAGAATTACCGTTGTAGCTTCCGAAAAAGGAACTTTTGGCGGAACTTATAATTTCCCTGTTCAACCTACTACTAAATCAAGATTAATGAAGATTCAAGGAACTATGGACGCCACTACGGGAGAGATTGCTTGGGATTCTACTTGGCAAGATTTTGGAGTAGATGTAGGAGGTTTTGCATCCGCTCAAATGGGAGGATTTTATAATCAATACGCTACATTTACTGGAGCTGGAAAAGGAACAGCATCAGATAAATTTGTTCTTCCTATAGCGGTTATGTCAAAACAACAATATACCGCAGAATTTGGTTTTGTAATGGCTTATTCTTCAGACGGCAAAAATTGGAGTTTAGGAACAAAAGCAAGATATGTTGACGCTTGGAGAGCTAATACTAAATATATGCAAACTAAAGTATTTAAAGTAAATGGCGATTCCGTTGATTTGCTTGCTCGTCCAAGATGGAATAATCCTGTAAGAATAGGTAAGTTTAGTCTTAATTATGCAAGATATGAATATATACGAAATTTCAGCCCAGATGAAACTAGCGTATTCGATGCTCAAAGCGTATTTGAAACCGCTATTCATAATGAAAATGGACAAACTTATACTTATATAATAAACGGAAGAGGAAACGACTCCGATATTAGATTGGCAAAATTCAGAGGCGAAACTTTGAACGGCGCTCCTGAAAGAGAAATAATAATCTCTTCAAAAGGTAGAGCAGGCTCTGTTGCTATAATTGGAGACGGTTCTATAGCTACATTTACGGACGAAGGCGGAGAATTAGTTTACAGAAGATTTACTCAAAAATATTTTGAAACTCAAGATAAAGCTGGAGTTGAAGTAGCTCAATAAAAAGAAAGATAAAACGATTTTAGATAATAAAGGGACGCGTAGAGATATGCGTTCCTTTTTTATTATAAAATCTATATTTTATTAATTTTAATACTTTACTAATAATAATTATTAAAGTAAAATATTAAGATATTAAATTAAATTTAAAGCGAGTAATCTTTATGAGAATTTTTATATTATTTATTTCTTTTATTTTAATCAATATTTCGGCTTTTCCTCAAATATATACTTTGCAGAGAGGCGAGAGAGTAAAAGACGGATATATTTTAGACGAAAATAATTTTGCCGTTATAATAGAAAAAACCGATATAAATAATCAAAAAACTTTTGATATAATTTATAAAGACAAAAGATTAACGGGATATAAAGACGCAGGGATAATAAAAATTCTTCCAAATAATATTTTAGTCGCCACAATGTTAAAATCTTCGACTGGAAAAGATATGTGGACTTTAATTTACGGCGATAAAGAAATGGAATTTGATTACATAGAAAGAAGCGATTTTTCAGGAAATAATTCTATAATATTTGCAAGATTAAGCGATTATGGAATTGCAATTATAAACGGCGAAAGACAAACGGAATACTCGGAATTATTCGCTTCGATTATTGACGACAATGATTTTGCCTTTTCTTATTTAAGAGATGGAGAATATTTTATCAATGTAAACGGAGAAGAAAAACAAATTGAAGGCAAAGTCGACAGAATGAAATATTCTACCTATGGAGACGAACTTATATATATTATTGAAGTAGAAGAAAGTTCAACTTTATCGAATGACGATACCGATATATTTTTTGAAGTCGTTGATTTTGCTTCTTTTGACGCTAATAATTATGCTGATGCCGTTAAATTTATGCCCGAAATTGATACTAACGATATAAATAATTCTATAATTACAAACGCATCGACTACAAATACTTCAATGATTACTAATTATAATTTATCGAATATCAGCGTCTATACAAACGAAGAAGGAATAACTGTAAAAGGACAATCCGACACTATAGCTCTTATGATTATAACGAATATTATAACAAATTTTATTTCATTACAAATGCCCGAAATATCTCAAGAAAATATTACGAACGCTCCTGTAATGACAAGTCTTATTTTAAACGGTAGAAATTTAGGCGAATATAATTTAATAACGAATATGTCTTTTTCGCCCGATGGAAAAACTTTATTATTTATCGATATAGATACAAACGAAAATTTAAGTTTTCATGTTGGCGGAGAGACAATTACAAATTATGATAATATTCTTTTATATAAATATTCTGCAGATTCAAAATCTTTCGCCTATGCGGCGCAAACCAACGGAATTTCTTTTATCGTATTAAACGGAAAAAGATTAAGTAAAGATTTTGATAATATAAACGAATTATATTTTTCTTCAAATAATAATTTAGTTTATAACGCTACAAAAGGCGATAGACAATATATTTTTACTGACGATTTTGAAAGCCCTTCTTATAATAATATAAATTCTTTTAAGTTTATAGGAGAATCTTTCGCATTCACGGGCGAGCGACTCGGAAAATATTATTATTTTATTTTAGATAAAGAAAATTTAAAAAGAAGAGAGTTTGGAGGCTACGATTTTGTATCGGCTATAAACGAAGAAACCGATTCTGCAATTTCTATAGTTTCTGACGGAAAAAATATATTTATAATTAAAGACGGAAATATTATAAATAATCGATAATTTTTTAAGAATTTTTTATTTTTGAAATTAATTCTTTTAAGTCTTTAGGCAAAGGCGCTTTTACTTTTATTAGTTTATTTGTTATAGGATGATTAAATTCTAATTTGTATGAATGCAACGCTTGTCTTATAAAAAAATCTTTTGGAATAACGCTTTTTTTAATAAAAGAATTAAAAACTTCGGGACCGTATTTTCCGTATATTTTGTCTCCTAAAATATAAAATCCAAGCGAATGCAAATGAACTCTTATTTGATGCATTCTTCCCGTGTATAATCTTGCCATTACAATTGCATAATCTCCAATTCTTTTTAAGGTTTTAAATTTTGTTTTTGAATATTTTAAATTTTTATTTTTTATATCTTTAATATTTTCAATATCCTTATTAAGAATTTGATATCTTCTATAAAAAGTATTTCCAATCTCTTCCATATATCCTTTAACGATAAAATTATCTTCAATATTTTTTGCATTTTCAACTATCGCTATATAAGTTTTTTTTATTTTATTAGAATTATTTTTAGAATGCATTGAACAGAATTTTGAAGCCAATTCATGTCCTCTCGACATAACAACGCAACCGCTCGTTTCTCTGTCTATTCTATTTAACATATTTATATTGCAATTTAGATTTTCTTTCATTATCGTATGCAAAGTATTATAATAATATTTTCCCGAAGGTATAACGGGCAAATTTGCAGGCTTATTTACTATAATCAAATCGCCGTCATCGTAAATTATTTGAATATTTTTATCAATATCTGGTTCTTTTAATCCTATCAAATGATAAACAATTTCATCTCCTTTTTTTATATCTCTCGTATATTTTATTCTCTTTCCGTTTACCAATACCAAACCCTGTCCGACTAAATCCTGCCATTTATTTCTTGAATAATAAGAAAATCTATTTCCTAAATATTTATCTAATCTCATAGAATCAATATTTTCTTCAATTCTGCATTTTCTTATAATGGAGTTTTTATATATTTCCTCAAGGTTTGAATTTAATTTATTTTTCGCTTTTTTCATTTAGATTAAATTTTATTTTAGAAAATCTTTATATAACATACTCGGCTGAATATCGGTATTATTCTGATATTTTCCGCTATTATATTCTTCGTAATCTCCGTCAATCGTATGATAATATAATTGAGCTATCTCCACATTAGGATAAATTATTATTGGCTTGATGCAAAATATTTCCAAAGTCCAATAACCTGAAAATCCAACATCGCCAAATCCCGCCGTTATATGAATGAAAATTCCTAATCTTCCAATAGAAGAGCGTCCTTCAATCATAGGAACGAATTTTTTTGTGCTTGTATATTCTAAAGTTCTTCCCAAATATAATTGATTAGGTTCTAATTTAAAACCTTCTTCCGAAATTATAATCTCTTTAGTTTCGTTAGGTTTTTTCATGTCTAATAAATTTTCTTTATATATTAAAAGTTTATTATGGAGTTTAACATTATAACTATTTGAATTTAATTGATTTCTATTAAATGGTTCTATTATTATATTTTTTCCTAAATTTTTTTCTATTTCGAGTCCCGATAAAATCATATTTTTGCCTTAATTATTTTCTTTATTTTTTGATTTAATATTGTATAATATATTTCATAAAATAAAAGTATGGAGTATCGAATGATAACTATAAATTATAAAAATACATTGAATTTTTTGAAAGAATACGAACTTGATTATTTGCATGATTTTGCAAAATATTCAAACGAACTTTTGGAAAACAAAAAAGGAGCGGGAAACGATTTTTTAGGTTGGGTTAATTTGCCTTCGGAAGCTTTAAAGACTTTTAAAGAAATCGACTCTATAGGAAAAGAGATTAGAGAAAACGCGGAAGTTTTGGTTTCGGTTGGAATAGGCGGTTCTTATTTGGGAGCGAGAGCGGTTATAGAATCTTTTTTAAATCCTTTCGCTCAAGCTAAAAAAGGTGCTACTCAAGTAATATACGCGGGACATAATATGAACGGAGAATATTTTAAGCATCTTTTGGATTATTTGGAAAATAAAGATTTTTATATAAATGTAATTTCAAAAAGCGGAACTACAACAGAGCCTGCGATAGCTTTTAGATTCTTAAAAGAATATGCTGAAAAAAGATACGGAAAAGAAGGAGCTTCAAAAAGGATAATAGCGACTACTGACGCTAAAAAAGGCGCTTTAAAAACTTTATCGACTGAAAATAAATATAGAACTTTTGTAATACCTGACGATATCGGCGGAAGATATTCGGTTTTAACTCCCGTAGGTTTAATTCCTATTGCGGCTGCGGGAATAAATATAGAAGAGTTAATTAAAGGTTTCGATTCTATGGCAAAATTAACTAAAGACGGCGATTATAAAAAAAATCCTTCTATGTTATACGCTATGATAAGAAATATTTTATATAATAAAGGTTTTTCTACTGAAATTATGGTAAATTATATTCCAAGAATGCATTATATTTCAGAATGGTGGAAACAATTATACGGAGAGAGCGAAGGTAAAGACAAAAAAGGAATATATCCTTCTTCTGTGGATTTTTCAACCGATTTGCATTCTTTAGGACAATTCATACAAGACGGGAAAAGAGGATTGTTTGAAACTGTTATAAGAGTTGGAAACGAAGATATTGATTTAAGCGTAAAAAAAGAAGATTCCGATTTGGACGGACTCAATTATTTGGACGGAAAAAAATTGCATGAAATAAATAAATCCGCTTTGGAAGCTACGGTTTTAGCCCATGTTGACGGAGGCGTTCCTAATATAATAATCGACATTGACAAAATTACTCCTTTTACAATCGGCGAGCTTTTATATTTCTTTGAAAAAGCCTGCGGTATTTCGGGGTATATTCTTGGCGTTAATCCTTTCGACCAGCCTGGAGTCGAAGAGTATAAAAAGAATATGTTCGCTATGCTCGGTAAAAAAGGTTATGAGGAAATGGGAAAAACTTTAAGAGATAGATTAGTGAAGTAAATTGATTATATATTCATATAATTTAATAAATAATATATTTTAATTTATTGATATGTAATAAAGTAAAAAATAATGTCTTTTATTAAAGAAAGTTAGAATTATTGTTCTTTATATAAGAAAGAAAGTAAAAATTTTTTGTTTTTTAGTTTATTTGATATATTTTAAATTTTATTAAATTAATCAATTAGAATTTTATTCAATTATCTCTGAAATATTAACTTTATTTATTATTTTCATTATTATCATTAGAATTTAAATTTCTCAATCTCTCTCTAATTTCTTTAGTTGATTGTAAAGCGTCTTTTTCTTTCATTTTAGGTTGTCTGAATATTGATAAAGTTTGATTTAGAATATTTTTAAAACTATCTTCAACCACATTTTCTTTTGAGTTTATATACATCATTCTTATTTGGTCTTTAATTTCTTTATCTTCTATTTTTTCAAGCAAATTAATATTATGGTCGGATATTGAAATTAAATACATTTCTTCAGCTATCTCTATAATCGAAATATATCTATTTGATGCGATAGTCGTTGTAGCCAATATTTTTATAATTTCGTTTGAACCCGATATTTTTTTAGTTTTATTTTTAAGATACATAAACACTAAATATATTCCGACTAAAGTTAATATAAATCCTATAATCGCTCTTATAAACATTCCTGTTGAACTTACGGCGGCTCTGTTTTCAATATTTCTTATATCTTGAAGTATCGCAGGTTCGTTATTTGTATTGTTTTCTGTTTCTGTGGGAACATTAAAATAATTTGAGGTTGCTTCGTTATTTGTATCGCCATTTTGAGAATAAGCCATAGATACGGCTACAAAAAATATTATAAATATCGCTTTCTTCACTTTTAATCCGATGCGGAGAGCGAGGGATTCGAACCCTCGGTAGGAAATCCCTACGACAGTTTAGCAAACTGTTCCCTTCGGCCTCTCGGGCAGCTCTCCAAACATTATACATTTTAAAAATAAGTTTTTTTATAATAACATAAATATATTTTTTAGTCAATGTTTTTAAATGTATATTTTATTAATTTAGCTTTATAATTTTTTGGTTTCCGCCTATTTTATTTTAATTTTTTTTAAATAAACGCTTGACAAATTTTTTAATCTATGTTATATTATATTTATAGTTAAATAAATAATGGATTATAAAAATATGAATAAAAATACTGTAATTTTGTTAAGCAAAGCAAAGCAAA
>OIYR01001092.1_pt1 | contig 14282 bp, 12 predicted proteins | sample 1588221 | NCBI WGS metagenome assembly OIYR01 (sample SAMN03283292) | human gut metagenome | biome: human-associated habitat; material: feces | host: Homo sapiens | place: Peru | collected 2012 | reverse complement strand
CTGTTCTGTTCTGTTCTAGATTATTCAAGTTAAACATCCTTAAACCGAAATTCTTTCCTTCGGTTATTTTTTATTAATTGTATACAAATTATAACATTTTAAAAAAATTTGTCAAGCATTTATTTTAATTTTTTTTTAATATTGATTAAAAAATATATCAAAAGTTGAAACAAAATTTTTTAATTGCAAAAAATACCGTCATTGCGAGACTTCGTAATAAGGCGTGGCAATCCAGATTAAAGAAAGTTAATTTTAAAAATTTACTTTTATTAATAAATAATAAATGAATTCTATATTAATTATAAAAAATTAAGCGATAGAAAATAAATCTCTACCGCTTTTTTATTTATCAAAAAAATTTTATTATACAACGCCGAGAGTTCCTAATATTATAGCGAGTATAGTAGCCGATATAGGAATTACCGTGCAACACATAAATATATCAATATAAGAATCTTTATGCGTTAATTTTGTTACGGCAAGAACCGTCAACACGGCGCCGCATTGAGGGAGAGTATCCAAACCGCCAGCCGATATTGAAGCCACTCTTGAGAAAACCTCTAAAGCTATTCCGCTTTGTTTAGCCAATTCTATAAATTGAGGACCTAAAGCTTCCAAAACTATTGAAACTCCGCCCGAAGAAGAACCTGTAGCTCCCGCCAAAACATTAATCGCTATAGCTTCCGATATTAAAGGCGAAGCGTCTATTCCCGTTACCAAAGTTTTTAATTGTTCAAAACCAGGAACCGCTTTTATTACTCCTCCAAAACCTACTCCCGCAGCCGTATTAAGAATCGCAAGCATAGAGCCAGACGCTCCGTCATTTAATGTTTTTATTACATTACCGAAAGTTTTTAATCTTCTTATAAATATTATTATGCCAGCTAAAACTCCGACAAGCAAAGCGACAACTATATTTAATTTTACCGCATTGAATAAAATTATAATTAATAGCGGCGGTATTATGGCAAGATACCATTTTGGCAAATCTTCAGGATTTGAAACTCCCGCTGTAGTCTCGCCTTCGGGTTCGTCAAAAACTTCTCCAGCAGCTTGCAATTTTTTAGTTCTATATTGAAGCCATAATATTCCTAATATAAACATTAAGATACCGCATATTATACCGATTACGGGAGCGCTCATAGGACCTGTTCCGAAATAAGTCGCGGGTATAACATTTGTAAGTTGAGGAGTTCCAGGAAACGCCGTCATTGTAAAAGCGAAAGCGCCTAAAGCTATTGAGCCAGGAAGCATCTTTCTTGGAAGATTAGCCTCTCTAAATAAAGCGAGTCCCATAGGATACATAACGAATACTACAACGAATAAAGATACTCCGCCATAAGTTAAAACGCCGCATATAACAACAACCGCTATTATTGCTCTTTTATAACCTATTTTTTTAGCGAGAAAATGCGCTATACTTTCCGCAGCTCCCGTCACTTCCATAACTTTTCCGAATATTGCGCCAAGCATAAACATAGGAAACCAACTTGTAGCGTATCCGCCAAAAGCTTTCATAAAATCTCCCGTAAACGCGTCAAGCAAATTCATTCCGCCAAACGCAGCTACTACTAAAGCCGAAACGGGCGCAACCCATAGAATAGACATTCCTTTATATGTAAGAAACGCTAGACATATTAAACCGAGTAAAATACCTAACATTATTTACCTCCTTTACATTTAACACATTCCCCAGCCATGACTTACCAATAATGATTGTCCTGTCATAACTCCAGCTTCATCATGAGCGAAGAAAGAAACCAAATTAGCGACTTCTTCTAAAGTCGTAAATTTTTTATCAACCGTATCTTTTAACATGATTGTGCTTATAACTTCTTCTTCGGTAATTCCCTTTATTTTAGCTTGTTCGGGTATTTGTTTTTCAACTAAAGGAGTTCTAACAAATCCAGGACATACCACATAAGTGTGAATATTAAATTCGCCGCCTTCTTTTGCCAAAACTCTTGCAAGTCCCAAAAGCCCATGTTTTGCAAAACAATAAGGCGATTTGAAAGGCGAAGCTAAATGAGAATGAGCCGAACCCATAAATAAAATTTGTCCGCCTTTGCCCGACTTTTTCATTTCAGTAAACGCCGCTTTTGCCGTTAAAAAAGCTCCGTCCGCATGAATAGCCATCATTTTTTTCCATTCTGCAAAAGGGAATTCTTCTATAGGATGAACTATTTGAATACCAGCATTTGAAAAAACTATATCAATTCCGCCTAAATCGGTTATAGTCTTTTTGAAACCGTTATTTACATCCTCTTCGCTCGTAACATCCATTGAAATGGCAATTGCCTTTCCTCCGCTTGAATTAATCTCTTCGGCTACTTGTTTAGCGCCTTCAAGATTCAAGTCTGCTACGACTACCGCCGCTCCGTCTTTAGATAATCTTTGCACGGAAGCTTTTCCTAAACCGCTTGCCGAACCTGTTACTAAAGCAACTTTTCCTTTTAAACTCATAATTGTTCCTCCAAAAATTTAAATTTTTATAAAAAATATAACGATATTTTTTGAATAAATTAATATTATAAAAGACGCATAATTGAGAGCGTGAAAAAATAATTTTAAATAAATTTTCGCTAATGCGTTGCGTTGCGTTGCGTTGCGTTCATGATAGTATAAATTAGATTAATCATATTATTAGTATAATACAAAAAATATTATTTGTCAAATAAAATATAATAAAAATCACAAAAAAATTAAATATATTTTCAGAATTTTATAAATAAGAGTTATAATTTCATAAAAAAATATAAAATTATCAAAAATATTGTTAAATAATTTATAATAAATATTTGAATTTTTTTAATATAAACACTTGAATTTGATAAAAAAATGTATTATACTATAGATAATCATATCGTAAATACGATGTGAAAAATTACAACTCTTGGAGATTTCAATATGTCAAAAAAAATAGTATTAGCAGGAGCTTGTCGCACTGCAATAGGAAGTATGGGCGGTTCATTAAGCACCGTTCCAGCCGCCGAATTAGGAGCGGTAGTTATTAAAGAAGCTTTGAAAAGAGCAAATGTCCCAGCCGATAAAGTTGATATGGTTTATATGGGTTGCGTTATACAAGCATCTCAAGGACAAAATGTCGCTCGTCAATGCTCAATAAAAGCTGGTTTGCCAGAAAGCGTGCCAGCTATGACAATCAATGTAGTTTGCGGTTCTGGTTTGGATGCAATTAATCTTGCAGCAAATATGATAGCCTCAGGAAACGCCGATATAGTAGTCGCTGGAGGAACTGAAAATATGTCTTTAGCGCCTTACGCTTTGAAAAACGGAAGATATGGTTATAGATTAGGAAACGGTTCTTTAATAGACACTATGGTTCATGACGCTCTTACGGATGCATTTGATAATTATCATATGGGTATAACGGCGGAAAATATTTGCGATGATTGGAAATTAACTAGAGAAGAGTTAGACGAATTCGCAGCAAACTCTCAACAAAAAGCCGTAAAAGCCATAGAATCGGGAGCGTTCAAAAAAGAGATAGTTCCCGTAACTATAAAAAATAAAAAAGGCGATATAGTATTCGATAAAGATGAAGGACCAAGAGCGGGAGTAACTGCGGAATCTTTATCTAAATTAAAACCAGCTTTCAAACCAGACGGAGGAAAAGTAACCGCTGGAAATTCTTCAAGTATAAACGATGGAGCTGCGGCTATGGTTGTTATGAGCGAAGAGAAAGCAAAAGAATTAGGCGTTAAACCTATGGCTACTTATATTGCTGGAGGTTTGGGAGGAGTTGCGCCAAGAATTATGGGAATTGGACCTGTTGCTTCAACTAAAAAAGTTATGGCTAAAACGGGATTAACAATTAAAGATTTTGATATTATAGAAGCTAACGAAGCTTTTGCAGCTCAATCTGTTGCGGTTGGTAAAGATTTGGGTATAGATGTTGAAAAACAGCTTAATCCTAACGGCGGCGCTATAGCTTTAGGACATCCTGTTGGAGCTTCTGGATGCAGAATACTTGTAACTTTACTTCATGAATTGGAAGCTAAAGGCTTAAAGAGAGGACTTGCCACTTTATGTATAGGCGGCGGTATGGGTTGTTCTGTTATAGTAGAAAGAGAATAGAATCAGAATATAAAACAGGTTTAGATTATAAAATTTAAGCCTGTTTATAATTTATTAAAAAACGGAGGAGAGATGGAATTCGTTAAATATGAAGAAAAGGACATGATTGGCTATATTACAATTAATAGAGAGAAAGCTCTAAACGCTTTAAACTCTCAAGTATTGGACGAATTGAATAGAACATTCGATACTGTAGATATTAAAACTATAAGATGTTTAATATTGACGGGAGCGGGCGATAAATCATTCGTTGCTGGAGCCGATATATCCGAAATGAGTAAATTAAGCAAGCTTGAAGGCGAAGATTTTGGAACAAGAGGAAATAAAGTATTTCGTAAAATAGAAACTTTTCCTATTCCTGTGATAGCCGCTATAAACGGTTTCGCTTTAGGCGGAGGATGTGAAATTGCTATGAGTTGCGATATTCGTATTTGTTCCGATAATGCGGTATTTGGACAACCTGAAGTCGGACTTGGAATAACGCCAGGATTTGGAGGCACTCAAAGACTTCCTAGAATAGTAGGAATAGGCATGGCAAAACAGCTTATATATTCTGGTAAAAATATAAAATCTGACGAAGCTTTGAGAATCGGACTCGTTAATGCGGTTTATCCTCAAGCCGAACTTATGGCTAATGCGGAAAAATTGGCAAAATCTATAGCAAGCGCGGCGCCTATAGCGGTTCGTAATTGCAAAAAAGCCATTAACGAAGGCTTGCAAGTTAATATGGATAAAGCTATAGAAATAGAAGAGAGATTATTTGGCAACTGTTTTGAAACGGATGACCAAATTGAAGGTATGACGGCTTTTTTAGAAAAAAGAAAAGTTGAAAAATTTGTAAATAAATAAAAAATATTAATCAAGGAGCAAAAAAATGAAAGTAGGAGTAATTGGAGCGGGAGCTATGGGTTCTGGAATAGCTCAAGCTTTTGCAACAACCGAAGGCTATGAAGTTTGTTTATGCGATATTAAAGAAGAATTCGCAGCTAACGGAAAGGCAAGAATCGTTAAAAGTTTTGACGGTAGAGTGGCAAAAGGAAAAATGGAGAAAAGCGAAGCGGATAAAATCGTTTCAAAAATCTCTATAGGATTAAAAGAAATCTGTAAAGATTGCGATTTAATAGTAGAAGCGGCTTTTGAAAGTATGGAAGTAAAGAAAACTACATTTAAAGAATTGCATGAAATTTGCAAACCTGATTGCGTATTTTCTTCAAACACTTCTTCTCTATCTATCACGGAAATTGGAGCGGGAATAGGCAGACCCGTTATAGGAATGCATTTCTTTAATCCAGCGCCCGTTATGAAATTAGTTGAAGTTATTTCAGGTATTAACACTCCAAGAGAGATTGCCGAAAAAATAATAACTATTTCTAAAGAGATAGGAAAAACTCCCGTTGAAGTTAATGAAACGGCGGGATTTGTAGTAAATAGAATTCTCGTTCCTATGATTAACGAAGCTATAGATTTATATTCTATGGGCGTAGCTTCCGTTGAAGGAATCGATAACGCTATGAAACTTGGAGCGAATCATCCTATGGGACCTTTGGCTTTAGGCGACTTAATCGGACTCGATATTGTTTTGGCTATTATGGAAGTTCTTCAAAGAGAAACAGGCGACCCAAAATATCGTCCAAGCGCATTGCTTAGAAAAATGGTTAGAGGCGGAATGCTCGGACAAAAAACGGGAAAAGGATTTTACGATTATTCAAAATAATTATTGTGGGTAATTAAAATTTAAGCGGAGAGGTTGTAAATCTCTTCGCTTTTTTTTATATCTTATTTTATTAAAATTATTATTTTTTTTATTTATAATTTTTATTTCTTATATAATTTTTATTTCTTATTTTTATTTATTAAAAATAAAAAAGCATACCTCTAATTGAGATATGCTTAAATTTTCTTAATAATTCTAAAATTATAAAAGAGCTTTAGCGGCTTTTAAAGCGGCTTCATAATCAGGCTCGTTTGTAATTTCAGGAACATATTGAACATATCGGACAACATTATCTTTATCCAATACGAATACGGCTCTTGTTAAAAGTTTTAATTCCTGTATAAGAGTTCCGTATTTTTTGCCAAAATCTCTCTCTGCATAATCGGATAAAACTATATGAGAATTGGCATTTGCAGCGGCGCACCATCTCGCTTGAGCAAAAGGCAAATCTAAAGAAACCGTTACAACAGTTACGCCGTCTAAATTAGCGGCTTCTTTATTAAATCTTTTAGTTTGAATATCGCATACGGGCGTGTCTAAAGAAGGCACTGACGATATTATTTTTACGGTAGAACCTGCATCCGAAAGAGACCAGGCGCTTAAATCTGTTTTTGCTCCCGAAAAATTAGGGGCTTTTGCGCCTTCGGTTAATGCCGCTCCTTCTAAATGAACTTCTCCGCCTTGAAATGTTATTTTCATTTTGTTTCCTCCAACAATTAAAATTAATTTATAATATTATTTAATGATAATAATTATTAATAATATATTTTTTATAAAATAAAGTCAATAAATTAAATTTGCTTTTTATATAAAAAGGTTTATAATATGCAAACAATTTTATAGTTTTTTATTCTATAAGAATATTAGGAATATAAAAAATATATTTCTTTTTCCGAAAATAATAAACAATAAGATTGGTAATAATTAATAATTTACGGAGATTTTAAAATGATACACAAACTTCAAAGTTTAAAAGTAAGAATGCCTTTAATAATAATCGGACTGTTTGTTTTGGCAATAGCGGTTTTGGTTGTAGTAACTCAAGTAATGGTAACGAATACTATTAATAAAGTTACTTATTCGGGTTTTGACAATACGGTAATGGGATATGCATCCTTAATGGATACTTGGTTTGAGGACCAATTAGATATCTCTAAAGTATATGTTAAATCGGACCCTGTTAGAAATTATTTAACTATGAGAACGGAAGAAACTAGAGACGCCGCATTGACAAGGTTGAGAGTTTTTAATGAAGACAATCAATATACAATAAATATGGGCATAACCGATATTAACGGAAATGTTTTAATCGATGCAAGCAACGCGTCTTTAATAGGACAAAATATATTTAGTATTCATCCCGATTTGAGACAAAAAGTGCAAGGCAATAGAGACGCCGCTTTTGGAGATAATATAACGCGTTCTTTAACTACGGGAGGTTGGAGTTTAGTATTAATATCTAAAGTTTATGATAGAGTAAATAATAGAGTTATTGGTTATTTATATTATATGCTCGATTGGACTTATTTAATAAAAGAGCGCATAGAACAACTCGTTATAGGAGAAACGGGAGCTTTATTCTGCGCAGATGATACTCTTACGATAAAAATTCATAGTAAAATAGAAAGTATAAATTCGACTCTTCCGCAAGATTTTTCAAAAACCTTTGAAGACAAAAAAGGGATAATAAATTATGTGTTTAATGGAGAAGATAGAGTAGCCGCATATACTACTTTGACTTATCGTCCTTGGGTTTTGGGAATATCTATGACTAAACAAGAGATAGAAAAAGATAATGTAAGAGTAGTAAGAGCTATAATAATTATATCTTTAGTTTCTATAATAATAATGGCTATTTTAGTTTCTTTATTTATAAAATCTATTACGACTCCTTTAGGATTGATAACGGGATTATCTAAAGAGATAGCGGATGGAGATTTAAGAACTACTAAACAAAAAATACATCGTAAAGACGAACTTGGAGAGCTTTCAAACGCTTTTGTAGCTATGAGAAAAAAATTGGTAACTACTATACATAAAGTTGAAGATTCTGCAAATCAAATAAGCGCGGCTGCAAAAGAATTAGCCGAACAAAATACCGATTTGTCTCGTAGAACGGAAAGTCAGGCTGCAAGCATTGAAGAGACTTCGGCGTCTATGAATGAAATTTCTAATAATATAAGACAATCTTCAAACGATTCTGTAAACGGTAATAAAATGATAATGGATTCAAAAGATTCTATTGAAAATGCAGGAAATATAATATCCGAAACTACTAAAAATATAGAAGAAGTTCATGAAGCAAGTTCAAAGATTAAAGATATAACGAAAATAATTGAAGATATAGCCTTTCAAACTAATATTCTCGCACTTAACGCTTCGGTAGAGGCTGCAAGAGCGGGAGAGCAAGGAAAAGGTTTTGCCGTTGTAGCTTCTGAAGTTAGAAATTTGGCTCAAACGACTCAAACTTCGGTAAAAAGCATAACCGATTTGATTGAAAATGTTTATAATAAAATAGACAAAGCCACCGAAACTGCAAGAGAATCTCAAACTATATTTGTTGAAATTCAAAATAAGATTGACGAAGCTTCGACAATGATGCAAAATATAAGTCATAGCGCGGTTGAACAACAGAGCGGAATCGACCAAATAAAAATTGCCATTGAAGAAATGGATACTACAACTCAAAGAAACGCCGCTTTGGTTGAAGAGGCTACGGCTTCTGCGGATGTTTTATTTTCTCAATCTAAAGAATTAATGGATGCGATTCATATATTCCAGCTTCCAGAAAATAACAGCGATAGGTAAGAAGATAAATATTAACTAATAAAAAATAAAACAAGGGAGACAATATCTCTCTTGTTTTTTTTATTATATAGTATTATATAGTATTGACTTTAAATTTAATTAAATATACTATATGTAGTAATTAATAAAACAAAAAGAGGTAAAATTATGAGAAGAATAACAATTATTTACATTTCATTATTTATTTTATTTTTAATTGGATGTGAAAAAAGCGCGAATAAAAATTATATATTTGCAACGGGTGGAACGAGCGGAACTTATTATTCTTTTGGAGGAGTTATTGCAAATCTATGGAATAATAATATTGAAGGCGTTAATGTTACCGCGCAATCTACGGGAGCTTCAGCCGAAAATTTAAGATTGATAAATAGAGGCGAAGCGGATTTTGCATTTGTTCAAAACGATGTTATGGATTATGCATATAACGGAACGGATATGTTTGAAGGCGAAGTTTTAAGCAATTTTTCAGCTATACTTACTTTATATCCCGAAGTCGTTCAAATAGCCGCCACAAAATCGAGCGGAATTAAAAGCATAGCGGATTTTAAGGGAAAGAGAATTTCTGTTGGAGATGCGGGAAGCGGAACGGAATTTAACGCTAAACAAATATTAGAATCTTACGGTTTAACTTTTAACGATATTAGAAAATCAAATCTTTCATTTAAAGAATCGAGCGATGGACTTCAAAACGGCACTTTGGACGCTTGCTTTATAGTCGCGGGAATTCCTAATGCGGCTTTGCAAGAATTATCTTTATCTACCGATATAGTTTTAGTTCCTATAGGAGATATGCAAATAAGAGAAATAACATCTCAATATAAATATTATACAGAAGTAAATATTCCGTCAAATACTTACAATGGAGTAAATGTAGACACTAAAGCCGTAGCGGTTAAAGCGACTATAGCGGTTAATAATAATATTCCTAAAGAAGATGTTTATAATATGATAAAAACATTATTCGATAAACAAGCCAATTTATCCGCAGCTCATGCGAAAGGAAAAGAACTTAATATAAATGACGCTCCAAAAGGAATCTCCATTCCATTTCATTCGGGAGCTGTGAAATATTATGAAGAATTAGGAATTTATGTTAAATAAGAATAATTTATATATAATTAGGTTAATGATATAGTTATGAAAAAAATTATTGTATTATTAGCCTTAATTATAATATTATTTATTCCAATATTTCCTAAATTATTGATAAATAATAAAATATTTAATATAGAAAAGAAAGAGTTTATAATTTCATATACTCATTCCGTAAATAGAGGACGAGTTAGAGATTATTATATTATTAAAAGTAAATATATTATTCTTTCAAAAACAAGGTTTATGTCTTATGGAGCGGGAATTCCAGAACCTGAAAAGAGACAAAAATTTAGAGAAACAGAAGATTATATTGAAATAAGCGATATTAATAGAAAAATTGATAATTTATATTTATTTGTAGGAACGATTGCAAATCATAAAATAGAAATTGACGAAAAGAAAATAGAATTAAAAAAAATATTTAAACCGCAAGAGAATATAAAGATAGAATATAAAATTTTATCTATATTTGAATATATAAAATTATTAATATTAAATAAATTGGAGGACAAATGAGTAAAGAAAATCATCATATTCATATTTTAAGCGCGGAAGAAATAGACAATTATATGAGCAAATACGACAGCGAATCGAGATATAGAAGATATAAAGATTGGAAAAAATATTTAATTATAATAATATCCGCTATATTTTGTTTATTTCAATTATATTCTATACTTTCGGGAAGAATAACGGCGCAAGTTTTGAGAGCTACGCATTTGGCTTTTGTAATGCTTCTTGCTTATTTATTATTTCCAATGAAAAAAGATATGCCGAAAGATAAACTTCCATTTTATGATATTATACTTGCTATAGTCGGAGCGGCTGCATGGAGTTATATTGTATTTAATTTTGAATCTTTAGTTAGAAGAGCGGGAATATATACGACTTTAGATATTTTTGTGGGAATAATCGGAATATTAATATTATTTGAAGCTTGCAGAAGAATAGTCGGACTTCCAATTTTAATAATTTCTTTAATATTTATAATTTACGCTTTATTTGGAGCTTATGCGCCAGGATTTTTAAATCATAGAGGATATTCTTATCAAAGACTCGTATCTCATTTATTTTATAATACCGAAGGAATAATGGGAACGCCGATTGGAGCTTCGGCGACATTTATATTTTTATTTATATTTTTTGGAGCTTTGCTTGATAAAACGGGAATAGGACAATTTTTTATAGATATTTGTAACGCTATCGCGGGCGGTTTTGACGGAGGTCCCGCGAAAGTTGCCGTTTTAACGAGCGCAATGTTTGGAACGGTTTCGGGAAGTTCGGTTTCAAATACGGTTGGCACGGGAAGTTTTACAATACCAATGATGAAGTCTCTTGGCTATCGTTCGGAGTTTGCAGGCGCAGTCGAGGCTTCGGCTTCTACGGGCGGACAGATTATGCCTCCTATAATGGGAGCTGCAAGTTTTTTAATGGCGGATAGTTTAGGAATTCCTTATATGGAAGTTGCAAAAGCGGCGATTATTCCCGCGATTTTATATTTTACGGGAATTTTTATAATGGTTCATCTTGAAGCAAAAAAGACGGGACTTAAAGGTTTGTCGAAAGAATCTCTTCCAAAATTTGGCGAACTTCTTCTTAAAAAAGGCTATTTAATAATTCCTTTATTAACTATAATAATATTTTTTATTCTTGGAAAAACCGCGATATATGCGGGATTAATGGGAATAATATCTGCAGTTTTTGTCGCTATAATAAACGATATTATTGATATTTTACAAAAAAGAAAAATCAGCTTCGGATTTAACGATATTGTAGATGTTATTTGTAATGCTGCAAGAAATATAATAAGCGTTGCTATTGCCTGCGCTATGGCGGGAATAGTAATAGGCGTTATAACTCTTACGGGATTAGGCTTAAAAGTCGGCGCGGGATTAGTTTCAATATCGGGAGGAATTTCTATTTTATTATTAATATTAACTATGATTAGCTCAATAATACTTGGTATGGGAGTTCCTACGACTGCAAATTATTTGATAACTTCAACTATTGCAGCTGGAGCTATAATAAGTTTAGGATTTAAACCTTTGGCGGCGCATATGTTTGTATTTTATTTTGGAATAATCGCGGATGTAACGCCTCCCGTTGCTTTGGCTGCTATGGCGGGAGCTGCTATAGCGAAATCGGACCCTTTCAAAACGGGACTTGAAGCGAGCAAATTGGCTATAGGAGCTTTTATAATTCCTTATATATTTATATTTAATCCCGCTATGCTTATGTTAGATACAAATTTAATTGAAGTTATACAGATAATAATAACATCTATTATAGGAATGTTCGGAGTAGCTTCTTGTTTGGAAGGATATGTATTTAGAAAATGTTTTTGGATTGAAAGAGTATTATTCATAACCGCTGGATTACTACTAATATATCCTGGCTCAATTACCGATATAATCGGTTTAGCTACGATAATAATTTTAGTTTTGATTCAAATATTTACGAGAAAGAAAAATAAAACCGCTATAGTTAATTAAAATATTTATTAAAAAAATATTTTTAAAAATGAAATTAGAAATAAAAAAGGAACGGCAAATATGCCATTCCTATGCATAAAAATTTATTTTAAGAAGTTTATCTATAGTATCTTATTCTATTTATTTGCTCTCTTTGTTCTGCCGTTAATACATTAAATATTGAAACTTCTTTTTCTATTCTTAAATAGTCAATTTCTTTTTCAATATCTTTTCTTTGATTAATTAAATCTTTTATTGTTTTTAAATCTATATCCGCTTTTTCTCTTTCAAACTCAAATTTATAATCGACTCCTCTCTTTCTGTATTCGGCTTCTCTTATTTTGCTTTCATAATCGTAATTAGTTTTATTTATATCGTTTATTTGCTGTTCGCTTAAATTTATTCCCGCCATTCTGCATAATCCGTAAATATCGCCGCGAGGCATTTTTCTATGTCTATGAGTCGGAGGCATTGGCGCATAACCGTTTTCCGATGGAGGAGTTGGCGGTTGAGCAAATACGCTTGATACTACTAACATACTTAAAATAATTGTGGTTAAAAATTTTTTAAACATTTTTATCTCCTTAATTTTTATTTTTGTTATATAATATTAGACGAATAATATTTAAAAAAGTTCCCGCTAATTATTAATTTTAATTTTTTTTAAATTTTTTACTAATTTATTCTCAATAATCATACATTTAATACATATTTTTAAAAATTATTAATTGTTATTTTATAAAATCGCTTGAATTTAAGTTTTTTATTGATTTATTTCTTCGGAGATGTAGGTAATATGTATAAAATAAATTTAACGGATATTCTTTAATTTAACTTTTTTAATAAAGCAATATATTGCATAAATAATTAATATTGATAAAACTATAATATGCAATATTACGCTTATGTAATTTGCTATATTAAAATATTTAGCCGTTCCCCAAGCAACTTTTTGAAAAGATAAAAATTTGTTTAAATTTTCAAAATCATTTGTATCAAAACCGCTAAATTGCGGATAATTTTCGTTAAAAAATATTAAGCTTCTTGGGTCGGTAAAATTAAACTTATTATCGACTATTTTAAATGGACATCCCAATTCCTTTGCCTTAAATGTCTCAAGATAATAACCATAAATAGGTTCGTAAGGAAATCTTGAAGAGTTTAATTTGTAAGTCCCATTTAAATAATCTTGAATATTATTAAATTCGTTTTTATCATTAATACTATTTACTTTAAATTTGTTATGATTATTTTTTATCTCTTTATAAATATTTTTATCAAACGATATATTTAAATTTTTATAACTAGTATTATAATTTCTTATTAATATAAATTTAAATGAAAACAATATTATCGTAATAAAAATTGAGATTAAAATTATTTTTTTATAAACAAACGCATATTTATTTTTTATATTTTTAAGCAAAAGAATAAATATAAATATTATAGGCGAAATCCATACGCTCGCCATTCTTAAATGAATATTTACTCCTCTTAATTTTTTGAAAGACGAACGAATTAATCCGTCTGCAAAAAATATATCACAATATAAATAAATTAAAATTATAGTTAATATTATGTTAAATTTATTTTTATCTACAAAATTAATAAAATCTTTCTTTGAATATTTGAAAGCAAAAAATATTATAATTATAAAAATTATTAAAGGCAAAGATATATCCGCTTCCCATATTAACCATTCAAAACCAAAACTATTTATTAGGTTAATATTGCCTATAACCAAATCTAAAATAGGATACCATATTATATTGGATATATTTTCGATAAGTAATTTTGGGTCGTTCGTATATAATCCCCAAGGACCCCTATCTATTTTAGAACCTAAAATTAAAGAAGGTATAAATTTAGAAATCGCCATTATTATTCCAAGCATAGCCGAAATTATTATGGATGCGCTTTTTAAAATAAATTTTTTATTAGGTTTGAATAAAATACAGGCTATTCCCAATAAACTAAAACATGTGAGAAAAAATATTGTTTGCATAGCTCCGCCAAATATCATAATCGAAAACGATAAAGCGCTTATAATTATCCTTATAAAAAGATTTATTATATCGTAAAAGACATATTAAAATGCT
>OIYR01001086.1_pt1 | contig 14324 bp, 35 predicted proteins | sample 1588221 | NCBI WGS metagenome assembly OIYR01 (sample SAMN03283292) | human gut metagenome | biome: human-associated habitat; material: feces | host: Homo sapiens | place: Peru | collected 2012 | reverse complement strand
TGAGTCGGCATACGTCATGCCAAGCAGCGAGTTAACGCTCGTCGCTTCGTCCGAGATAACCGCAAAGTTGCCTTGCTTGTTGTTTATCTTCGCAAGACCTTCGGGCGTCGTATCGGATACCGGAAACACGATGTCACACAGCCTTTCGAGATCCTCATTGCACTTGTCGAGGTCTTCATACAGCACGGCCATGTCGCTCGCCGCCTTCTCACCCTTCATCTCGTTCTTGATAGCTGAGATCTTGGCAAGAATCTTTTTGCGCTCCCGCTTTCGCTCCTCGTTGATTCTGTCAACCTCGGCCACAATTGGCGAAATTGCCAGGGCATTGATAGCAGATTTCCCCGTCGATGGCGGCTGACTGGTTACGACGTAGAGAGATGTTGGCTGATCGGTTCCGTGGTACTCGACGTAAAAGCGGCCAAGCATGGCTGAAGACACTACCCCGAGGAAGTGCATATATGCCGACGACTCCGGGAATTGAACTGAGTTAGCGATGTTGAGCGCCAGCCTGCCCACGATATCATAATCATTTGCGATCGAGATTATCGGGTACTTCTCTGAGCTTTCGTCTATCTCGCGAGCCTTACCCCAAAATGAAGAAGACGACCGATAGCCGTTATTTTTAATCGAAACGTAAGTGGGGGACAGCCCGTGTGTCTCAGCAATGGATAGGACTTGCTGAGGAGACAGGCGATCCTCCATCATGTTGTTGTACATAAAACGCTCCTTAATCGTGGATGTGGTGAAACCATTATCCACACTTACGCAATCAAGATCCAATGAATTATAGTTAACCGCCTAAGCAAGCGGCTGACGATAATGGGGCCGAAGCCCCAACCAATCAGAGATACTTGGCTTCAAACGTGGTGCCATCGGCGATCGAGAAACCTACCTCTTCGCGAAACAGAGTCCAGCGACAGCCGTCATTGTCGAAGATGTACCCGGCGACGCCACCCAGCGCACGTCCGCTTTCAACCTGGTAGCGCTTTCCAACGGTGAAGGATTTCTTCATGCCGTTCTTGTGATCGAGCGCCATGCATTTCAGCGTCTTTGTCTTCAGCTCAACGAAAGTTGCAGCCACGACGCCACCAACACCGGAAAGGAAGATCTGACCGCATACGCCTACGGACAGGCTAATGCGCTTCTTCTTGTTCTCGGCAGTGCAGTAGACGGTCGTGTTCATATTTCCTTCGTCGTCAACGCTCACGCGATACAGATTATTCTCGATGAACTTCGGAGCGATGGAGGAGGTGCATTTAACGCGAATAGTTTTAGCCATTTCTTTATTTCCCTTGTGTGTTTGGTATGGAAGGATAATACCCGATCCGAAGACCGGGCATTTAGCAATTAGTGCTATTTATAAAACCAGTTCGCTTCGAATACGGCGCGAGCGAATCCGCGAGGGGTAATTGACCGAAGCATTTTGGTGCGCTCAGATTTACCGCCGAGGTATTTCCAGGCCCAGAAAAAGCCAATGGATTCAACGGGTTTCCGCTCTGGCTCCTTAAATCCATTGCCGCACCAGATGCACGTTTTCTTATTGTATGCGTCCTGGCGAGGCATTTTCGGGTGCCACACATCTTCTTCCGGGCGCATATATCCGCCGAACTCGCACGGGTGGAAATAGAAATCAGGCTTGCGCCAAAGCGTCGACAATTTACCAACGGGATTCTCTACCATCCACGGGCAATTATATTCCTCACCCAGGCGCTCGACCATTTTGGCATTGCCAAGCGAAACGCGCAGGGCGTCATCCGTTCGGTCATGCTTAGCGCCGCTGTGCGCCAGGTCAGTGCAGGACGGGAAGGCGAAGATAATATCCGGCTTCGGGATGCCAAGGATATCGCACTTGATTGAAAAGTCGTCGTCAATCCACATGTTGACATACTCAATCAATGGGTGCTCCATGCGAACTTTATATTCGCCGTGATCGCCTGAATCAGCGTTGAAGCAATAGACCTTTGCGCCACGCTCTGCCCAAGGCAGCCCCATGATGCCGGAACCGTCGAACATGCACCATACAACTTTACTCATCGCCCTTCACCTCTTTGAAGATTGCCACGCCCAGCACAGACCAGTAATCGGGGAAACCCTTTACCGCTTGCCAGGCACTGGAGCCAGACTTACGAACGCGATCGCCTTCAACTTCCAGCTCATCGCGCACGCCGTGGATTGCTTTTGCGTCATAGACCTTCCCCTTCGTGAAGTAGGGAGTCTGCTTATCGCCGGGGGCAATCGCCCCTGTGCACTTGAGCTTGATTACCACGGGATGAAGTCTCCATTGTCAAAGGAATCGGAGTCGAGCACATCGTCGAGGTCATCGGTGAACGGCAGACTTTCGTCGTCCATATCCATATCGCCGAGGGCGTCGTCGAGTCCCATGTAGCCGCACGCAACGGCCATCGCGTAATCAGTGCTAAGCCCGGCATCGAGCGCAGCATGAAACAGCTTTTCATCCATTAGATAGTTTCCTTCTCAAGTTCGCGCAGCTTAGCGGCGCATGATTTGGAACAAGTCCGGCCCCAGCCGCGAGCCAGATCGGAGCGCTTCACGGTGTGCATGACGATACAGCCAGGAGCATAACAACGCTTCGTGACCTTAGAGGACTGTCGGGGCGCGGAACAATCCGCCTTTGCAGTTGGCTCTTCACCAGTCAGCGAGTCATCACTTGACTCCTTGGTAGACCAGAAGAGTTGGACGCTCGCCACCTCCTCACCATCCTCGTTAACGAACATGTAAACACCTTTGCTCTTGATGTCTACGACGCAGTGATGCATCTTGCCATTAATTTCGAGCTGTGCGCGATCTCCAATTTTCATTATGCGTACCACTTTTCGATGTACATGCGATTGTCGGTGAGCATCACAGAAACCTGCATCTCGTTCATCGCCACAATGCGAGAGCCTGGGATGGTGCCGACAGCAAACGCGCCATTGGGACGGCGGGTGATCGTGATTTGGGTCATGCCCGAGGCCTTGTCCATCTTCACGACACAACGACCTTTCTTCTGAACCAGTGCCAGGATACCCATAACTTTGCAATTCATCTTACTACTCCTCTCGTTTGGTGTGGGGACAATGTACCATCATCCCCGGAAATGTTTTTAACAAAAAGTGCTATTCAGCGTTGTCGAAGGTCGTGTAAGCCTGGGAGATGAACATCGTAACGACGGTAACGGCGCATGCGTCACTAAGCGCTTGCCGCTCAACTTCCTGGCGGTCGACGTTGAAGCGATGCACGTAGAAGATCTCGCGCTTGGTCTTCACGTCCTGGATGAGGAATTGATTGTCTTTAAGGTCAACCACCCTGAACGGTACACCATTCTCATAGTGGTGGTTGCCAGCGTCCAGGATCTTATCGGCTTTGCAGTCGTACAGGTTCGGCACGCCGTAGTACCGACACACCGCACGCTCGGCAGCTTGTCGCAGATTACGGCCATGAGCCTGCGCACACTCGACACCCTTCTGTCGAATCTGGCTGGTGGTGGATGTTTCGTTGACGTAGCTATAGCTGTTGTGAAGATTGAAAACCTGTTTCATAATTTAACCTCGTTGTATTCCAGAAATTCCAGGACGTAGACACACTCCCTGGGATGCTCCAAGCCTTTGAGCACTTCGCAGCCATCGTTAAACAGGTTGCAGCTTCCGCACTGATTACCGTAGGCGTTGCGCTCGACGATGCTCATTCCGTTGCACTTACCCCCACCGAACCGATGAGGGAAGTCGTAGGCCATGCAGTCACAAGTCACCTGTTTACGCATGACCCTTAATCCTCGATAGTGAACTTGATAGGCTCTTTGCCGATCGTTTTGCGGTGAGCGTTGACCAGCTTTTCGAACTTATCCAGGCATGAACGCAAATCGGTGAACGTGCTGGCGCTACCCATAACACGCCATGACTCAACATTGCGACCGCGAATGTAGTTGATGCACTTCTTCATGATCTTGTACTGGTCGCCATCTTTACCGTTGACGTGCAGCACTGCGATAACACGATTGCCAGCCCGAAATGCCTTGGTGATGTATTCCATTTATTCCGCCTCCACGAACTCAAAGTGACCGTAGGTCGAATCGTGCACAATGACGTCACCGCGCCGCTCTACCTGGTACGAGTAACCACCGTTGCTTCTCACCACCTGCATTGCGTGACTGAAATCATAGTCATGCCCAGGTTTGAATACGGTCTTCAGGTTGCTCTTGGTGCAAGTCAGTTTAGTGGTCATTTGCTCAATCTCCGTGATTGGTTGATGTGTCCACTATAGCCAGATCTCGATGAAGATGTGTTGCAAAAAGTGCTATTCCAGCAGTTGTGCATTATTCCACCAGATCTGGAATAACTGGAATAGTGTTGTATGGTCATTTTGACTATAGTCATTTTGACTATTTGCTCAGATTGCAATAGTTCGTCTTTATTGTTGCTCATGTTGCATTAAATGTGAGGGGAGAATGATGGTGGTGCCGTCCTCGCCTGGTGGTTTTCCCAATTTTTTGCGCCAGCCTGGTAGCCTCACTTGCCTGTTAAGTATCGTGTTCATGTTGTTCACACCGTGTTAAGTAAGATAATCTTACCTTCATTTAGACATCTAGCCGTCCATCATCGCCATAAAAACTCCTTATATTACATATATATAGGTAATACTCTCTCTATTATTATTATTATATGGTAATTGTTACTGTACATATGGGGTGTGTCATAGATATCTACGAGTGCATGGGTGATGGAGAAGGGGAGTGGTTGTTGCGCTTTTTTATGGATATCTATATCTATAGGGGGGTGAAAATCGCATGAACAATTACCAGAATCGTTGACACCCAGGCTGTGCATGGTATCATCTGTTACGAACAAGGCGATTAACAACGTGAATAACAATGTTAACTGCTTACCTAACATTACCAAGAGGTGAAACATGAAGACGTTCGAAGAATTGAAAGCGGAATTCCTGGCTATGGGGAGCATCTCCGAAGAGGTGGCCGAGAACTTGGCGCGCGAGGCGCTCGGGGAGTACAAAGCACCAGCATGGATGGAGAGCCTGGAAGATGACAGGCCTGGACGTGGCAAACCTGGCGCGGGCGGCAACAAGCCGACCATCCGATCCCTGATTGAGCAAGACTTTTTGGATGGGGGGCGCAAGTGCAAGCTCGACGCCATGATGATCGAGGATGAGCACGATATCGTGTTGACACCTCAGAATATCAAGTCAGCGCTGCGACTGCACATCAAGCCAGGGGAGCGCCTCAGCATCATGCGTGACGATGAGGGTTACTTCTCGGTGGCGATCGTGACCAAGGCCGCAGAGTCGAATCGCCCACCAACAACCGCCGTCCTGGAAGATCGCGATCGAGTGTGTCGCCTGCTCATGCGGTTCATGGAACCAGGGCCGCAACGGGAGATGTTGATGGTTATCGTGAGAAATGGGGGCGAATAGCACGAATTGCTAAACGCCACTGACCGGATTTCGGTATTATGTATCCATCGAAACGAAACACACAAAGGGCATTAACATGAAACTGAAACGCGAATCCATCAAGCTCGGCAACGAATATAACGGCAAATGGAACTTTGTCATTATGGACAACGACGCGGAAGCGATTGAGTCGGTTGAAGATGCTCTCTGTGCAATGAAGACTGGCTTCTCCATCGGTGGCGAAGAGAAAACCTGGGGCGACTACTGCGATCAATGCCCCTGCTACGAAGACGGCTACGGCTCCGGCTTCTGGATTGAAATCGAAGACGTGCCAGCTTTCAAGGCTGCGTACAAAGAGGCCAAAAAGGCCGCATGATAACCCGACGGGCCGAAAGGCCCAATCAGGAGAAACACCATGATTACCACTAAGAAGCCATTGCCTGGCAACCTGTACCTCGTCAAGCATGACGGCGGCATTCGTGACACGCTCATGTACATCCATCACGACGGCTCTGAGTCCTCGGTCTGGACGTTCGGCGAAAGCCTCCATCGCTTCGGTGCGTTCGAGCGACGTGGCGACGCTGGCACTGGCGTATGGCTGAACTCCATCAGGGAGCTTCCAACCTGGTTTGCTATCCTGGTGGGCCGACCGTCCAAGCGCCCGCATGAGATCACGAAAGATGAGATCCTGGACATCTATGAGCGCTTCGGTGTTTACCACCAGGTCAGCCGATAGCACTTTTTGTTAAACATGCCCCGGCAACCTGGGGCATAATACACACATGGAGACGGAAGCGGCAAGGATGCAGCAGGAGAGGAGCGACGCAGGGGCTTAATCGAAGTGTTAAGATTCCCAACCGTAAGGCCGAACGTCTGGACACTCGCCGCAAGGCAGAACGCATACCAGCGCAATCGAACCGAGGCTACCGACGAAGCACGCACCGTCTACTTTTTAACTAATCAGGAGTCAAGACCATGAAATTACGCTGCACCGATTCAAACACTATCAACTACACGCCTGGCTTTGAGTACAGCGCTGAGCTTGGCGTTACTGTGCGAAGCCCGCGCGATGGTATCATTGGCTGCAATGTGGTGCATGGCAACAATACCTGGTTTTTCTTCAACAAGTCAACCGTCTCGGCAGAGCGTCGCAATGGCTCGGTCGTGGCAACTTTCGAGGTGATCGAATGAAACCAATCATCAGTAAAGCAGACCTAAACTGGATGGTAGGCCCGCGCGGTGAGCAGCCAGTACTTTGCCGCATTGTGTGGGTTCCGTACAAAAGCGAGCGCTGGACTCGGGTCGATGTTATGCGATCCTGGGCTTCGCGTAATCGCTTGTTCATGATGGTCATTCCAGGTATGGGCGACCTTTGCCGGAATTACGGGTTAGCAGCAATGCGCCAGGTTCACTACACATATGGCATCGGCTTCTACCTTCAGAGCAACCCAAGAGCAAGTCGCGAGCGCGTGAGTCTGGATGTCGTCATGCGCTCAGCCTATCTATTCACTAACGGGATACACTGACTATGGACTTAACCCTTGCACTGATACACCTGGCTGTGACCATCATCCTGCTGGCGGCGCTCATTCATCGCGTCCTGGCAGAGCAGAAGGTACGCCATGAGCTGCATGAGCTTCAGATGAGCTATGATACCCAGCGCTTCCGTGCTGCGCGCCTGGAAGATGACCTTAACCATGCGTTGGGCATACGATAGCACTTTTTGCTAAAGCAGCGCCACGCTGTTGCGTTATAATGCACTCAGTCGGCTAACCGGGTGGCCCAAAATAGGGTCGCTCACAGAGCCTTACAGGCACCTTAAATTAGGTGCAAAAACATTAAATTTCTGGAGATGTACCATGAAACTCAAAACTCTGCTGGCACAGACCAACCTTAACCGCTTCACACTCAGCCTTCGCGGCCCAATCAAAGCCGTGCACTTCACCATCGAAGAGATTAAGGCGGAAGGCTACACCCACCTGGCAGTTGAGCCGGATGGCACTATCTTCGCGTGGTCTGGCAAAGATCGCCCCATTGCAATGCTGCGCAAGAATGACGAAACCCTCGACGGCTGGTTTAGCTACCTGAGCGACAAGCACGACGCACGCGATTGCAGCCTGGGTGAAATGGTCGGCTCCCTGGGTTACTCTCCGGTTAACTGGCACCGCATGGTATGGGAGATCGCATAATGACCAAGTCAGAAAGCAGACTGACTATGATGGTGGCTGCTGCGGTGGCTATCGAGCTGAAGGGCCGGGCGCTCTTCTCGGCGAAAGTGGATGGTGACGGCGTCAAGATCTCGCACTCAACCAAGTGCGGCCAGGGTAAGGTTGCAGTGTCCTGGCATTGGGGCGCTGACATCGAAGCCCGCATTAAAGATTACATCGACACGTTATAGCACTTTTTGCTAAAACTCGATCGGGGTAAGCTGGTATAGTTACCCCACACCAACAAGAGAGGGCATCGGAATGAGCCAGCAAGTAATCGTAATCACCAGCGTACCATCGTACTACAATAAAACCTTCAGCTGTGTCATTGGCAAGCCGATTGTCGCACGCAAAGAGCCGATCATTAGCGGCTGGAAAATCCCGGTTAAGATCGATGTCGAAACCAATCCAGACTCTATCTGGACTGAAGACGACTTCGCCGAGCTGTACCTCAGCGCTCACAATGCCCGGCCAGCAACTGCGCAAGAGATTGCGGATATGCAAGCTTCGCTGACTGGTAAGGTGTGCCAGGCCATAGCCGATCGCATGCTGAAGTCATTCAGCGATCACGTTCGCGCCACCTCCCGCGATAACCCATTCCGCCACTGGAACCGTATCAAGGGCAATCGCAAGGTCGGAGCGCCGGAAGTCTACATGATGAAGGAATTGCGCGCATGAAAATAAAGTGCATCCGGGTCGCGGGACTGCTTGCACAGTACTTTACGCCTGGGGTAGAATACCCGGCGTCGATTGGCAAAGACGGGATTGTACGTTGTCACGATGACGACAAGAACACAGTCAAGGCCGACGACATTCGCTGGGTGTTCTGGCAGATGCCTAACGGCATCATCAGCGCATACCAAAAGTCAAACGAAACATTATTCGAGGTGTCACAATGAAACTAACCCTTTTTACCTGTAAGGCCATTTACGACCAGTACCGTGCCGAAGGCGAGTTTACCGCCGAAAAGGTCTACCCAGTCACGGAGACAATCAGCGATGACTACCTCATCGTCAACAGCGACAGCGGTCGCGGCTTCTCTATCGTGCCTGGCGACGACGGTAAGTACTACAACGGCGGCGAGCCTTTCGTTGAGTTCACCCGATCCGATATCGAAATTGACGAGGGCGAAGCGGATGAATAAGTTATTCAAGTCAATCGCGGACAAGTGGAATAAATTATTCCGTGGCTACTATGTCGTTGGTGAGGCCAAGAGTCTCGGTTCGGCAACCTGGACTCGGCACCACATCTACCGCAAGCGCTTCGGCAAGAAGCCGAAGTACCTCGGCTACCGCCTGAGCCTGGATAACGCGATCCGTGTAGCGTACCAGGACGCGAGCGGCAACTGTCATATCAAGATCCTGGGAGGCAAGTGATGATTGCAGACTCACCTCGCCAAAAGGGCGAAATGAGCGACACCCGCTGGATTGCGGTTATCCTGATTCTGCTGGTATCCTGCCTTGGTGCTGGCGCAGTGCTGAAGAAGAGCGGCGTTACCACCGTTGCCTGCTACGATACTGGCGAGACGCAGGTCGTTTCCGTCCACAACAGCGGCATTCAGTCAAGCCTGAGCTATCAGCACGAAGTGCAGTGCAGCAACGGCGAAACCTACTGGAAATAGCACTTTTTGCTAAGACTTTCCGCAAGGCCATTGTTATAGTGGCCTTATTGAAAGCAACCAACAACAGAGGAAATGGTTATGTCATTCAAAGTGTACAGCAAGACCGAAGGCGCGAAAAAGCCAACCATGCGCATGTTTGACGAGGCCGACCAGGCTCAGCAGCACGCAGCAAACGAGATCGCCGAAGGCAAGCACGTGGTCGTCACCAGCCTGCGCGAAGTGGTCATTTTCGACAACGCAAGCAACGTGGAGGCCGCGCAATGAAAACCGTAAAACTGATGGTCGTAAACGCTAACAAAGGCTATCGCAAGAAATTCATTGGGCAGGTGTTCGACGCGAAAGTGATGGGTGGCGCTAACCGTGAGCGCTATAGCATCATCGGGCGGGACGGCTTCCCCAATTACTCGGTTAACCCGGTTGACTCCGATGAAGATCTGACAATCCGTATCGGCCTGGGTGACGACGACATCCTGTATCACCTGCGCAAGGTGTCAAAGGCCAGTCCGCGCAAGCTCCTGGTTCGTGCTTTCAAACTTTACGCTCGTTACCACGGGTTTACCGATGCCAGCGTCAAGCGTGTCGGCAGTTACTCCAGCATCGGCGAGTGGGCGCGCGCCTGGGCTGATATGTACTTCGACAGCAACGGTGAGTTTATCAGCGTCTATCTGGATTGGGTGCACAACACCGAGCGTGACCCGTGCGACGCTGAAGAGTGGTACGAATTCGCTGAGTGCGAGATCGACAGCTTATAGCACTTTTTGTTAAAACAACCTTCCGGGCCTGCGGTATAGTAGGCCCACACCAACCAAATGAGGATGCATCATGAACCGTTCTTACCACTTCCCTTTCGTTGTAGTCTCCAAAGGCGTCGGTACTTTCCGCTTTGAGCGCGAAGGCGCTGAGCCAAAGTTCACCAACGCCATTACTGGCGAGCAGACATATTGCCGAGGGGTGTGCATTACCCTCGAATATTTCCTGGCTCATAATGCGCGCGTCAACCCTGCAAACAACCCGGAGAAAGATTACTACATCTCTGAAGGCTATGGCCCCGAGCCGCTCCGCCTTAGCGGGTGCACTTCTATCGATGGCGCACTGCGCTATGCAGAATTGACGTCGCGCAACATGTTCGGGCGCAATGAGTCTCGCGGCATTGTTAATCGGGCGATTGTCCATAAGTACGACTCTTTCAAAGTGGACAAGGAAGGTGCGGTTTCGTTTAACGATGCGTCAATCCGCAATGCGGTTATCGGCGACAGCCTAATCCTGGGCGGCGTAATTCACTCAGCCATCGACTCTCGCGACGAGCAAATCAAAGAGCTGGAAGAAGAGGTATCTTTCCTGACTGGTCAACTCGAAGCCGTGTCCAAGGCGTTGCGCTCCGAAGGTGAAGATGTCGTGATGCACGCCAAGGTGCTGCGCAACATGGCCGATGCCCTGGTTAATATCTGGCGCAATGGCAAATAGCACGAATTGCTAAATCTTCCGCAAGGGCATTTGATATAGTGCCCTTATTGAAGCAACCAATCAGGAGCTAACGAAATGAGCATTCCATATCCGACCAAGGATAAAAACTTCTTGGGCCTCGCGGTGGTCGAGATCATCAACCCAAACATTACGCACTCACCGGATGAGCCGACGCTTGCCGAGTGGGCTGGCTTTAAGGTTGGCGATCGCCTCACTGTCGAGTGCTACTCCGATGGCGAAAAGTGGGCGCAGGTTGGACGCGAGTTCCACTCCGAGGAGTTCGGCCAGGTTCTGGCAACAGACTGGTTTGAGCTGAATGATGGCGAATATAAGGTGATTGAAGAATGAAAAAAGTATGGGTGCTGACCTACACGATCGGAACTAATGAGGGGCGCAAGCAGCGCCGCCTTACCTGTGACACCAAAGAGCAGGCCATTATGCAGCAGGGCGTGCTGGGCGGCGAAGTGGTAGAGTACATGGAATCGCCAAGGGCGTTCGAGGCGTCACTGCCGAAGTCGTTTTCCGTCGACCAGATTCTCGAAGAGATCCGCAAGGTGCAAAACGACCCGAAGAGCTATGGCGAGCTGTACCAGTGCCGCTTTGAGCCGGAAGAAGATCGGGCAGCTCACAACGAGGCTGTGATTGAGCTGGTTGTCGATGAGGTATCAAGCCTGATTGATGATATGAGCAATCACTCGCCACTCGGGGCGTGGGAGAATCCTGGCTCGCCGGAGTGGGACTGCGCCAAGGTTGAGGTGCTCAACACCATTCGCAAAATTTTGGATGATTTGCGATAGCTTTTAACGGGCCTGTATGGCATTATGCGGGCCTCATTTTGAAGAGGGCAAATCATATGGCTGAATACTCAAAAGTTGAAGATATGCCGATTGGCGCAACGGTAACGGGTATCAACATGAGCGAGTCGGTTGACGCTATCACGCCGCTGGCATTTCCGGTGACTCAGGTCGAAACCGACAGCAAAAAAGGATTCATTTTCATTTACAAAAACTTCAACAGCCCGCTGCGCGTCGAGGTATTCATTGCTCGCGGGACGTGGGTAGAGTGGGAGAAGGGGTAATGTTCGGACTGAGCGAGGGACACTACAACATCGTGAAGCAGTCGGCGCGCCGTTGCGCCGAGGATATCAAAACCACCATCAAGCGCGACAAGGCAACTTACGATCAGGTGGCGGCAAAGAAGATATCCGAGCACCACGAAAAGATTAACACGCTGGTATCGCGAGGCCAGTTCATTTGGCTAATCGGCTACCTCCAGGGGCGTTTCGGTTCAACCAATGCGGAGTACGAATAAATGGCACGATTAAAGAAGGGCGACATCATCAAGTCAGTCCACCCGATCTCGGATATGTTCAGCCAAGGATGCGAGTGCCCGGTCGAGGGCATGAGCCACGGAAACCCGCAGGTCTATAACGACGACGGCGAAAAGGTGGTGGTTTACTTCCCGCATGATGAGCGATTAGGGAAGTTTGAAAAAGTAGATTGACATAGATTCCTGACCGGGATAATATCTCAATCGTAAACAAAAGAGGCGCTAAATACTGCGCAAGCCGCCCCGCTTAGGGGCATTCATCACGGAGGTGGAGCATGAAGTATCGAGTTGTGCTTCAGTCTCGCAAGATGGGTGGATTCTGTAAAAGCTGCGTACAGGATCACGCCTTTGAAGTAGAAGCATCAAGCAGCGAAGAAGCGGTATCCAAGGCAAAAGAGGAATCCAACCTCAACCTTGACTACTACAAAATAAACATAATCTATGTAAGGATCGTAAAATGACAGCACTATTTTTCGCTTTATTCTTCATCGTATCTCTCGCCTTCGGTTCGTTCCTGACGTTCCTGGTTGTGAGCCTGATTATCCGCGAAGATGTGAAAAACACAGAAGGCCTGTATGTCGTCTACAACAAAAAAAGCGACAAGTGGACAATCTTCGGCGATATCGACAACACGCTGAATAAGATGCGGAGCCACTATAAGGAGCCTGAAGTTTACGACAAGGCCCGGCTGGAGCAGATGAGCAAAGAGAACAAAGCGAAGTCGAAAGTACGATGGTATCGCAAGTAAAATTTAACCCGCTTCGGCGGGTTTTTTTGTGCCTGCGATATGGTACAATCGCGAGACGAAACAACGAAGGAGGGCCAGTTATGGCTAAGCAACCGAAGGTAAACATCTCCCACTACGACGGGAACTTTAAGGAGCTGTACAATAAAAAGTACGGCGACATTGTGGCAAAGAGCCGAGTATACACGCCAGAGCAGGTATTCGATCTGGCGGTCAAGTACTTTACTTGGGCGGAACAAAACGCCATCACAGCAGCGGAGTCGGCCAGCTTCCAGGGTGAGGTTGAGCAGACTGAGATCTATAAACCGCGCGTTTTCACAATCAAGGGTCTGCGCCTGTTTTGCTCATTCAGCGAAGCGGTGCTCATCAAGTGGCGACGCGAAGAGGGGTACGCCGAGGTGATGGAGTTCATCGACTCAGTTATTGATGAGCAGAAATTCCAGCTCGCGGCCAACGGCGTGATTAATGCTTCCTTCATCGGCAAGGATTTGGGGATCGATAAGCCTGCAACAATCAACGTTGAGACGACGGCGGCGGCATCCAACAACACGACCGAGGTCATGATGAAAGATGCAGTCAACAGCATTCTGGATAACCTGTAAGGGGGTCGTATGCTTCTATGGGAAGACCTGAATAACGAACAAAAGCTCGCCATCAAGGAGCTTAGCAAGTCCAACTTTGAGATGATGATCAGGATCTGGTTCCAGCTAATCCAGGCTCAGAAGTTTCAGCCTAACTGGCATCACAAATACCTGTGCCATGAGGTGGAGGAAATCATCGCAGGGCGACGTCGGGATACGATCTTCAACGTAACGCCAGGCTCGGGCAAAACTGAGGTGTTCTCTATTCACCTACCAGTTTACGCCATGATTAACCTGGCGAAGATGCGAAACCTAAACGTCTCATTTGCCGACAGTCTCGTAAAGCGTAACAGCAAGCGAGTGCGCGAGATTATCAGCAGCCGGGAGTTCCAAGAACTATGGCCGTGCAAGTTTGCCACCAGTAAGGATGACGAAATCCAGGTGCTGAACTCATTCGACAAGGTCTGGTTTGAGCTGATATCCAAGGCGGCTGGCGGGCAGATTACTGGTTCGCGTGGCGGCTACATGACGGACGGCTTTATGCTTCGGGGATGCAGCACGCAATGGCGGAGAACATCAGCTACAACGTTTCCGTTTACCGCGCCAATCTGCAGTCGGAGCAAGACGCCGGATTGGCGGACTTCAATCAGCCGGAGAAGTTGGCGGAGCACGTGGCGCGTGTGAAGCGCAGTGCCGGTATCCTCTCGAAGTACACGGGGGAAGACAGCCGCGCCAAGACGCGCGAAGCCGTGGCCGGGGTGTATAAAAATGCCGCCCTGGGCTTTCTCTTCGGCGCGAACAACGACCCGTCGCTTTACGGGCAGGGCTTGGCCTTTGTGCAGAAGAATGCCAAAAGCATGTTGCCGCAGGACGTCTTTGCGCTGAGTACGCAGTTCAACACGGGGATGAAGAACTATGAGGCGGTGATTTCCGCACGGGAAGGCATCGCCGCGCTGACGCCGCCGGATGCTCCG
>OIYR01001076.1_pt1 | contig 14379 bp, 15 predicted proteins | sample 1588221 | NCBI WGS metagenome assembly OIYR01 (sample SAMN03283292) | human gut metagenome | biome: human-associated habitat; material: feces | host: Homo sapiens | place: Peru | collected 2012 | reverse complement strand
CCCGTCTTGCAGATTGTTTCACTCCGCTTGCAAAGGGTATGAACTCCGAGTATGCCAACCAGAACGCTTACGATGCCATCAGCATCCACGGTGGTTCAGGTTTCATCATGGAGTACAAGAGCCAGCGTTTGTTCCGTGACGCTCGTATCTTCTCTATCTACGAGGGTACGACCCAGTTGCAGGTAGTTGCAGCCATCCGTTACATCACCAACGGCACTTATCTCAGCATCATCAAGGAGATGTTGGAGAGCGAGGTTTCTGATGATTTGAAGGCATTGAAGGAGCGTGTTGCCAAGCTCGTAGATCTTTACGAGGCAGCCATCAACAAAGTGAAGGAGGCTAATGATCAGGCAGTTCACGACTTCCTGGCTCGCCGTCTCTACAATATGACTGGCGACATCGTAATGTCTCTCCTCATCCTCGACGATGCAACCAAGGCACCAGAGATGTTTGCCAAGAGTGCAAATGTTTATGTTCGCATGGCAGAAGAGGAAGTTCTCGGTCATTCAGCATACATCCAGAACTTCAAGGCAGAAGACTTGGAGAGCTTTAAGGCATAAATGGTTTTCTCTCGCAGATTTCGCCGACAACGCAGATTCTTATTCGAGTCAATCGGATTTCATGAATCAGATTTCTGCGAGATAAAGAGATAAAATAATAATAGGAGATAAGAAGCAAGAGGTTGCTGCTTATCTCCTATTTTTTGTTTCTTCAACTGGCAGAATGCCTTCCATTGTTTATCCAATGACAGCTCTTCATCAGATGGAAGAAGGAAGTCTTGAAATTTACTTGATATATTCCACCTTGCTGTCATCCCTTGGCTTCGCCTCTGGACTCTCATCAGGATAGCCCACGGCGAGGATGTAGCTGATTTCATAGCCTTCAGGAAGACGGAGCTGAGCGATGAATGGCTTGTATGCCTCGCTGCGCTGAAGGAACATGGCGGCACTGCCCAGGCAACAAGTGCCAAGCCCTAGTGACTGGGCGGCAAGCATCATGTTCTCTCCCATCAATCCGACATTCAGCGTGGCATAATGATCATCCTTCGGACAAGCCACGACGATGATGTTGGGGGCATTGCGATACATATTCTTGAAGTTGGCATCACGCTTCACCTGCTCAGGATTTTCCTTCTTGAATATCTCCGTGGTACCCTTGATGAAGTCAGGATTTTCCACCACCCTCACAGCCCATGTCTGCTGGTTCATCGCACTAGGTGCATTGATGCCGCACTTGGCTATCAACGCCAGTTTCTCATGCTCCACAGGCTTGTCGAGATACTTGCGGACGGAACGGCGAGCCATGATCGTTTGGATTACCTTATTGGTCAACTCCCCTTTCGTTAATTCCAACGCAAAAGGAAAACCGCCTTGGGTAAACACGCCATTCAACTTGCCATCATCCTTCAACTTTCCTGCATACACCGCCTTCAAAGCATCCATCTTGATATTTACAGAATCGGCTGAAAGATAATTCACAGCAGTTGGAATACCGTATGCTCCCTGGTCGGGACTATCCATGGTAACAGACTTATCCCCACTGACATGAAACACCAAGTTCAATGAAGTCATTCCCACCTTCAACTGTCCTTGCCAGTTTCCTACCAAGCCAGATTGTGCCTTGCCGAGCGATGGCAGCAACATCAAGCCACAAACCATCCAAGTTTTCAAATTCCCCATATCTTTATCTCCTTATTTTAATATTATATTAGATTCCCGTGCGAAATTACAAAGAAAAACGCAAACACACAAATAAATCTCCCAAAAATAAATGAGCAATCTTTATTTCCGTTGTTTTTATCTTAATAATCTACAAAACGAGCCTATTTTGTACTAAAATAAGCTAAAAACACATTTTAAAAGTTGACACGCATTGATTTTTATGCTATATTTGTCAACAAATTAAAGAAAATTATGGCTAACGACTCATTTTCGATCCGACTACATGAAGCTCGGCTCATGATGAAGCTCAGCATGGAAAAACTTGCAGAGCTTACAGGTGGCATCATCACCAAGCAGAGCATTTCTCGGTATGAGAAAGGCACTATGCACCCCAAGCGTAACGCCCTGCGAGCCTTGGCTCAAGCGCTCCACATCAGCGAAGCGTATTTTGATGGAACCAACCTAAAGATTGATATGCCTATGCTACGAACCACCTCCAACAATAAACTGAATGAAGAGGAACTAAAAACCATCGAGGCAAAGCTCTCCTTTTGGACGGAGCAATATCTCGCCAAGGAGCGAGAAACTGGTTTTCATACAAGTTTCGAGAATCCAATAGCAGGCACAACAGTCTTATCGATGGAAGATGCCCTCCATGCAGCCGATATGCTTCGCAAGCGCTGGCATTGCAGTGACGGTCCGATTCCTAGCATCCTGAGATTGCTGGAGAGAAAGGGCTTCAAGATTCTATCAGCAGAATTGCCCGACGGAGTGCTCGGATTGAGTACTTGGGCTGATGAGAAGCATCCACTAATCGTGATGGATTTGCGACCAGGAAAAGATTCAGTAGAACGCCTTCGCTTCACGGCAGCCCATGAATTGGGGCACTTGCTACTCACCCTCCCGGAGATAGATTCAGAAGACAAGAAGTCCACCATTGAGAAGCGTTGTGATATGTTTGCCAGTTTTTTCCTTATGCCCAAGAGTACCTATATAGAAGAAATGGGCGGTACTCATCGAGAAGAAGTAACTGTAGAAGAGATGATAGACATCAAGGAGCAATATGGTCTGTCACTCCAAGCCCTCATCATAGAGGCTCGTGACTATGGTATCATTGATACACCATATAAGCGATGGTGGTACGACAAATACCTAGAGAATAATCCTAAGGAAATAGGTTTGGGCCACTACCCTTATGCAGAAAGCATCGGTAGAGAGAAGAGAGTTGACTCAATCATCAATCATATAAGGAAAAAGGAGAAAAAGAAATGAAAGAGATTATATCACATCTATATCAAGACAAGTCTGACGGACATTGGGTTATTCAATCCAATGACGAGCATACAACAGGAGTGGCAGAGCGTGCATCACACTTTGCCAACGAATTCGGTATGGCTTCATGGGGAAGAATATTGGGATTACTCCACGACAAAGGAAAAGAGTCTAACGCATTCCAACAACACATCAGAAAAGAAAGTGGTTACGCACCTGAGACTAAAGTTACAGGTGACTATCATCATGCCTATGTAGGAGGTATTATTGCCAGAAAACTGTATGGCAAAAGTTTCGACAACTTTCTTACAAATCAAATCGTCTCTCATCACACTGGGTTACATGACTCTGATGAATTAGATCAAAATCTATGTAAAGATATTCCTGGTGAGATTGATGCCTGCGTTGATAAGATACAACTAAACCATCTTACAACTAAGATTGCGCCCAATGATTTTCATCATTTGGCACGCATGTTATATTCCTGTCTTGTTGACGCAGATTTCCTCGACACAGAAGCATTTATGGATAAAGAGTCTTCCGCTTTACGAAAGAACAAAGCCAATCTAGCCACATTACTTCCTATGTTAGAGAAACATCTAAAAAATTTGAAAAAGGATACAAAAGACACAGAAGTAAATAGAATAAGGAACCAAGTACAAGAACAGTGTTTTAAAATGTCAGAAGGTTCTATTGGCTTCTATAGCTTAACCGTTCCTACAGGAGGAGGTAAGACATTATCATCTCTTCTGTGGGCAATGAAGCATGCCATTCACAACAGACAGAAAAGAATCATTATCGCCATACCATACACGAGTATTATCATGCAAACAGCAGCTATACTACGCAGTATATTTGGCGAAGAAAATGTACTGGAACACCATAGCAATGTTGATCCCGAAGCTATCAAAGACGAAAGATTGAATGAGAAAATGAAATTGGCAACCGAAAATTGGGACTACCCTATTATCGTAACAACTAACGTTCAACTCTTTGAGTCGATGTTTAGCAACAAACCGTCTAAATGCAGAAAGTTACATAACATTGTCAACAGTATCATCATTTTAGACGAGGTGCAAACTCTCCCAGTGGACTACTTGCAGCCAATAGTAGATTCTTTGAAAACATACAACAAACTATTCAATGTATCTGTCCTATTCACAACAGCAAGTCAACCAGTACTATGTGGGGCTATAGAAGGGTGTAATCCAAAAGCCACATTTAAAGGCATAGATAAAGTTACGGAAATCATTCCACAAGATTTCAAGCTTCACGATAAACTAAGAAGAGTTAAGTTAGAAATAAGCAACAGAGGCAAGACATACGATGAAGTGGCAGCTATGCTATGCAAACACCCCAAAGTGCTTTGCATTGTAAACACCCGCAAAGATGCCAAAGAATTATATGAGCGATTACCAAAAGAAGGTATCACCCTACATCTTTCCAAAATGATGTGTTCCGCTCATATCAGTGAAACAATAGCACTAATAAAGGCTGCTTTGGAAGATGACAAAAATAAAATAATTCGTGTAGTATCTACCCAATTGGTTGAGGCAGGTGTGGACATTGACTTTCCCGTGGTCTATCGACAAGAAGCAGGATTAGACTCTATACTACAAGCAGCTGGCAGATGTAATCGTGAAGGTAAAAATAGCATTAGTACTACTTATGTTTTTAGCCTGTCAAAGGAACATAACTTGCCTAAAGGCTACATACAAGATGCAAACAATGCTCGCTTAAATTTAGAAGGAGTAGTCGATTGGTTTTCGCCAGAGACTATGGCTTCCTACTTCAAGCAATTATATTGCAGAAGAGATACTTTCGACAAAAAAGATATTAAAAATTATCTGTACAATGTGAAGGATTTGTATTTTGCTACTGCCGCCAAAGAGTTTCAACTAATCGAGGATACAGGAAAAAATTTCATTGTGTGCTGGAATGATAGCATGGAGTTAGTGCAACAACTCTTACAAGATGGTCCTTCATATTTACTGATGAAGAAACTCTCAAAATATTGTGTCAACATATACAAAAATGATTTTGAAACTTTACACAACATAGGAGTTATAAGTGAAGTAGAAGGCATCTATATTGTCAAGTACAAGGAACAATATGACAAACATACTGGTTTGCGTGTGGACAACAATTGGACAAATACTTCGTTAATTATTTAAAACTGAAGAATATGGTAAAAAAGAATTCTATAAAGCTCTTCGGTGAAGAAAAAGTTCGAGCCGTATGGGACGAAGAAAAAGAAAAATGGTTCTTTTCTGTAGTAGATATTGTTGCAATCTTGACAGAGAGTCCTAATCCTCAAACCTATTGGAGGGTTTTCAAGAAGAGACTCAAGGATGAGGGAAATGAAACCGTTACAAATTGTAACGCTTTGAAAATGCTTGCAGCAGATGGCAAGATGCGACTAACGGATGTTGCTGACACAGAGCAAGTTTTGCGTATTATCCAATCCATTCCATCCCCAAAAGCAGAGCCATTTAAGATGTGGCTTGCCAAAGTTGGAGCAGAACGATTAGACCAAATGCAAGACCCAGAGTTAAGCATACAGCAAGCCATGTTGGACTATAAAAATCTTGGATATTCAGACAATTGGATAAACCAACGATTGAAAAGCATAGAGATTCGCAAGGATCTTACAGACCAATGGAAGCTGCACAATGTAGAAGAAGGGATACAATATGCAACCCTTACTGATATCATTTACCAAGCTTGGGCAGGAAGAACGACCAAAGAATACAAACAATTCAAAGGTCTCAAAAAAGAAAATCTACGTGATAACATGACCAATGAGGAACTTGTGCTCAATATGCTTGCAGAACTATCCGCAACCAGCATAACCAAAGCAAAGAACCCTCAAACTCTTGACGAGAACAAGCTGTGCGCAAAAGAAGGAGGTAATGTTGCCAAAGTAGCAAGAGAGGAACTTGAAGCAAAAACGGGAAGACAGGTAGTATCTCCACTTTCTGTCAAAAGATTCTTTGAAGTTCAAAAGCAAAAAGAAAATCTTGAAGACAAGAAAGACAACGACAACAATATAAAAAAATAAGAAACATGGAATATACAGACAAAGAATACTGCTTAGAGGTATGTGGCGACATGGCTTGCTTCACAAGACCTGAGCTGAAAGTGGAACGAGTTAGCTATGATGTCATTACGCCATCAGCAGCTCGTGCCATCTTTGAAGCAATATTTTGGAAGCCTGCTATTCACTGGCAGATTACCAAGATAGAAGTTTTGAATCCTATAAAATGGACATCTATACGCAGAAATGAAGTAGGTAGACTTGCATCCATCAACAGTGGTCCCATCTTTTGTGACGATTCCAAAAATCGTCAGCAAAAAAATAGCCTTTTACTTAAAGACGTACGATATAGAATCTGGGCAAAAATGGAATTTCGTTCTGTTGCGAAACGTAAAGCTGAAGGAGATTTATTTGCTCACGAGCCTGGAAAAGACGAGAATCCGATGAAATACTACCAGATGTTCGAACGTAGAGCCTCTAAAGGTCAATGTTTCAATCAACCCTATCTTGGAACTCGTGAGTTTTCTGCTTCATTCAGACTTGTTGATTTAGAAAATGAGACTTTGGAAGTAACTCTTTCTCCAAAACAAGGAGGAGACCGAGATTTAGGTATCATGCTATATGACATGGACTTTAGCAATCCTAAGAATATTCAAGCCATGTTCTATCGTGCAGAAATGAAACACGGCGTAATCATTGTTCCACCATTAAATAGTGAGGAGATTTTAAGATGATACTAAAAGCATTATATGATTATTACAACAGAAGCGGTAACAACATCGCTCCCATCGGAATGGCATATATAGAATTCTACTACTCTATCGTCATCAATAAGGATGGACAATTTGTCCGTCTTGAACCTCTTGGAAATGAGACTGGATTACCTCTTCTTACATTTAGACCAGAAGAGCGAACATCAGCCCCATTACCTCATTGTATGGGTGATAATGGTGCCTACCTATTAGGACTAAAAGATGTAAAAAACAAGGAGTTTGACTATGCAAAAGAATTCAAAGCAAACAAGAAACAATTCGAAGCTTTCAAACAAGACATCAATTTTCTATATCAAAAGTTGCCAAATAATGACTACACCATAGCCATTAATAACTTTTACGCTACCTTCGATATGGGAACAATAAACGCAATGAGACAAGATTCTCATTGGGAGGATTTTTGTAAGCACCTATCTAAAAACATAACTTTCAGTATTGACGGAAAATCAGATTATGCCGCAAGCAACACTGAAATTATCAAAGAAAAAATAGAAAATAAGATTAATAACAACAAAGAAAACATCTGCTTAATTACAGGTAAAAGATCTCAACCTGTAAGCACAACTTATAGTTCATTTATTGTTGGAGGAAAAAGTAATGCGAAACTTGTATCTTTCCAAATAAGTTCTGGCTACGATTCTTATGGCAAGAAAATGGGACTAAACGCTCCTATATCAGAAGAAGCTGAATTTAAGTACACTACAGCATTACTAAAGCTCTTATCAAGAGACTCTCATAATAAGTTTAGAGTTGGCAACCGTACTTTTTTATTTTGGGCATCCTCAAAAGATGAAGCTGCTCAACAAGCAGAAGAGAGTCTTTTCGACTTGTTGGGATTCTCAGAAGATCTAGTTGATGACCCAAATGCTAAAGTAGAACAGGTCAGAAAAGTTTTCAAAGCTATCAGCTCTGGATATTTAGAGACCAATTTGGATGACCGTTTTTACATACTCGGTCTTGCTCCAAACTCTGCTCGAATAGCTGTTGTTTATTGGTCAGAAACATCTTTGAAAGATTTTGCGAGCAAAATACTAAAGCACTTTGAAGACATGGAAGTCATTGATGGAAGCAAAGAGAAGAAACCTTATATGGGAATAAAAGACATGCTATCTGCTGTCACCCTAAATGGCAAACAATCGGAAGCTACTCCAAATCTCCCCGAAGCTATCATCAAGAGTATCTTCCAAGGACTCCCATATCCATACACACTTTTCTCTGCTTGTATCCGTCGTTTAAGAGCAGAAACAGGTGACAAAGGTGGCGTTCGAATCAGTAGAATCGCTATACTCAAAGCATATTTGAATAGAATTAATGACAACAATAAAAAAATAGAAGTTATGTTAGACAAAGACAACACCAACCAAGGCTACCTATGTGGTCGACTCTTTGCTGTCTTGGATAGAATCCAAGAAGATGCAAACAACATTAACAGTATTCGCGAGCGTTACATGAATGCAGCTAGTTCTACTCCTGCTTCTGTATTTGCAACAATACTAAACCTCTCTTCTCATCATTCAGAGAATCTTTCGAACGAAGGAAAGAAAGTCTTCTATGAGAAGATTAAGCAAGAAATCATTGACAAGATTTCGGCCGATGGTTTTCCTGCTCATCTTGACCTTCAAGATCAAGGTCGATTCTTTGTTGGTTATTACCATCAAAGACAAGATTTCTTTACTAAGAAAGAAGAGAACAAAAACTAAAGTATTAACATCATAAAATATAATTATTATGGCTGATTTAAAGAATAAAATCGATTTTGTTTACGTGTTTGATGTACAAGATGGTAATCCTAATGGTGACCCAGATGCTGGCAATCTTCCACGAATTGATGCAGAGACGGGCGAAGGTCTAGTAACTGACGTTTGCATCAAACGCAAAGTTCGCAATTACGTACAAGTTGCTAAAAGAACTGAAGAAGGACAAGAAGAGGGCTATGATATATTTATCAAGGAAAAAGCTGTCCTCAACGATGAGATTGACAAGGCACATGACGACTCAGAAGTTAAAGCTGCCAAAGATAAGACCGCTGCTGCTCGCAAATTTATGTGCAAAAACTATTATGACATTCGTACTTTTGGAGCAGTAATGTCAACAGGCAAGAACGCTGGTCAGGTTAGAGGACCTATCCAGATTACTTTTGCACGTTCTGCAGATCCAATAGCAACAGCAGAACATTCCATTACCCGTGTTGCTGTTGCCACCCCTAAAGAAGCTGAAAATCAGAAGGGAGAAAACCATACAATGGGACGTAAAGCTACTATTCCATATGGTCTCTACGTATGTCATGGTTTCATCTCTGCCAACCTCGCCAAGCAAACAGGTTTTTCCGAGGATGATTTGAACCTATTCTTTGAGGCATTAAAGAATATGTTTGACATAGACCGTTCTGCTGCACGTGGTTTAATGAGTGCTCAAAAGCTCATTGTTTTCCGTCATGACTCAGAGTTGGGTAATGCACCTGCCAACAAGTTGTTTGACTTGGTACATATTGAGAAAACGACAGATGCTGCGCCAAGATCATTTAAGGATTACAAAGTTACAATTGATAAGGAGCATGTTCCTGCAGGAGTAACTGTTGAAGAACTCATTTAGTACGCTTATGTACACAGAAGACGAAATGCTCATGTTGTCGGGGATACAGCACTATATGTTCTGCCCCCGGCAGTGGGCTTTAATACACATTGAGCAACAATGGGCAGAAAATAAACTGACGATAGAAGGAAACATCTTACATCAAAATGTAGATAATCCCTTCTACCGCCAGAAAAATGGTGATGTCATAACTCTTCGCTCTTTACATATCGCCTCAAAAGAATTGGGATTATATGGCATAACTGATGCTGTCGAACTAATACCATCCGACACATCCGAAAACGCTATTACCCATAATCGTTACAATGGATTTTGGAAACTATATCCTGTAGAATACAAAAGAGGACACCACAAGCCAGACGAAAGAGACGAAGTTCAATTGGCAGCACAAGTTTTATGCTTAGAAGAGATGTTTGACATAACTATTCCATATGGAGCTCTATACTATAACGAGACTAAACATCGTGAAATCATCTCTATTTCTGATGCACTTAGAAACACAACGAAGCAATGTGCCAAACAGATGCATGAAATATTCAAAAGTGGAATCATGCCTAAGGTAATAAAAGCGCACCATTGCAGAAATTGTTCCTTAAAAGATATCTGTATGCCAGAAACGAGTGATTGTACTCAAGTTTCCTACTACTTAAACAAAAACTTATATGAGGATATTACTTAACACATTATATGTTACAACTCCAGAAGCTTATCTTAGTAAAGATGGGCTTAACGTTGTTATATCAGTAAAGCAGAAGGAAATATTCCGTATTCCAATTCACAATATTGAACAGATTGTCACTTTTGGATATATGGGAGCAAGTCCAGGACTTATGAAACTATGTGCTGACAGTGGTGTTTCTCTCACATTTCTTTCTCCACAAGGTCGCTACATAAGCCGTTCACAAGGACCAACGAAGGGAAATGTTTTGCTAAGAAAGGCTCAATACAAGAATTCTGACGAGCCTAATTATTCTCTACATCTGTGCAAGTTGTTTATCAGTGGCAAAATACAAAACTACCGAAACATTCTCCGACGTTTCATCAGAGACAACGGAGAAGATATTTCCATCGTGAATGCAGCAGAAGAGTTACAAAGATGCAAAAGAAGAGTGTTGAATGCAGATTCTATTGACAGTATTAGGGGAATTGAAGGAGAAGCTGCCACTTCGTATTTTGGTGTATTCTCCCATCTTTTGCTAAACCAAAAGGAAGATTTTATCTTTAATGGCAGAAATCGCCGTCCACCAAAAGATGCGATTAATGCCATGCTCTCTTTTGTATATACTCTCATCTGCAATGATATGACAGCAGCATTAGAAACTGTAGGATTAGACCCTTATGTTGGCTTTATGCATGCCTTACGACCAGGCCGTGCATCATTAGCATTAGATATGATGGAAGAATTACGATCCTATCTTGGAGACAGATTGGTTTTGTCCTTAATAAACAGAAAACAAATTACCATTAAAGATTTTCTGCAACAAGGAGATGAAGGCATCATCATGACAGACTCTGGACGTAAAACAATTATATCAGCTTGGCAAAACAGAAAGAAAGAGCAGATAACCCACCCCTACCTAAATGAAAAGGTAAGTATAGGTCTTTTGCCATATATTCAATCTATGCTCTTAGCAAGATTCATTCGCAAAGACTTAGATGACTATCCTGTATTTTTAATAAAATAGCTTATGTTCATTTTAATCACTTATGATGTAAATATCACTTCACCTCACGGAGCCAAAAGGTTGCGAAATGTGGCCAAGGAATGTCAAAATTATGGGAAAAGAGTTCAAAATTCTGTTTTTGAATGTATTTTGACAGATGCTCAACTTACAGTTTTAAGGAATAAATTATCAAAAATCATTGACACAAATCAAGACAGCATCAGATTCTATATTTTAGGAAACAATTGGAAAAGAAAAATCGAAACGTTAGGAATAAACATTAGCAATGATTTTACGGATGAACTCATTATATGACAAGGTGGTGCGAACCTATTGCGTTGCATAAAAGGCCAATAGATTCGCACTATTTTATTTTCAAATAGTTACATTATTTCTTTGCTTTAATTTCTTTTAATATTATTCTTTTTGTTTTTCTTCGCAAATTATATACTTTTGCAATGTGATATTCAGCCTTTTGCTGAATATGCAGTCGCACCCCATGTGGGTGCGTGGATTGAAACTTGCGATTGCCAACGCCTGTTTGCTTTATTAAGGTCGCACCCCATGTGGGTGCGTGGATTGAAACTCAAAGAAAGAGATATTATTAAGAAGCATATCACGTCGCACCCCATGTGGGTGCGTGGATTGAAACCTTAATTTTAGACATATCGGAGAAATCGATAATAGTCGCACCCCATGTGGGTGCGTGGATTGAAACTCACCTGGCAATACTTCGGCATACTGAACAGGCAGGTCGCACCCCATGTGGGTGCGTGGATTGAAACACACCAAGAATAACGACGATGAGGTCTAATGCAAGTCGCACCCCATGTGGGTGCGTGGATTGAAACCTCACTAATGTCGTTAATTACGGAACTCTCGAAGTCGCACCCCATGTGGGTGCGTGGATTGAAACTTGCTCTGTAAGATGTTTTTGAGCAACCATTAAAGTCGCACCCCATGTGGGTGCGTGGATTGAAACTTGATTAGCACCAGCTAAACGTGCGACTTCTTTTGTCGCACCCCATGTGGGTGCGTGGATTGAAACATGGCATTTATCCTATTGTCGATTATCCTAATAGTCGCACCCCATGTGGGTGCGTGGATTGAAACTGATAATGGTCTTTATGGCTTAACTTCAGATGGTGTCGCACCCCATGTGGGTGCGTGGATTGAAACTTGAAAGTATGCGTACATCTAACGAGATTCTAGGGTCGCACCCCATGTGGGTGCGTGGATTGAAACTCTTCAGCCTTAGACTTCTCTTCGGCAGCCTTAGAGTCGCACCCCATGTGGGTGCGTGGATTGAAACACCCTGTATCTGAAGAAGGGATATTATATCCATGTCGCACCCCATGTGGGTGCGTGGATTGAAACACAACAACGGCGAAACTTTTACCGTTTATCGTGTCGCACCCCATGTGGGTGCGTGGATTGAAACTTCGACCGTGACGGCAACAAATACCTTGCAAGCAGTCGCACCCCATGTGGGTGCGTGGATTGAAACCCATCCTGGTCCTTGATAGGATTGCCATCCTTATGTCGCACCCCATGTGGGTGCGTGGATTGAAACTCATTATCACACCTGCAGCCCTTACGAGGACTATGTCGCACCCCATGTGGGTGCGTGGATTGAAACCTGGTCGACGCTATCGTATCAGCAACCGAAAAGGGGTCGCACCCCATGTGGGTGCGTGGATTGAAACAAAAACCGCTACGAAGCTGCCATCGGTCACGAGGCGTCGCACCCCATGTGGGTGCGTGGATTGAAACTTTCACTCATCAAAAGCAAAAATAAAATGGTAGGTCGCACCCCATGTGGGTGCGTGGATTGAAACTTCAAAAAAGGTACGATGCACTTTGAGTTTACAGTCGCACCCCATGTGGGTGCGTGGATTGAAACTGCAGGAGTGCAATATCAGCGCGGATGATACCTGGTCGCACCCCATGTGGGTGCGTGGATTGAAACAAAAAGAGCACTAGACCAAGGGTTTTGCCCAAAGTGTCGCACCCCATGTGGGTGCGTGGATTGAAACAGCGTTACGAAGTGACAAATTAAAGAAATGGCGAGTCGCACCCCATGTGGGTGCGTGGATTGAAACTTGCCAATCTCGTTGTTTTTGGGCTTCCTCACGATGTCGCACCCCATGTGGGTGCGTGGATTGAAACTATTATCGTAAGCGTTGCGTTATGCAAACCGGTGTCGCACCCCATGTGGGTGCGTGGATTGAAACCTTTCGATAATAATACCACTATGCAATTTGGTGGTCGCACCCCATGTGGGTGCGTGGATTGAAACAAAGTAACATATTGTTGAGCGGTCAACTTGTCAAGTCGCACCCCATGTGGGTGCGTGGATTGAAACCACCAAGCCCGACTGAACCCATGCATCCTTTATGTCGCACCCCATGTGGGTGCGTGGATTGAAACTATTCGTTCGTTTCTATTATAAGATTAAAGTATTTGTCGCACCCCATGTGGGTGCGTGGATTGAAACCTTATAACAAGAATTGACGCAACGACTAGCGAAAGTCGCACCCCATGTGGGTGCGTGGATTGAAACGCCTAAGTGTATACAAAACATTATTAATTTGATGTCGCACCCCATGTGGGTGCGTGGATTGAAACTCCTGATGGTGCAGATTATATTATCTATAGTAGGTCGCACCCCATGTGGGTGCGTGGATTGAAACTTCGCCAGCGTGTCAATAATCTGAAATTTGTCAAGTCGCACCCCATGTGGGTGCGTGGATTGAAACTCAAACCCATCTCAAAGGTGCTATCCAAACCGACGTCGCACCCCATGTGGGTGCGTGGATTGAAACCTTACGCTAATTAATGTATTTTGATTATGTTACGTCGCACCCCATGTGGGTGCGTGGATTGAAACCCCGCTGCTATAACTCTAAAATTAGGATGACATTGTCGCACCCCATGTGGGTGCGTGGATTGAAACCGTCTCGCTCACACAGACAAGTGGAAGAATTCTCGTCGCACCCCATGTGGGTGCGTGGATTGAAACTCGATGCTCTCAACGCCATCTGTTCCGAAGACGCAGTCGCACCCCATGTGGGTGCGTGGATTGAAACATCATCCTATGCAAGGAAGTATGCCCTCAACGGACGTCGCACCCCATGTGGGTGCGTGGATTGAAACAAGCGTGTCTTCTAGTGGTGTGGCTCGCATTGTAAGTCGCACCCCATGTGGGTGCGTGGATTGAAACTCACGCTTTAAAGGGTTCAAGTTACGCACACGCTGTCGCACCCCATGTGGGTGCGTGGATTGAAACATGATGCCACGCTTAATCTGTTGGTCGATAAAACGTCGCACCCCATGTGGGTGCGTGGATTGAAACTGCCATCTCTGCTTATAATTCACAG
>OIYR01001075.1_pt1 | contig 14387 bp, 16 predicted proteins | sample 1588221 | NCBI WGS metagenome assembly OIYR01 (sample SAMN03283292) | human gut metagenome | biome: human-associated habitat; material: feces | host: Homo sapiens | place: Peru | collected 2012 | reverse complement strand
AATTGATGTTACTAAAAAAATGATAGAGATATCTTCTTCGAATGATGATTATGAAATATATGGTTACATTTCATTACCTGAAGTAAATAGATCTAGTAGAAATTATATGACTACTTTAGTTAATGGAAGAGTTATTAGAAATAGTATTTTAAATAAAGTTATAAATATACTGAATATTATTATTTTATTTAAATACCATTTATTTACACTTTCTCTTATCATTATATTATCTAATGAATAATTTAAATCATAAGTATAATAGTCATATACTAAATACACTAATAATCCAATTTCATATATTTTAATTAATTCATATAAGTAACTTAAATTTGAGAATTTTGGATAATTAAGAAGTACTAAGAATTCATCTATATTAAATTCTATTTGTTTGTTTCTTAAATAAAATAGTATTACTCCAAATATTAAGCTTATCAAGTATATTGCAATATACAAAATATTCTTTTTGAATCTTTAGAAAATATAAAAAATATTATTTTTGAAAATTCAAAAGAAAAAAATTCGAATAATATAAAAGAAAGCAAAGAATTACAAATTAAAGATTTGCAAGAAAAAAGTTTAAAAGAATTAAAAGAAAATTTGAAAGAAAGCGAGATAAACAAAAATATTGAAAGCAAAGATAATTTTGAAATAACCGAAGATAATTTTATTTTAGAAAATGCAAATAAAAATAATAGAGAATTAAATAAAAACGAAAATAAAATTGATAATTTGAATTCTAATTTGAAAAATACGATTTCGGAAGATAAGGGAGCGGAAATTACAATTATAAATATGAAGGATTCTCCCGAAGGTGCAAATTTGAAAGGATTTAATCATTATAATAATGTTTCAAAAACTCAAAGCGGAAATAGTTTAACCGAGAATATGATAAAATTCCAAGATTTAATGGGAAAGCTTGTAGAAAAAGCTCAAGTTGCCTTAAATAATGGAAAGAGCGAAGTTTTAATGTCTCTTAACCCAGAATATTTGGGAAAAGTTAGATTAAAAATAAGTATGGAAGGTGATAATTTTTTCGGAAAAATTTTTGTAGACAATGCCGAAATAAAAGATATATTTACTAAAAATTTGGATACGGTTATAACTTCTTTAAATGAAATCGGAATTAATATAGAAGGTTTCGATGTAATGTTAAGGCAAGATATGACAAACGGAGAGTTCTCAGAGTTTTCAGAATTTGCTAGCAATAATTCTTTTGGAAATAATGACGGAGATTTTGCAGAAGAAGTTGTAGCGGATATTCAAAATTATATTATTCCAGAAAGAAAATTAAATTTATTAATATAAGGAGAAAATTATGATATCAGCAGAAGCTTTGAAAATGACGGATAGAGAGATAAGAATATTAAAAAACGAAGTTGGCGCTTTTAATTTGCAAAATAATTACGAAAGAGACCCAAGCAAAAATTCTTTGGGAAAAGACGATTTTTTGAAATTATTAACCGTTCAAATGAGCCATCAAGATCCATTGTCGCCTTTGGATAATAGAGATATGATAGCTCAACTTGCGCAATTTTCTTCTGTAGAACAAATGACGCAGGTTAATAAAAATTTGGAATCAATGAAAAACTTTTATTCGAGTCAAACGGGTTATTCTATGTTAGGCAAAAGCGTTGAAGTTATGGACGAAGCGGGAAATAGATTTTTGGGACCAGTTGAAATGGTTATGGAAAACGATTCGGGAGTCGCTTTGGCAGTTAGAACTTCAAACGGTTTAATAACGGTTAGACCTGAAGATGTTATGATAGTTCATTCAAGCGGAGAGCTTATAGCTTCAGAATCTGCAGCTACTCAAAGAATAATGGATGCTCAATCGGAAGATGAAGCTACTAAAATATTTCAATCTTCTTTAATTAAAAAAGCTCAAGTTATTTCAAGACCTTCGGCGGACGATGATAACTCATCCAACTCTGATGGAATTTCGACAATTTTACGCTCTGCAGGTAATATTGAAAATCCTGAAGAAAAATTAAATAAAGATTTTGGAAATAAAACGGTTAGAAAATGATTTATATTATTTTTTCATAATAAAGAAGCAAAAATTCTTTTCAAAAAAATAAATTATAAACAACCCGCAACTAACAAAACAAAATCATAAAAATAAACCCACTTAAATATTATCGCTTATTAAAAAAATACCCGCCGTTAGGCGGGGAAAAGTCTAAAAATTAAATAACTTTAACGCTGTTTAATTATTTATCTATGGCAAAATTTATTATTCTTTATTTATTGCCTCAAGTTCTATAGTAAAGTTATAATCGCTAGGTTAATCGCTAGGTTAAAAATAGGCATAGCCTTCGTTGATGTTAAATGAAATATCTGCTCTGTCAGCGCCACTACCACTTACTTTTATCAAAGGAAATTCTTTCTTATAATTACGCGTAGTTCCCGTGTAAGTTCTTGTAAATTCTGTGCCATTTTCATAACCCTTAAATTCTGCAACCATTCCGCCATTAGCGAATTCCGATTTCTTAATTTTAATTATATATTGAAATTTCTTATCGACATTATTACTTTTATAATAATAATCTTTAGACATAAAAGAGTAGCCGCTATACTCTTGAAAATTGGTATTATCAGGTAAAGGTTTTTTTGTTGGAGTCGGGGTGACGCTTACCGTTGGAGCTTCGGATTCATCTATAAAATCCGCAACCGCAGTATGTTTATTTTTACAACCAACGAAAGCTATTGACAAAACCGCTAATAAAGTTATTAAAATGTAAAAATATTTTTCTATCATTTTCAAAGCTAACTAAATAATCGCCAATAAAATTTAAATTAATATCTTACAGGCAAAACATAAATATCTTTACTCTTACATTTCGAACATTTTATGCCTCTTACCTTAAAAATATTTGGATATATGCTTTTTATTTTAAACATATCAAAAATTGTGACTTCTCACTTTCCGAAAAAAATATTACCGCAAGAATTACATCCATATTGTGGCAGCCACTGAACTACATTACTCATTTTTATACTCCTTTAATTAAATATTATCTCTTATCTCCTCAATTCCCAAAACTGCTTGTTTATATAATTCTTCATATTCTTTTTTATTTTCAAGCTGTTTTTTAAGCTCTTCCGCATCGCTTTCTATCGAGCTTGAAATATCGCTTATAAGATTATTCTCTTGTTCGTCCAATTTTTTAATTATTTCATCAGTTTGTCTTGTTAAATCTTCTTTTATATTTCCTAATATCTCTGGAATAATTTTAGTAGAAATTAAATTCTTCATTTCTTCAAGAGGAATTTTTTCTTTATTATGAACTTCTTTTAAGATAAAATTTATATAATCCGTTTTTAATTCCACTGGCAAATATGACATATCTCGCAACACTCTATTTAATGGCGAAATAATATTCTCAACATCAAAATCATTTTCGCCTAATTTTTTAGAAAGCGCATTTTTAATTTCATCAGATAATTTACTGCGAAAATAATCTATATTAAAAATGTTTTTACAAGTCTCGTTTAATTCTTTTTGACAATTTCTTATTGTTTCTCTTATTTTATCTATAATATCATGAATATAAATTAAATCAATTTTTTTATATCCCCAATTCTTACCAAATAAATCTCCAAAAAATCGGGCTATTCCGTCAAATCTTTTATCTCATCCTATTCTGTCTGTATGACTTTGATATTTGTTTGCTTTAATTTGCTCTATCATATATTCAAAATTCATTTTTAAACCGTTAAATTCATTCCTCACATTTTGATTTTTTACTTCATTAAAACAGTCTTTTATATTATTTCCTAATTTTTTTAAAGTATCGTTTATATTTTCAAGTTTATTCTCTATAGATTTAATATCTTCATTTTCCAATTCTTTTTGTTTTCGCTTTACTTCTTCGTATAATTCGTCTATATATTTTGTTAATTTATCAATAAAACCGTAGTATATATCGTTTAAACGCTCTTTTAATATATTGTCTTTTTTATATATTATTTCTGGTATAATTGTAGAATTAAATATTTCTATTCCGCTTAATTCTTTAAATTTTTCAGCATCGTCTAAAAAATGAGGAAACGCTCTTATAATATTATTTTTTATATGTTCTTCATTTTTTGATAAATTGCCGTAATGTTTATAAATATCATAGCAGGCGGAACTTATATAAATAGGCGGAAAAGCTTTTTCAAATATTTCTTTTATATATTCTCTTTCAATATCTTTTTTTATTTTATCTTTAAATTCGTTATTTAATTTAAACTTAATTCCTTCTTGAGCGACCTTTATATCTCCGTTATATTTTTGGCTATCGGCGTTTAAACACAGGTCAAATTTGCTTCCTATAATTTTAACCTCTTTTATTCCCTCTTTAGGAAGTTGTTCTGAAAATAAACTTATATCTTGCGAATCTAAAAACTGATTTGTATAGCTTAATAAAAATACTACATCGCATTTCCCCAAAAAATTTCTTGTAAGTTGTCCTCTGCTTAAAACAGGGTCGTTTAATCCTGGCGTGTCAACTATATCAAAATCTTTTATCGCTTCTATATTTAAAAATATTTCAATATATTTAACTATAGGCATATATTTTTCGCCCGCGCCTACATAATCCTCGAGTCTATTTTTAAGGGCGTCTATAGTTTCGACATTATCCAAAACCTCAAAATTATCGTTGTTTTCGGAATTTGCCGAATTTTCTAATTTGCTTCTTAATTCTCCTTCGTTTTTCTTGAAATTCTCAAAAATTTCATAAAATACTTTAACGCTGTCGCTTAATTCCGCAATTCCTAATAATTGAGCGTCAGTCAATTTTGATTCGGATTTTCCTTTCTTTTTAAGCTCTTCGCTTCGTTTATTTTTTTTCTTTCGTTTTCTATCGCTCTTTTGCATTCTCTCGCTCCTTTTTCTACGGTTTCAAAGTCGCTTAAAGTGAAAAAATGAACTTTTGCCGATATATTTTCGGAGTATCTTATTTTCGTAAGCGCCGCAGTCATTGGAGTAGCCGCTTTTGGCAAAACATCCTCGCTTCCAAAAAATAAACTATTTAGAAAAGACGATTTTCCCGCTTTAACCTGTCCGACAATTCCTATCGTTAGAATTTTATCTTCGCTTTCAAGTCTTTTATAATTTTCTAAATAATTATTAAAGCTGTTTTCAATATCGCCCAATATTACTTTATCTAAAAGCTCGACATAATTTGAATTTTTTAATTTGTTTATTAATTCTTCAATTTTTTTATTATTTTCCATATTATTTAATTCTCCTTTTATTTTGATAAATTTCTTATATGTTTATTATATTCTTCTCTCTTTCTATTATATAAAGATTCGCCTAACAAATCTAAACATTTATTTTTGGAATTTTCTAATTCTATTATAAAGTTTTTTATATTTGTTCTATTTTGATTTACATTTTTTAGAGCTTCGTCTATTGATTTATCTTTTCTTATTCCGCTATCAAACAAGCCTTTTATTTTTGCAATATTTAAAGCGGCTGTATAATAGGCTAAATCTCCATCCATATCTTCATAATATTTTTTAAATTCGTTAAAGATTTTATTTAAATCTTCCAAGTAATTTCTTTCTATGCTGTTATTTTCGCTTTCAAAGAAATTAAATAATTTACTCTCGCCTTCTTTATAGTCTTCGGGGTATTTTGAGGAATAAACAACTATATCTTTATAATCAATTCCTCTACTGTCTAGCAAACTTTTACTTTCTTCAACAATTTTGTCTATATCTTCTTCGCTTTGAACATCCGCCTTATTAAAAACTATTAAAATATCTTTTCCGTTTAATTCTTCTTTTTCAAGAAAATCTAAATCGTTTAATCTTATAGTGCCGTTTTCCATACTCACAACCCAAATAATATTATCAGCTTGAGCGATACCTTTCATAGCTATATTGCTGTCGTCTTCCGTAGCGTCTTGCCCTTGTCCCGTATAGCCCGGCGTATCAAGTAAAGCTATATTTTCATATTTTAATTTTTGAGTATGAAGCGAAACATATTTTACCATACTATGAACATCTTTATCATATTCTTTAGTAAAAGTATGCGTAACGAAATCGTAAAATTCTTTATCGACTTTTGTCTGTCCGCTAAAACAATTTCTTATATATAAATCGTTATCTTTTTCATATACTACAAAAGTGTTTATTGCGGTAGTAGGCTCTATCGAAGTTGGAAGTATATTATCTTTCAAAAAAGAATTAATCATACTCGTTTTACCCGAACTAAACTGCCCGCATAAAGCGATTATATTTTTATGATAGAATAACGGAAAATTAATCGCATCTTCAATTTTCTCCAAAAGCTCGTCAAAATTTTTAAATAATTTTCCGCTCGGCAAATCATATTCTATGCATTTATTAATCAAATCGTTATAAACTATTCGCATTTTATCAAACGCTTCGGTTTGCTCGTTTTTTTCGGGTCTGTCGGATAATATATCCAAAACTTTTTTATGTTTATCTATAGCTTTTTTATGATTATTTATAGTCTCTTCTTTTTCTTCAAGTTTAATATTAGTTTCTTCCAACTCCGTTTTAACTTTATTATAATCGCTTTCTTTTTCAGAAAGTTCGTTTTTATATTTGGTTAATTCAGAGTTTATATTTTTAATATTCTCTTCTTTTTCAAAAATATTTTTATTTAAATTATTTATTTTATTTTTATATTTGCCAATATTAATTATTAATATTAGCGCCATTATAAAAATTAACGCTATTGAAATTATAATTAATATATTTTCATTTATCATTCTTTAATCTCCAAAATTAATTTTTCTGTTTTCTCAATATCCGCTTTCAATATCTCTTGCTTTTCATTAAACTCTTTTTCCGAATCTTCTTTTTCTTTTTTTGCCTTTTCTAAAGCTTCTTTTATATTATTCTGTTCTATTTCAAATTTTTCCCTCACGGCTTTAATAAAAGCGTTCGTTTGTTCGTATATACAACTTTCAAGTTTACTTCTAATTTGCGAAAGAACATTTGGAATAACGCTTCCCAATATTTGACTTTTTATATTTTCGTTTTGGCTTGCTTCTCTACCCGATTTAAATAAACTTCCCAAAAATGGAATAATAGCCGCAACTAAAGTTCCTACTATAGGAAGAGCTACCGAAGCCATTGTAAGAGAAGTGACAGCTGCGGTAGTTAATAAAGTTCCAGCTGCGGTAACTCCAGCCGTTGGCAAATATTTTTTTAACATTTCCATAACGACATTAACTCCAGTGTCTATTAATTTATTTTCAGCGTCAAGATTGCTAAAACTAACGGGCGATATTTGAAGGTTGCCGACTATCGAGTCAAAATTAACTTGAAGCCTTCCGTATATTTCCGTAAATAATTCTTTCAAATGTCTGTCGGAACTTGAAATTATAACGGGACGAACAAGCTGATTTATAGTATTTCCAAAAGATTCTGAATTTTCTTTTGCCTTCATAACGAGCATATCTACATTTTCGCTTAATGTGTTTGATATATCCGAAAGTATTGCATCCGTAAGTTGATTATTCGCCTTATTTTTTATAAAATAGGCTTCTTTTTCAATGCTTTTTTCTATATCTTGAGATTTCTTTTCAAGCTCTCTAATATTTTTATTAATTTCGTCAATATCAAATCTATCGTATTTTAATTTGCGGTTTAATTCTTTTAATAAATCTTCAAGTATTAATTTCAAACTTGAATACAAATTATTTTTAGCTATATCGACAGTTTGCATATTTGATAAAATATTTTCAAAATCTTCAATATCCGAATTATGAGGCGAAACTTTGCCTACAAATACTTTTTCTCCTATATGATTTAAAATTGTTACTTCCGTATTTTTAATTATATCTTCAATATCGCTTTCTTCTTTCTGCTCGTATTTTGAAAGTATAAAACCAAATTTTAATTTATATAAATCAAGCTCTTTCAAAAAATCTAAAAGAGATTTTTTAATCGTTCCATTTTCAATATCCATTATTATTATGAAGTAAGAAGCCGAACTTATATAATTTTTTATAGCCTTATTATGCTGTTCGTATCCCGAATCAAGTCCAGGCATATCGACTATTGTAATATCTTTCAAATTCATTAATTTATCGCTATTTAAATGCATGCGAACAAAAGAACAATTTTCAATAGTCAAATCTTTTAACTCGGCTATACTTTTTCTGCTTGATTCGTTTTTATCCGACACAACTTCCAAATATTCGTCAGTGTCGTAAACAAATTCGCAAGCTACCGAAGTTTTCGCTTCAATTCCTGTTGGCAGTAATTTCTCTTTATCAAAATATTTATTTAGAATACTGCTTTTACCCGCGCTGAATAAACCTATAAGCGGGGCGTTAATCTTAAAATTTTTTACTGTATTTTGCATTTCCAAAAGGCTTTTTGACAAATTTTCAAAACTATATTTTGTATTGATATTTGAAGCCTCCTCTATTACGGTTAATGCGTTTTTCTTTACTGATTCTACCGACATAATATTTTCTCCTTTCTTTTATATTTTAAATAATTTATGAAAAATTGAGTAAATTTCTTAAAAAATAATTCTTTAGATAGCAAATGATTGTATCTTTTATAAGTAAGTAAACATAAAATTTTAAAAAGTTTAAAGTGATGCTTGAGCTGAGCTGCAGAATTTATTATTTATAATTTTTTTATTTATCATAATCATAATTAAAATTATATAATATAATTTTATTTTGTCAAGCGATTTTATACAAAAATAGAAATTAAAATTATAACTTTTTTATTTATTAATATATAATTGAAACTAAAAATTTATAAATTAAAATAGAGAGAGTTAAAATGAAACAAAAAATAGAAAAAAATACCGTTCAAGAAATTTTGATTATTCCGTTATATTCAAGGAAAATAGCTAAAGAAAAATTTCCAAATTTGATTGGAGATAAAACTTCCGACTATATAATCGATAAAATAGATTATGATTTTTCGCAAAAAGAAAAATTTTTTAATTCTACAATGGGATTATATGGAGCTTTGGAAGTGGCTCAAAGAGAATTTGATTTGGAATACGAGATTAAAGAATATTTGAAAAAACGAGAGGAGGCTTCGGTAGTAAATTTAGGATGCGGTTTAAACGATTTATTTTCGAGAGTAAACAACGGAAAATGCAAAGGCTATAATTTGGATTTTGAAGAAGTTATAAAAACGAGAGAAGAATTACTTGAAAAATCAAACAATGAATTTAATATTGCTTGCGATTTAAACGATTGTTCTTGGTTTGAAAAAATTGAAAAAGACAACGGCGTAATTTTTGTGGCTTCTGGCGTTTTTTATTATTTTAAAAAAGAAGAAGTTAAAAATCTTTTCGTTAAAATGGCAGAATATTTTAAATTTGGCGCTTTGGCTTTCGACACTTGCAATAAAATAGGATTAAAAATGCTTTTAAAACTTTTAAAAACTATAAACATGAAAGACATTGGCTCTTATTTTTGTATTTCGGATAATTTAGAAGAATTAAAAAGTTGGAGCAATAATTTTGAAAATGTTTCGAGCAAATCTTATATGAACGGTTATAGAAAATTAAAAGATATAAGATTATTATACAAGATTTTAAATATTTTTACAGATAAAATTTTTAATATGCAAATTGTAAAAATAGAGTTTAAATAAAAAATATTTTTAAATTTTTTTAAGGAGAAAAAATTTTTATGATAAGATTGGCAAATGAAAAAGATATAGAACAAATTAATAATCTATTATTTCAAGTTCATAAAGTGCATTCGGACGCTCGCCCCGATTTATTCAAATCGGGAAGCAAAAAATACACGGACGAAGAATTGAAAGAAATTATAAAAGATAAAGAAAAACCGATATTTGTTTATGAGATTGACGAAAAAATTGAAGGCTACGCTTTTTGTATTTTAATCAATCATAATAATGAAAATTCTTTATGCGATTATAAAAGCATGTATATAGACGATTTATGCGTTGATAAAAATTGCAGAGGCAAAGGAATTGGAAAAAAATTGTTTGATTATGTTTTGGAATACGCTAAAAAATTGGGTTGTTATAATCTCACTTTAAATGTTTGGGAAGGAAACGATAGCGCGATGCAATTCTACAAAAATATGGGACTTAAAATTCAAAAAATTGGAATGGAGAAAATTTTATGAATGAATATATTAATTTGAATTTAGAAAATATTGAAAGCGAGCATATTTGTTGCGCAATTTCAGACAAGAAACATCAGGAAGGAGTTCGCTTAAAAAAAGAATGGCTTAAAGAGAGAATAAAAGAAGGACATATATTTAGAAAATTAAAAGGTAGAGGAAAAGTTTTTATAGAATATGCGCCTCTTGAAAAATCATTTTGTCCCGTTATTGGAAATAATTTTATTTATATATATTGTCTTTGGGTTGCTGGCTCTTTCAAAGGAAAAGGATACGGAAAAGAACTTTTACAATATGCGATAGATGACGCTAAAAAACAAAAGAAAAACGGCTTATGCGTTATAAGTTCTAAAAAGAAAAAACCTTATTTATCCGAAAAGAATTTTTTTGAAAAATTCGGATTTAAAACCGTAGACAATATCGGAGAATATCAATTATTATCTTTAAACTTCAAAAAAGAAATTCCGCATTTTAACGAAACTGCAAAACAAATGAAAATAAAAAATAAAGATTTGACGATTTATTATAGTTGCGAATGTCCTTTTATAGAAAATTGCATAAACGAAGTAAAAGAATTTGCGGAAGAAAATAAGATTAAATTAAATATAGAAAAAGTAGACACAATAGAAAAAGCGAAAAATCTGCCTTGCGTTTTCAATAATTGGGCTGTTTTTTATAACGGAGAATATATTTCAAATTTGCTTTTAAATAAAAATATGGTTGAAAAATTATTTAAGGAAAAAATATGATTATAAGATTAATTCCTATCAAAGAAACGGAAAAAGAAAAATTTATTAAAGATTTGCAATCTGCTTTTGAGGTTGCCGTCATAAAAGAATATGGCAAACAAGACGAAGAGGCTATTCCAAGAAAAGATATTGAAGATTCGATTAATGCAAAAGGAGTCGAAACATTTAATATATCGCTTAATAACGAAATAGTCGGAGGAGTGGCAATCGCTATAAACGAAAAGACACTGCATAATTCTTTGGAGTTATTTTTTATTAAAGAAAATTATCAGAGTAAAGGAATAGGTTTGTCAGTTTGGAAAGCGGTTGAGAAAAAATATCCCAATACAAAAGTTTGGGAAACGGTTACTCCGTATTTTGAAAAAAGAAACATTCATTTTTATGTCAATAGATGCGGATTTAAAATCGTTGAATTTTTTAATCCTTATCATAAAGACGATAACATTGATAATATGCAAGAAAATAATACAATTGGACAGGATTATTTTTTTAGATTTGAAAAAGAAATGAAATAAAAATTTTGAGGAAAAAATATGATTATAAGACTTGAAGAAGAAAAAGATTATTTTGAAACGGAAAATTTAACTAGAGAAGCTTTTTGGAATGTTTATAGAGAAGGATGTTTTGAGCATTTGATAATTCATAATTTGAGAAAAGATAAATCATTTGTAAAAGAATTAGATTATTGCATCGAAATTAATAATAAAATAATCGCTAATATAGTTTACGCGAAAGGAAAATTAAAATTAGAAAACGGAAATATAAGAGAGATTTTAATTTTCGGTCCCGTGAGCGTTTTGCCAGAATATCAGAAAAAAGGATACGGAGAAAAATTGATAAATTACACGATTGAAAAAGCTAAAGAATTGGGATTTGACGCTATAGTAATTATGGGAAATCCAAACTATTATAAAAAATTCGGATTTGAAAGTTGTTCAAAATATAAAATCTATTACGAAGAAATCGATAAAAAAGAAGAAACGCCATTTTTTATGATTAAAATTTTAAATGATAATAATATTGAAAATTTGAAAGGAATATATAGCGCCCCCGATTGTTATAAAGCGGACGAAAAAGAATTGGAAGAATTCGATAAAAAATTTCCGTTTAAAATAAAAGAAAAAATAGAAGGACAAATTGAATAAGGAGATTTAATATCTTGATAAATTAACGATAAATTACAATTTAGCAGTTTGTTGGAGAAATAGTAATTTATAAGGAAATGATTAACATATGGAAAATAAAAATATCCATTCAAAAATTATAAAACAAGTTTGTAAAGAAATTTTAATTCCGCTTGGCGTTTTTCAAAAAGGAACATCAAGGTTGTATTTAGACGATAACGATTATTTTTTTACGGTAGCAGAATTTCAACCGTCAAATTGGGATAGAGGAACTTATCTGAATATAGGTTTAACTTTTTTATGGGATTATAATCAATCCGATGTTTTATATTTTGCTTTTTCAAGGCAAATCGCTAGTAGATATGGTAAGTTTGTAGAATATAAAAACGAAACCCAATTTAGAAATGAAATAATAAATTTGGCAAATATAGCAAAAGAAGAAATATTATTTTATAGAAAATTAAGAGATGTAGAATTTGCAAAAGATTGGATGATATCATATATAGAAAAATTTAATGAGAAAAAATATGCGAAATTTGGACTTGATATTGCCAATATTTGTTTATTAAATAATAATATGGAATTAGCAAAATTTTATTATAAAAATTATCATAAAGAACGAAATACGGAGGAACAAATGAACTATAAAAGTTTAAGTAAAGAATATTTGAATTCTAATATTAAGACAACGAGAAAAATGTGGCATAGTAAATCATCAATGAAAAAAATGCCTGTTTCAACGGTATATGATATTTAATTGCAATTTAGTTGTTTGTTGTATAAATAATAATTTGAAAGGAATTCGTAAATATGAGTTTATTTAAAAAATTTCCATTTAAAGACAAACCTAATACCGCGTCTATTACTTGCGTTCACATACTTGATGAAAAGAAACCGATATTGTATGTTAGTCATGATGCCGATGATGGTTATTGGCAATTTTTATGCGGTAAAAATCATAATATTGAAGATTCAAGAGTTATTTCGCTACAACAAATATATGAATTTGATAAATCAATTAAAGAAATAGCAAATTTAGAATATGGTAAAATAGCTTATAGAAAAGATAAAAATAGTAAATGGAATATTCAATAAATTATAATTTATTGACAATTTACCATATTGCTATAAAATTGCTCGGGATTACTTTATGAAATAATAAAAATTTGGAGAGGAAAAAGATTATGATTAAAATAGAGTTTAGAGAAAAAGAAAAAAAGTCTATAGCTTATGATTTGGATAAGCAAGTCGGAGAATGCGATTTTGAAGAAACAAACGATACTTGGAACATAACGCATACGGAAGTCGATAGCGCTTATGGAGGACAGGGGATTGCTAAAAAACTTGTAGAGAGTGTTATACAAAACGCTAATATACGGAATAAGAAATTAGAGGCGACTTGTTCGTATGCTAAAAAATTAATAGAAAAAATATGAGAAATAAGAAAAGTTAATAAAATAAAAAAAATTTATTTTTGATATAATAAATATAAATTATAATAGTTATACGATTATAACCGCTCATAAATTATAAATAAAAATAGGAGATTAAACATGAAAATAGAAATGGGCGAATCTTTAATGCAATCTTATTTAAAGCATATAAAAGGTTGTTTAATAACTCAAACGAATTGGAAAACCTTAAGGTCATGGAAAAAGTCTAATGAAGACAAGGCAAAAGCAAAATTTGAAAAAATTAAAAAAGAATATCCTAATATTTTTTCAGAAAAAACAAAATTTGAAAAAATGCTAAACCAAGCGGAATTGGATGTTATTGGTATAGCTAACGATAAAATTTATATGGTGGAAATTGCTTTTCATGAACAAGGATTACGATATGGAAACGATGATAACAAAGTAAGAGATAGAGTTTTGAAAAAAATGATTAGAGCATATTTAATTTGGAAAATTTATTTTTCAAATTATTCTTGTGAAATAATATTTGCATCTCCAAAAGTAAATCCTAGTCCAGATGGACTACTTAATGAATGTTTTTCTAAATTGGCGAAAGATAATTTTTACAAAGAAGATAAAGTCGAATTTAAATATTTATCAAACAAAAAATTCAAAGATGAAATTCTTTTACCAACATTAGAGACTTTAAAATCAGATTCAGATACTTCGGAATTATTTTTAAGAAGTGCTAAATTATTAAAGATTTGTAAAATTATAAAATAAAAAATAAATGCGATAATTAATAATAAAATAAATTTGGAGAATTAAACATGAAAAAATGGTATAACGAAGAATATCAATTTGAAATTGAAGTAACGGGATTTTTACGAGGAAACAAAACGGAAGGATATTGTAGAAACGGCGAAGAGATTGGCGACAAATATAAATGCTCTTACGGTTGTCCTGTTAATTCTGAAGGACAAGGAATTTGCTCAAAAGTAATGATGATTATGTTTCCCG
>OIYR01001073.1_pt1 | contig 14401 bp, 15 predicted proteins | sample 1588221 | NCBI WGS metagenome assembly OIYR01 (sample SAMN03283292) | human gut metagenome | biome: human-associated habitat; material: feces | host: Homo sapiens | place: Peru | collected 2012 | reverse complement strand
GATAAGAATGTCAGGGTAGCATGGAAATATAGCGATGGAGATGTCGAAGAAAAAACAGTTCTCAAAACTGATGAAGAAGGCAATAAACTTGTATTAAATAATGGTTATGCTCTTCACAGCGGAGATGCGTTTACTCTTCAGATTGTCTATGGTGAGGATAATAAATTAAGTGATATTACCAAGTTCCAGAACTACACCATCAGCGTATCCGGTGGAGCAAAGGTACTCTATGATTATGCTACAATGGATTCGAATCTGGCAAAGAATCAGATCCTCGGTGTTATGCTGACAGATCCTGCAAATGACATAAAGGTTACCCTGAAGAATGGCAGTGACAGGAAAGACACGAAAGAATATGTATTAAAGGCAACAGATGCTGCAAAGGAGGAACTTGCTGCACCTCAGATCAAGCTGGATCCGAAGCAGACACTTGTGGCAGGAAAGCAGGCAGAGCAGACACTGAAGTTCTCGGTGACGAAGGGTGTCGTGCCGGAGAATGCTGACTTTATGTTATTAGGTGCAGACCTTAAATCCCAGGAATTCTTTGGGTATGATGCTGTTAAGGAGATAACATATGCAGCAGAAGACAATAAGATTACTGTGACCTTTAAAAAGGGTGCGATTGAGAAGGCCGGAAGCGCAAATGTATACTTTGCTATGACTGTGCCCGGAGAGGATGGAACTCAATATAGCAAGCTCGGCAAAGCTGTAAAGATCACCGCAGTCAATATGAAGAAGTCCTTTAAGCTGGTTGATAAGTACAAGATGTCAGCAGTAGATGCAAGCAAAGTAGCTGTGGCATATAAGGCAACCGGTGTGGAGGATGTAACAGTTACAAACCTGTACAATGAAAATGTAAAGGGTCAGGCGAACAAATTCACGGATCTGATCGGTATCGCATCGGATAAAGAGAGTCTTGAGCTGAAGCAGTATGCAGTGGATCAGAAGATCAGCGGCTATGTTGAAGTAGAGGTGACATACGACGACGGCGAGGAAGAGACAATCGTATCAAAGGTTACCGTGACTCTTGCTAAGGAAGGAAAAGGCGTTAATTCCTACAAGGCAGCAGATGTAACGCTGGTAAAGGGTAAGACAACAGTGGCTGAAGCTGAGAAGATGCCGGTTGTGATCAAGGCTGGCAAAAATGAAGCAGAGGTAGCTCAGGCTGTAGTGACAAACGCAATCGAAGGTATTAAAGTAGCAGACGTTGAGGACGGTAAGGTATATCTGAACGTAAAGGATTTTGTTGATGCACACAAGAAGGATAAGATTAAGCAGGCTGTGGAGCTTAAGGTTGTTCTTGCCGGAGCAAACGATCAGGATACAGATGTTACAGACAACAAGAATGCAATTACGCTGAAGGTCAATGTAGTTGTACCGAAAGAGATGCTGTTTGAAGAAGAACGGGCAGAGCTTACACCTACCATTAAATTCAGCAATGAGACTCCTGAGAACAGAGCAGATGATGTTACCTTCACAATTGAGGTGAAGGATGTTGATTCTAAACTGATCAAAGGAATATACTACACCACCGATGGAAAAGACCCGGCGTTGGATGCAAAGGGAAAACCGGCGAATAATAGTACCAAGAAGTATACTAAGGAAGTGTCAATTCCTGTTCAGAATGTGGATGAAGAGGCAACGGTTACGGTTAAGGTTCTTGTTGTAGCAAAGGATCAGACGACTCACAAGAACGCAACTGCAACTGCATTTGTCGCCTTTGCTGCAGCAACAACAGGAAGCGGCGATGGCAACTAAATCGAAAACCGCATGACAGCTTTCAATGATAGAATATTTGAAAGAATTTAAAAAAGCAAGATAACAAGAAAGCCCCCGTACAGGAAAAATGTATGGGGGCATTTCTATGCCGGGGGAAAGCGGCAGACAGCGTTTGACAAATTGTATGAAATATGTAATAGTATAACCATCGGGCAGGATCTTCTGCCCTGTATTCAGAGATCATCGCCCGCGTCGGGCAGATTTCCAAAGTAAAAGACATACGTCAGTGAAATGAAGGAGGATTTGCCTATGCTCAAAATGCAGACAGGGCGCGGACTACTTGGACAGTATTTTCCGTCGATCCGCACAAGAGAAGAAATAGTAAACGAGATTCGCCGAATGTGCGGTCAAACGATACAAATGCCTTCTTTAGGTTGGCATTTCAAGTACAACGGACAAGTGTATTTCTATGTGGTAGGCAAGGGCGAAAGTATGATACGCTTTTGTCTTCCTTTTGTCGCTGGGCTACCCTCACAAGATAAGGAATTGCTAAAGAAGGCAGTGAATGATACGAACAGAAATGTAAAGTACATCAAGGTACTGTTGTCGGAGAACGATAAGGGTAAGGTATCTTTAGATTATGACCATAAAATATCTGACAAAGTGGTTGCAAAAGACATTGTACCGCATATCATTAAAACTTTGGATTTTGCCTCAGGGTATTTAAAAGAGAAAATAATTTGTAGAAAATAGGTTACTTTGTTTCAATACTTTTCATAAACGGTAAAAAACAAATTAGAAGTTGTGCCCGACACGAATCTAGGGTATTGTGATATGAAGAAGTTTTTTGCTTTGATAGTTTGTCTTGTAATTAGTACTATGGCATATTGCCAAGTTGCTTGTCAATTTCGTTATCTAGAGGACGGAAGAATGTATTTGGTAATCCAAAACCAAAGTCAGTTCAATTTCAATGCTATAGGTGAGGTGTATCGAAACAATAGATTGTACAATAGTGAGACCTTATGTTTTCGTGCAGGATCTACTTTTATTCTCGGGCCATCAACTCCTTGGAAGTGGCAATGGCACAGAGGTGATACGTATGTGATCACATATCCTAATGGTCAAAGAGCATCATGGACTTGCACTCAAACTGATGCAGGGAATTCAAATGGATTATCTTTTAAAGGTCGTGCAAAAGGAAGTTGTAACGTTCCATCTCATAAATGTCCAGGTTTTATTAATGATGGTAATAAATACTGTGTAAATTGTGCCTATCAGAATTTTAAGTGTCATGCGGTCAATCATCAATAGGGGAGAAAAAGAAGAAGTAAATTTTGAAGTTGTGCCCGACACGAATAAGGGTGTTAAGTTATGAAGAACTATTATTTATTGGTTGCTGTGATGCTTATTTGTCTTACTGGCGTAACATCTTGTGGTAATACAGAAAGACAAGTTCAGCTGTTGACTGACATTTATTTACATTCAGGAAAACTTCGTGGGTATGCAAGTGTTTTAGAGCTGGATGGAGATGGCCGGGTAACAAGAAGTGAGAAGACGTATCCTGTTTATGAATATGACGATGGAACATTCTCGATAGATTGTGATGGGGATGATTATGGACTGACAGAATTGAGCCAGCCTATATCACCTTATGGAGATAATTTCTATTTGCTCAGATATAAAATTGATTACAATCATTATATAGAGGAAATTCCGACCAGTTATTAATGGTTTTATTACAGTTAAACAGGTTCTCTATAGTTCAAGGAAAATAGATTAAAATTACAGAATAAATTAGAGTTGCGCCCGGCACGAATCTAGGGCATAAAATTATTAACTAATTAAATTGTTGAAAAAATGAAAGCTTTAAATAATATCCTTCTTGTTTTTGTATGTATAGCAATGATGTCATGCAGCAAAGATGACGATGAGTTTATGCCTATAAACGAGTCTTTGGCTATGTCTACTGTGATGGAAGCAGTTGACATGGGACTCAGTGTAGATTGGGCTAGTTGCAATGTTGGTGCAAAAACTCCAACACAGTATGGCGGACATTATTGTTGGGGAGATCCAACTGGAACTCAGGTAAGTTATATTGCTGATAATATAATGCAGAATATTAGTGGTTCTGACATGGACATAGTTGCTGCAAATTTTGGCAATGGGTGGCGAATGCCTACAACCCAAGAGTTTGAGGAATTAATTAATAAATGCGCTCATAGAGTGGTAACTGTTAATGGCATTTCGTGTGTGAAATTTACTTCAAAGAATGGTAATAGCATCTTACTTCCTTTTGGTGGGTATACTTATGGTGCAAATGCTGCTTGCTTTGGAGAGGGTTTAACTGGATATTATTGGACTGCAATAGGTGAACCAAAATATACTAGTGCACAATATATCTATATCGGAAGACAAAATAAACTACCAGCTGCCTATAATGTTAGTTATGGAGCATCAGTTAGAGGTGTAAGAAATCACGTTTCAGATGACAAGAAAGAGGATTCTAACGATAAGCCAAATGAAGAGAATGGTGGTTCTGGTAGTACTGGTCCTTCTACTTCTTACGAGAAGCCAGATATTGACTTTTATGATTATACTGCCTATCCCACCAAGATGAAGGTAGTTTATAAAATACATAACAGGGATAAGGCCAAAGTTACATCGGCAAAAATATATTATGGTACAAGTTCTAACCCAACTAAATCTGTTACAGCTACAGTGTCGGGTGTCCTTATTACTGCAACCATAACAGGTTTGAAGAAAGATACGAAGTATTATGTTAAGTGCTCTGCTAAAGGAAAGGGTGGCACAACGACTACGGGTACTACAAGATTAGGAACAATCAACTAGTTCATAAAAAGGTACAATAACAAAACTAAGAAGTTGCTCCCGTCACGGATTTAGGGTATTAACAGAACAAGCTTTATAGATATGGATAGAAACAAACAATTAGATAAGATACGCGGTTCGATGCTTGGAGGAGCCGTTGGCGATGCACTCGGTTATCCTGTGGAGTTCATCAGCTCGTACATGGGTATACAGAAAAGGTATGGCGAGAATGGAATCACACGGCTGGACACCACCCAGTGGTGGTTGCCGGATGAAGAAAAGAGTGGCAAGGCATGGATTTCTGACGATACTCAGATGACGCTGTTCACGGCTTGTGGCTTGCTGAATGCAAAAGCGCAGGGCACAGCTCCCAAGTATGCTATTTGCGAGGCTTATTTTGAATGGTATTACACACAAATAGGTAAGAGATCTGGTCGTCATAAGGATTGCTGGATTGGCGATGTGCCTGAACTCAACAATCGTCGTGCTCCAGGCCAAACATGTATTACTGCCTTGCAGGATATTCTTAGAGGTAAAGACCCATACAACAATAGTAAAGGTTGTGGCGGCATCATGCGTACAGCTCCTGTGGCACTCTATGGTGCTGTGTGGAGAGACACGCCCGAAGGTGAGCCTCTTGAAGGACGTATCTCCAGCATAAAGGATGTTGATATGTTGGCGGCTGATGCTGCTGAGATAACCCACCAGCATCCTCTCGGTTGGCTATCATCAGCATTGGAAGCACACGTTATTTACAGAATATTGCAGAAGGACAGTCCCATAGTGGATGACTTCAAGGCTTATTTGTCCGAAGGCTACGATACGTTGCTCTCTCTTTATCCAAATGAAGGTGCGAGCATCAGTCAACTTAGAGCTTTGACCGACAAGGCTCTCGGTCTTGTTGATTCGCCTGCATCGGATGTGGACAACATCGAAGCAATTGGTGAAGGTTGGGTTGCGGAAGAGACTCTTGCTATTGCCGTTTACTGTGCGGTTAAGTATTTCGACAACTTTGAGAAAGCGATAGTAGCTTCTGTCAACCATAAGGGTGACAGCGACTCCACTGGAGCCGTGACAGGCAACATCCTTGGAGCTGTTGTTGGCTATGATGCAATCCCTGAGTTCTTCAAGACGGACCTCGAACTACATGATGTTATCCTCCATGTTGCAGACGACCTTTGGAGGGGCAGGACAACAAAGTTTAAATAATATATGGATGAATATAAAATAAGTTTTTTTGTCTTGTTATTACCATAAGATGAAAGCAAGATTAATCATATACCTTTTCTTATTGCTCTCTTTGTCTGTCACTTCACAGACAAAGAGAGCACTTGTCGTTGGTTTAGGACAACAGCAGGACAAGGCTTGGAATAAGATAAATGGCGACAAGGATGTGCCTATTGTGCAAGGAATGTTGAAAAGCGCAGGATTCAAGTCTGTCACTACGTTGGTGAACCAACAAGCCACTAAGGCTGGCATTATCGGAGCATTCAAGCGGATGGCAGCTTCGTGTAAGCAAGGCGATGTGGTGTATATCCACTACTCTGGACATGGTCAGCAGATGACGGATGTGCATAATGATGAGACGGACGGACTGGACGAGTGCTGGATTCCGTATGATGCCTACAGAAAGGCTTGCAAGACATATCATGGTGAGAAACATCTGACAGATGATGAACTGAACGTTTACCTCAATGCCATTCGTGATAAAATAGGAGCTAAAGGAAAACTGCTTGTGGTGATAGACGCTTGCCATAGCGGCGACGGCACTCGTGGTGATGAAGACGAAGTGGTGAGAGGTGTAGAAGAAGTTTTTGAGGCTGTAAAGTCATTAATAATTGGTGACAATGATAAGGAAAAGGTCATTAACCAAAAGGCGAAACCATTGGCAGAACGTTGGATTACGCTCAGCGCTTGCAAGAGCGATCAGGTAAATATTGAAATGAAGAATCCGGCTGTCGGAAAGCTGACATATGCCTTGTGGATGGAGTTGAAGAATGGCGACAAGATAAACAATGAGGAGTTTATAAAACGAATCAGAAAATTCGTGAATCGTAATACCAGTAGCCGACCACAGCAACCTGTACTGACAGGTAACGATAAAGACAAATATAACATAACTGATATACTTAGAAAATAATGGCTAAAACAATACAAATGCGCACACCGCAGCAGGAGATGGAAGCCCGTCTTGTTGCTGGCATGTATGATAAGGACAGGAAGATACAGTCAGAACTCTATGCTTACTGCTCTGAATATTTCTGGGCAAACTGCCATGGTCTGTTCTTCGCTGACGACGATACAGCTATGGAGATATTCCAAAGTACATTCGTCACGTTTTGGGAGAAGATAGAGCAAAGGAAGATTTATGTGAGTGAAGGCAGAGTGATGGGAAATAATGGCGAGCCTTTGACAAGCAGCATTCTTACTTATTTCATTAGTATAGCCAAAAATAAGTATAAGGAATGGGCAAGAAAGAATCCTTCTTATGTTGATATAGATACTTCCAAGAAGCAATATGCCGATATGCTTTACGATTCGGATGAGAACAAGATGCTCGACATCATCGCAGACATAATATCTCGTATGTCGGAACAGTGTAGCAAGATATTGAGCAAGTTCTATTATGAAGGGAAGGACTTGGACACTATTCTGATGGAGATAACTTCAATAACGTCGAAGAATGCGCTTAAGACAAAGAAGTACAAATGTATGGAGTCGTTGCGCAATTCGGCAAATGATATTTATCGCAATTATTTGAACTCATAAAAACGAAAAGAATTATGGATAAGGATTTTCAAGACAGAATAGATGAATTTCTGCTTCATGGCAACAAGATGTCTGAGGAAGACAAGGCGCAGTTTCTGAAAGAAATAGAGGAAGATGAGGAGAAAAGGGAGCAATATGGGTTTACGAAGAATGTAAAGAAGGCTTTTGAAAGTCGTGGCGAAAAACTGAAAGCCATGACTGAGTTTCAAAAGGAATATGAGACTCGGGATGATAAGTCTAAGTTCAGAAAGAAACTGGTATGGTTCTCTGGTATTGCTGCCGTATTGGTTATAGGCTTCTTTGTTATAAATCCTTTGTTTGTTTATGAATCCACAAATAGTAATGTGCGTGGTGAAGAAGATGACGTATTTGAAATGGAAGCGCCTTCAGATAGTGTTGCAAATGACTCAACCTCAACAGACACCATAACATTGCACCATGAATAAAGTGTTGTTGGACTGATATGAATGGTTACTTTTCTCCCTCTTCTATCATAAATAGTCAAACAAAACTATTATGAATATGAAGCAGGACGAAATAGTAAATGAGATTCGTAGAATATGTGGTAATGTGCTGCCGATGTCTTCTTTAGGTTGGCATTTTAAGTACAATGACCAAGTGTATTTCTATGTGGTAGGCAAAGATGAAAGCATGATACGCTTTTGTGTTCCTTTTGTCGCTGGTCTACCCTCGCAGGATAAGGAATTGCTAAAGAAGGCTGTGAATGATACGAACAGAAATGTGAAGTTCATCAAGGCTCTGCTGGCTGAAAAAAAAGAGGCGAAAGTGTCCTTGGACTATGACCACAAGATTACAGATAAAGAATCAGCCAAGGAAATCGTGCCGCATATCATCAAGGCATTGGACTTTGCGGTGGAGTACTTGGGGAAGAGAGTAAGAGAATATTTATAACAGAAACTTAGAAGTTGCGCCCGACACGGATAAGGGTATTGAGATATGAGACTTTTTGAATACTTAAAGAATATGTTCTGTCGGGAAAAACCAGAACCCATAAATAGTGAGGATGAATTTGTTTATAAGCAATTACGTCAAATAACATCAGCTTTATCCAAGAAGCTTGTTTCCATGCAAAATATAGAACATAACATCAGCGAAAGTTTTGTATTGTCTTCCAGTGATTGGTTTGCGAGGGCTGTTGCTTTGGAAATACAAAAAAATATACATAATGAAGGTTATGGCTATCTTCTCTTGCATATGTTACATCCTCATTGTATGTGTGACGCATCCACAAATGTCCTTTATGGGGAAAAAGATAGTTTGTTGAATTTTCTAAATAGCAATGAGGGCATCGAAAATTTAATTCATGGAGCAAGAACCTTGGATGAGAAACTGAAAAAATTGGGATGATCAGTGATAATAATAACGAAATAAGAAAAAATAATGGATGAATATAAAATAAGTTTTAGGAACTGCATTCCAGGCTCTTTGCCTATGACTTCTGTTGTAAGTAAATGAAATAATAAGTAACTGTTTAAAACTAACTTTATAAATATGACAAAATTAAAATTTATTCTAGTGTTATGGGCTTTTGTCTCTATTCTTGCTTGCAAGAATGAACGAGTTGACATGGCGGGATACATGAAAGAACGCGACTCGTTGATTATAGAGAATCAGGCAAACAAAGCAGAACTTGCAGAACTTAACAGTATCATTTCTACTGTGTCAGCTGGACTTGACAGCATCGCAATACAAGAAGGTATCTTGTATTCGGGAAAGACACGTGACGGTGTGGCTCTTAATCGCAATCAAATTATTGCCAACATTAATAGTATGGCGGAGATATTAAAGCGTCAACGCGAGAAGATACAATCTCTGCAGGATTCGCTTGCAATGCGCTCAGCTAATCCTAACAAGTCGTCACAAAGCATTGAGAAATTACAAAATGTTATAGCCTTCCTTAACAAGCAACTTGCGGAAAAAGACAATGAAATTCAGTCACTTCGTCGTGATGTTAATTCTAAAAACAAAGACATTAACCAGCTTCGTACATCGTTGTCGGATATGCGAAATAGAGCTGAGAAAGCTGAAAACCGCACTCAAGTTGTAACACAGGCTTTAGCCAAGCAGGATGAAATCATTAACGAGTGTTATATAAAGATTGGTACCAAAAAACAACTTGTCGCTTCTGGATTGTTGAAAGGTGGTTTCTTGCAGAAAAAGAAAGTCAATTATGAGGATGTGGACAAGAGCAAGTTCAATGCTGTTGACATCCGTAAGTTCCGTGAGGTTACCTTGAAATCAAACAATCCGAAGATTCTGACACCACAACCAAGCAATAACTCTTTCCATTTTGAAGAGAATGGAGATGGTACTTGTACGCTTGTCATAACCAATCCTACTCAATTTTGGAGCGTGAGCAATTTCCTTATTATACAACTCTAAAACTTTAAAACTATGATAAAAAAAATGATTCTTTCTGTACTTCTTTGTACAGTATGTGTGTTTACAATGGCACAAAGCCAAACTGTTACCCATGTTGTTCAGCGTGGCGAAACTATCGAGAGCATTGCTGAGTATTACAAGGTGAGTGTCGAGGACATCAACAAGGCTAATCCTAATGCGGATGGTATCGTATATGTTGGAATGAAGTTGAATATACCGGTGAATTCAAATACCCCCATTAAGAAAGATATTGATGTTTCGAAAGATTGTCAAAGAACTATTGAAACACCTACAACAAATAAAAGCGAGGTTACAATTACATCCCGAAGCGCAAAGAATAATTATAATGTGAATAAAACAACTATAGATTTAAATGATTATTCTTTTTGGGGCTTATTTTATCGTGCTTCTTTTGAGGATGCAGGAACTGGATTTTATGGTTTAGGTGGAACTGCATTTTCATCTTCTGGATGGGGTGTAAACTTCTACATTGGTGCAGACTATGGTTTAGCTGAAAAACATTATGAAGGCGTTTGTTTTTACATTGGACCTTCATATGGCTATAACTTTAACAACATCTTGTTAATGGGTTCTCTTGATTTTGTAGGTATTTATGCAGGACAAGGTGAAGGCCAACAAACTGGAACAAATCATAAGGGAGAAACATATACTTACACTGGCACAAAAAATAAATTTGGTTGGGGTATAGCTCTATCACCACAAATTGGAATAAAATTGAATAAAGTAACTCCATATTTGGGCTTAGATTTCAACTGGACTAAAGACGCAAAGAAAATAGATGTTGGTTTTTGCGTAGGAGTTGGATTTGACATTTAGAGATTATGATACATAATATTAAAAGAACCTTATTCACACTTTGTATAATGCATATTGCGTTTCTCGCTTATGCCCAAGATGCCATCATTTATCGTGATGGTCGTGTGAAGTCTGTCAAAATCATTCAGACTAATAATGACAAGACGCTCTTCAAGGAATCTGGCAACAAGAAAGCCTCTGAGGAATTTGTGGAGAATACTAAAGTATTCATGTTAAAGTTCAAGACACGTGGAAATGTAGTGTTCAATGCCAATGGCGAACGCATACTTGCTGCTTCAGAACCTACACAAATACCGAAAGATGCTATTGTTGTCTATTACAAGGACGGAAGAGAAGTTCCTGCCTATAATCTTACGATGGACGCAAATACCGTGTCGTTCAAAACAAGCAAGAAAGGCAAGGACAGACCGATATTCTCGCCAAAGGCTGAAGTGTTTATGATTCGTTATCCAGACGGAACACGTGATATTCTGACTGACCTCATGGCTGAAGAACAACTTGAACGTGAGCGTAAAGCAGAAGAAGAGAGATTAAGAGCGCAGCGAGAGGCAGAAGAAGCTGAGGCTGCTCGGAAAAAGGCTGAAGAGGAAAACATGGCAAATGCCAAGAATCCAAAGAAGGCTACGATAATCACTCAAAAGGGAGTACGTATGAAGGTCTGGATATGTGAAGATGATGGAGTGACTGTTTCATACAAAAAAACAGATTCTCCCAAAGCTGCAATCTTCAAGCTGAGCAAAAAGCGTATTAAAAGTATAAACTATTAATAAAAAAGTAGTAATACATTTATGAAAAGATTCTGCTTTCTATTTATTAATATCATCCTGTCCGTTATAGTATACGGACAGGATGAAACCATTGTTCCGCATATTGTACAACGAGGAGAAACTATCAATATCCTTGCAAGTCGTTTTAAAACATCAGTAGAAACATTAAAGATGCTAAACAATGATTTTGATGAGTTTTATACAGGGATGAATGTTTTTCTTCCGCGACCGAATGAATTACGCAACACATCAGAATTATCCATAGATGAATATGATGTGTTACTAAAAGAAGTGGAGGAATATTGGAGTGAATGCGATAAGGCTGACAGACTTTTTGCGAAAAGTAAGTTTCAAGCAGCGCATAAGTACTACGAAGATATTATCAACCGTTACTCTGTAAATCTTAACTGTAATGCTGCCTTATATAGTATGGCAGTATGTAGTTATCATGCCAAGAAATGGAAAGATACAGTACGAGAGTTTAATCAAGTTATAAGTTCGGATGGATGTAGCGAAAAAGTACGCGAGGTTAGCGAAAACTATAAAGAAGAAGCGTTGGCTCAAATAGAGCAACGCAAAGCAAATCGAAACTTATTTTGGCAAAATTTGGGCGAAGCTTTTTTACAAGTCGGACAAATGACATTGCAGGCATATGCAGATGCAAATTCTCAAAATTCCAACCCATACTCAGGTGGAATCGTATCTGTTTCAAGTGGAAATAATCTATATCCAGACCTTCCAGTAGCATTAGATCCAAATCGTGTCGCACGAATGTCTGTTCCGACATACTCATTTGACTCAAATGGAAACATGATGATGTCTTTTCCAGGATTTGCCCAAGCAGAATATGAGATGAATGCTGCTCTTCAACAAACAATTTCCAATACTTCATCTAATTTAATGGCAACGGGTGATTCTTACCATATGGCAAAAGCACAATCATTACAGGTTATGGCACATACAAATAACTGGATGTCATCCCTATCGCAACAGTTTTGGAGTACTCCTATGTATCCAAGTGCTTGGAGCGAAACAGGACATAAATATAGTTCCACGGAAAGAAAACCATCCATAGAAAAGAATACAAATACAAAAGGTAATAATAAGTGTATTCGACTTGGAATTTATGATTATGCACATTGTGGAGGTACTGGAATCTGTTCTCGATGTGATGGAAAAAAGAAGTATTTTTCTAACGCATACGGAATATCGCGTTGGTATGAATGCTTAGTTTGTCATAAAACTGGAGTATGTCCAAGTTGTCATGGTAATTAAATTAATATATTGGACAAAAAATAAATATAATAAATTATGAATATGAATAAAACCCCAAAAAGGACAAAGTTACGAATTTTCATTCTTGTAAGTCTAATGCTTATGATTAGTCAGATGACATTTGCTTATGTAACACTGCCATCGACACAGTACTCAATAAAGATTGGAGAAACAAAGTTTCTTTCAGTACCTTCTGCTACGCGAGGGTATATAGATAAAGCCATATGGACTTGTTCTAATCCCAATATTAAATTCATTAAAAAAGATAATGCAGGAGCACAGGTAAAAATAACAAGTTCATTCTCCGGAACTACAATTATTGAACTAGTATGTGTAGAAAAGTACAATGATAAGAATAATCGAACGCAAGCCATCACTTACTATAAACAATTTAAAATTAGTTGTATATCAACAGGTACTGTTGCTCCAACGTCAATCAGTTTTCCAAAAATTCAAGTCAAAATCGGGGAACAAAAAACTATAAAACCAACGGTTAGACCGTCTAATGCAACTGTTATTTATAAAAGTTGCACTTTAATAAGTGGAAACAGTGCATCAATATGGATAGACAGTTATAGTAATGTTATAAAGGCAATAGGCAGAAGACCAGGTATTACTACGTCAGAGATAGTGACGACAAATGGTAAAAAAGCTATTGTTCTTAAAGATAATGATGAATTGATAAGTGTTCGTAAGACTACTGGTGAAAATGAAATACTTATAGGTGCTTCTAATGGTAGAATGGTTAGATTTAATGAAAATGAAATCAGAGTAATGGGTAGAAGTAGTAGTGGTGTTAAAGGTATTTCATTTGAGAATTCATATGTTGTTGGTGCTGAAGTTGTTAATAAAGCTGAAGATGTACTAATTGTTACAGAAAAAGGTTATGGTAAGAAGACTAACGTAGATCAATATCGTCTAACTCATAGAGGTAGCAAAGGTGTAAAAGCATTAAATGTTACTGAAAAGAATGGTAATTTGGTATCATTAAAAACGGTAAAAGGTGATGAGGACTTATTAATAATTACTAATAGTGGAATTATTATCAGAATTGATACTCAACAAATCTCAACCTTAAATAGAAATACACAAGGAATCAGATTAATTAACCTTAAGGATAATCAAAAAGTTTCTACTGTTGCTCTTGTGGAAAAAGAAATTGATTCTCCTGATGAATCAGAAGATAATAACTAATGAACTGTGAAAAAGAATTGTACTTTTAGTACAATTCTTTTTTTAAATTATTTCCCGGGAAATAATTTTATCCACAATGTTTCACGTGAAACATTGTATAATATAACATATATTTTTAATTAAAATTATAAACTATATCCTTTAGAATTATTAAAAAAAGTACTCATAGTTTGCATCGACAAGTATATTAGCAATATAATTACTCATTTAATGCAAAATATTAAACTATTAAATAATACATATTATTTATAATATTTTACTTAAAATTATTTCCCGGGAAATATTTTTTTACACAACATCTTACTGTAATTTAATTATATTGTTATTTAACTTAATTTATAAAAGTACAAATCATTAATTAAAAAATTTTAAAATAGTGTATTTTTTACAAAAAAAATCAAAATAACAGATTAAATTTTATAAATTTATACGTAAAAACACTCAAAATTATAGAAAATACGTTAAATTATTTCCCGGGAAATAATTTTATCCACAATGTTTCACGTGAAACATTAAAATATTAACAATAAAATACTTGAAAAAAATATAAAATTAGTTTAATATTATTGTGATGCAATAATTATGGTGGAATCAGGTCAGGATTGGAA
>OIYR01001071.1_pt1 | contig 14408 bp, 15 predicted proteins | sample 1588221 | NCBI WGS metagenome assembly OIYR01 (sample SAMN03283292) | human gut metagenome | biome: human-associated habitat; material: feces | host: Homo sapiens | place: Peru | collected 2012 | reverse complement strand
TTTCTTTCAATATACCGCAATCGACGAATACTTAAGATTTCGGTTCATTATGGCTTTTAAGGAACAATCTACTTATTCGTCCGTTCAGTAACTTACCTGTATTATTAGAAATCTTACTTTTATTTTTTTATTAACAAATTTTTTTCCTTTTTTAGGTTATATGAACTTGTATATTTAGTTATAAATAATTTAATTTTAAATAATCTTTTCGCTTTTCTATATTTTTAAATTCTTCTAAGAGATAATTTTTAATTTTCATTTCTTTTCTTGTTAAAAAGTTACTATTATTTCTCTTACCTATAATAGTATATGTAATTGTTCTTAAATTGCTTCTTTTAGCACTTTCTATAGCTTCTTCTTCTAAATCAAGAGGAAGAGAACTTATTTTATCAATTATTAGCTCATTGTTTAAAGTAAGACCTAAAACTCGATAAGAATCTGTTATTAAAAACATATATTTAACTGTCTTAACATGTTTTTTAGAAATTATTTCGCATTTATTAAATAGTTCTAGAGTAATAGGATCATCTATTTTTATTTTTCTATTTAAAACATCGTCTAAAAACGTAGTATCTACTTTTATTAAAGGTATTTTTTTAACTAAAGTTAAATTATCCTTTGTTTCCCATTCAAAAAATTCATAATATAAAGTATTAAAATTTAAAACTATATCATATATATAAGTCATTTTTTCTCCTTTTTATTATATAACGGAAAATATTCCTATTATGCATAATACTACTGTTGCTAAACTGAATGTTGTTACAATTTTATTTTCTCTCCATCCACATAATTCAAAATGGTGATGGATTGGTGTCATCTTAAAAAATCTTTTTTTAGTTTTTTTGTAGTATGCAACTTGAATAATTACTGATAATGTTTCTAGCACTGGTACTGCAGCTAATATTAATAATAATAGTGGCATTTTTAAATATATTGCACTACATGATACAACTCCACCTAACAATAGTGATCCTGTATCTCCCATAAAAACTTTTGCTTTGTTTAAATTAAAAATTAAGAAACCTAAACATGTTCCACATACTATGCTTCCTAATATTATTACTTCTTTTACATCAAGTATTATTGCTATTACTGTAATTGCTGTTACAATCGCTAATGTTACTGATGTTGCTAATCCGTCTACACCATCAGTTAAATTAATAGCATTTGTTGTTGCTAACATAACTAATATTGTAAATGGTATATAAACTATTGCTGGTAGTGTTATGCTATTTTTGAAAAATGGTATTATTATGTCTGTTCCTATTCCTAAGATTCTTTCAGTATATATTGAGAAAAGTATTGAAATCACTAATAGTCCTGCCATTTTAGCTCTTGGCTTCAAACCATCTGTATTCCTTAATACTACTTTTTTATAATCATCTATAAATCCTACTAAGCCAAATCCTATTGCTACTAATGTTAATGGTATTAACTTTTTTCCTACTTCTGGTTCTTTTCCTATATAATGAACACAAGCAACTATTGATGCTCCAATAATTGACATTGCCATTATAATACCTCCCATTGTTGGAGTACCACTTTTCTTTAAATGTGACTTAGGTCCATCTTCTCTTTCTGACTGTCCTACTTTTAATCTTTGTAATACTGGTATTGTAAATATTCCTAATACTATTGTAGTAAAAAATGATATTAGTAATATTTTTAGTTGAAATTCCACTTTGTATCTCTCCTTATTTCATATTGTTTATAATTTCTTTTACTATTTCTCTTTCATCAAAAGGATATTTAACTTTATTAATTTCTTGATAAGGTTCATGTCCTTTTCCTGCTAATATTACTATATCTTTTTTGTTAGCCATAGTAATTGCCTTTTCTATTGCTTTTTTTCTATCTACTATTATTTCATATTTTCCTTTTGTCTTTGATATTCCTGCTTCTATGTCTTTTATAATTTTTTCTGGATCTTCTGTTCTTGGATTATCTGATGTAACAATACTATAATCTGCTATTCTACTCGCTATTTCGCCCATTATTGGACGTTTAGTTGTATCTCTATCTCCGCCACATCCAAAAACAACTATTACTCTTCCTTTAGTATATGTTTTAACTGCTTGTAATATGTTTTCTAAGCTTTCTGGTGAATGTGCATAATCTATCATTATACTTAATTCTTTTTTATTTGGAACTAGCTCACTTCTTCCTGGTATTTTGATATTCTCTAATGCTGTTTTTATTAATTCTGCTGAACATCCATAATACATTGCTACTGAAATTGCAGCTAATGAATTGTATACACTAAATCTTCCTGGAATATCAACTTTAACTCTCTCGTTTTTGTCTCCGATTTTAGCTTTAAAATCTACGCCAATGTTTGTTATTGTTATATCTTTTGCTAATAAATCACATCCATTATCAATTCCATATGTTTTTACTTGGCACTTTGCTTCTCTTTTTACTCGTGCTCCTCTAAAATCATCTATATTTACAAATCCCATTTGACACATACTAAATAATTTCATTTTTGAATTAAAATATTCTTCCATGTCACTATGTTCTTTTTGGCTTATGTGTTCTTTCGAAAAGTTTGTAAATACGCCTACATCAAAGTTACATCCAGCAACTCTTTGTAATTTTAATGCTTGTGATGATACTTCCATAACTACGAATTCCACTTTTTCTTCTACCATCTGTGCAAACATTCTTTGTAGGTCAATGCTTTCAGGTGTTGTTCTATCACTTTCGCCTAAACTATCTTCACCTATATAGTTCTCTATTGTTCCTATTAGTCCAACTTTTTTTCCTTGTGCTTCTAATAGTGTTTTTATCATGTATGTTGTTGTTGTTTTTCCTTTTGTTCCTGTTACTCCTATTAATTTGAATTTTCTTGAGGGATTTTTATAAAAATTGCATGATGAAATTGCTAGTGCATATCTTGTATCTTTTGTAACAATAAAAGTTACATCTGGTGGCAATGTTATATTTCTAAGTTTTTCTACATTCTCTACTATTATTGCCGCAGCACCTTTATTTATTGCTTCTTCTATATAATCATGACCATCAACATCATATCCTTTAATAGCAACGAATAAGCTCTCTGGCTTTACTTTTCTTGAATCGCAAGCGATATCTTCTATATCGATATCTATATTTCCTTTAGCTTTTAAATCGCTAATACCGTTTAAAATTTCACTTAATTTCACTTTCAATCTCTCCTATTTTCAAAATCTCTTTTTATTATATACTTAAAAATTTTTTTTGTATAGTATAATTTTTCAATTAGTATGAACAATTATTGATGTTCCTTCATCAACTAAAATCTCTTTTTCAGGAATTTGTTTTTTTATTATTTCTTCTTTATTTATTCCTTCATCTGTTTTTAATTCTAAATTATTTTCTTTTAGGATTTTTTCAGCTTCTTTTATAGTTTTTCCTTTCAATTCTGGAACTTTGACTTGTTGCTTACTTTCTTCATTTTCTTTTTTTATATTTAAGTATGGTAATACTTCAGAAAATATTTTTCCTGCGACTGGTGCTGCAACGCCACCTCCTTGATGTCCTCCTTCTCCTGTTGGATTGTATAATGTTATTAATATAACCATTTGTGGATTTTCTATTGGTGCTACTCCTATAAATGATGTTACATATTTTCCTGTGTTAACACCATCTTCTGATGTTCCTGTTTTTCCTCCAATTCTATATCCTTCTACTTTTGCATTTTTTCCAGTTCCTTCTGATACTACTGATTCCATCATATTTAGAACTTTGTTTGCTGTTTCTTCTGATATTACTTGATTTTTGTATTCTGGTTCTATTTCTGTTCTTTCTTCTGTTTCTGAATTTATTATTGTTTTTACTAATCTTGGTTTTACATATTTTCCTTTATTAGCTATTGTTGAAAGCATTGTTACCATTTGAATTGGTGTTACTTCAAATCTCTGTCCAAAGCTTATTGTTGCTAATTCTACTGGTCCTACTTTTTCTTTTGCTAAGAATATGCTTCCTGCTTCTCCAGGTATATCTATTCCTGTTTTTTGAAGAAAACCAAACTTTTCTAAATAGCTATAATATTTTTCTACGCCTATTCTTTGACCTAATCCTATAAATACTGGATTACATGAATTCATTAATGCTTCTCTTAACGACTCTGCGCCATGTGGTCTATAATATCTCCAGCATTTTATTCTAACGCCTGAAACTTCTATTCCTCCTGTACAAGAAAACTCTCCCTGCTTATCTGTATCTGTTATTTTTTCTTCTAGCGCTGCTGATGCAGTTACAAGTTTAAATGTTGAACCTGGTTCATATGTATCCGCAATTGCTTTATTTCTCCACATTGCTTGAAGACTATTATTTTTTTCTTCTGATGATAAACTATCCCATACAGCTTCTAATTCTGGATTATTGATTTTAAATGGTTCATTTAAATTATAATTAGGATATGTCGCCATTGCTAGAATATCACCATTTTGAGGGTTCATTATTAATACATTTCCACCATCTGTACACTTATTATCTATACAAGCATCTTCTAAATATTTTTCAGCAATTTGTTGAATATTTTTGTCTATTGTCAGCTCTATACTATTTCCAGAAATAGCTTCATTGTATTTTTCTTCAGTATCTTCTATGTTTTTTCCTTTTGCATCAGTTGTTTTGCTTATACTTCCTTTTTTTCCTTTTAGAATTTCATCATATTTTGCTTCAATTCCATTTAAACCTTGATTATCACTTCCACAAAAGCCTATTATTTGTGATCCTAATTTACTATAAGGATAATATCTTTTGGTATCTTCATCTATATTTATTCCTTGATCTATATTGTTTTCAATTAGCCATTCTCTTATTATATTACTTTTTTCTTTCTCTACTTTTTTATCAATTATTTCAATTGAACTATTACGATTTACTTTTTTTAAAACTTTTTCATAATCTAATTCTAATACTTCTGATATTTTTCTAGCAACTAGTTCTTTCTTCTCTTTTGGTATATTATTTGGATTTATTGTTATCATTTCACTACTTGCACTCATCGCTAATATTTCGCCATTTCTGTCATATATTATTCCTCTTTTAGCAGATATCTCTCTGTCCAAATTTTGCTGTTGCTCAGCCAGTGCCTTATAAAATTTTCCTTTAATAAGTTGAATCCATGCTATTCTTATTATTAATAATCCAAGAACGATTAATATAATAAACAGCATTATTCTTATTCTTTTTTTAGTATTTAAAAAACCCATGAACAATCTCCTTTATATAGATTATTCATGAGTTTCCATGTTATTATTAAAACATATTTTTTATTTTATTTAATACTTTATCAACTACATTTTCATTCTTATCTATTACTACTGTTTCTGTTGCTGGTTGAATGTAATCTTTTTTAGGTAAATTAACATATACAGTTTGTTTTGTTGATAATGTTTGCATTCCTAATAATTCTTTTGCCTGTTGTTCAACATTGTTATAGTTTAAACTATTTTCAATATCTACTTTCATTTGATCATTTTCTTTTTCAACGGCTAGGTATGCCTGTTTCATTTCTTCATTCTTAGTAAAAGCTTCATCTATTTGTGAATTACGATAGCTAATTGCTAGGATTGAAAGAAAAACTCCTGCTACTGCAAAAACTAATTTTACTTGATTTTTTTTATTTATTATACTTTCTTTAGAAACATTTCTTGTTTTTGGTGTTACTCGTGGTGCGGGTTTTCTTTTAGGATATTTTGTTTTTGGAATTCTATATTCTGGCTCTAGTTTTCTTGGACTAGTTTCATATTGATATTTACTATATCTTTGAACTGCCAATATCCTTGCACCCCCTTCTTATATTTTTTCAAAAATTCTCAATTTTGCACTTTTGCTTCTTGAGTTATTTTCCATTTCTTCTTTTGTTGGTAATATTGGTTTCTTTGTAATTATTTTTCCTTTTTTTACTGCTCCGCATGCACAATATGGCAAGCCTGGTGGGCAGATACATTTTCCTTCTGCATCAATAAAAGCATTTTTTACTGCTCTATCTTCTAATGAATGAAATGTTATGATACAAATTCTTCCACCTTTTTTTAAGCAATCTATTGAATTTATAACTGTTTGATATAATGGTTTTATTTCATTGTTTACTTCTATTCTTATTGCTTGGAATGTCCTTTTTGCTGGATGAGAATCTTTTACTCTAAATTTTGCTGGTATAGATTTTTCTATTATTTCAACTAATTGCTTTGTTGTTGTAATTTCTTTATTTTTTCTTTCATTGCAAATATTTCTTGCAATTTGTCTAGAAAATCTTTCTTCACCATATTCATAAATTATATTAGCCAATTCTTCTTCTTTATATTTGTTTACTACTATCTTTGCATCTAATTCTTGTGTCTTGTCCATTCTCATGTCTAATATGTTTTCCCCTAGATAGCTAAAACCTCTATTTCTTTCATCTAATTGATAAGATGAAACTCCCAAATCAAGTAATATTCCATCAACTCCATCTATATTTAACTCATTTAATATTTCTTTAATGTCATCATGATTTCCATGATAGTATATTACATTGTTATATTCTTTTAATTTGTCTTTGGCAGCTTTTAGTGCATCGTCATCTCTATCAATTCCTATAAGCTTTCCATTATTAATTTTTTTTATTATTTCACTACTATGTCCTGCTCCGCCTAATGTTCCATCAACGTATATACCATCTTGCTTTATTTTTAGACCTTCTATACATTCATTTAGTAGTACTGATTTATGAACAAAATCCATTAGAACCTCTTTTATTTTTTATAATAGCCTAAAAAGTTGGTACGTTTTATACCAACTGTCAATTCTTATAAGTAATTCTTTCATCATCCGAAGCTCAAAACTTCGGATGATGCTTTTCTTTTGTTCTTTAATAAGATTTTTTCTTACTTACTTTAATTAATACTCTTTTGTAGTTTAATTTCTTTTGAATCTTAAATGATCTTTTGTAGATTTTAAACTTCTTTAGTATTATTCTTGTGGCAGCTATTTAAGCTGCCATTTATCTTTGGTATCTTAATAGTCTTTTGTGTTTTAATTTTTCTTTTGTATTTTATATAAACTTTTTTCAAGTTATATACCTAACATTGTCATATTTTCAGCAATATCTTCTACTGAAATATTTTCATCATTGTAAGAATTCCATTTCTCTTTATTCCAAATTTCAATTCTTGTTCCTACACCAATAATAACAACTTCTTTTTGTAAGCTTGCTGTTTCTCTTAAATTAGTTGGAATTAAAAATCTTCCTTGTTTGTCTATTTCACATTCTGTTGCTCCTGATAAAAAGAAACGAGTAAATTCTCTTGAATTTCTATTTGATAGTGGAAGTGATTTTAACTTTTCTTCAAAGTTTGACCACTCTTCTATTGAGAACGCGAATAAGCAACCATCTAAACCTTTTGTTACAACAAACTTGTCACCTATTGCTTCTCTAAGTTTAGCTGGCATTATTAATCTTCCTTTGGCATCTAATGAATGCTCAAATTCTCCAATTAACATGCTACACATCCTTCCTGGTGGTTCTCCACTTTCTACCACTTCTCTCCACCTTCGAATAAATTTTAATATATAAAAAAATTATTTGCAAGTATTTTTTCATATAATTTTAATTTTTTAACATAATTGTAATATCATTAAAATTTTTATTTATATTTTCACTTTTTATTGATTTTTTAAGGTTATATATTTATAATATTATTGCAATTAAATAGGAGGTTTATATGAGTAATACGAAAAAGAGCAAAAATTCTCAGATTAAAGGTTTCTGTATTACGCTATTTCTAGGGATTGTTTTGATTATTAGTGCTTTTATTAGTAATCAATTTCCTGATCAAGTTAATAATTTGATTGAAGAAAATCTTAATATTCCCGCAAATACGTCTAATACAATCTCCGTTAATACAGTAGGAAACACAGTTGTATCTGCTGATTCAAAATTGCAAATTTATTTTTTTGATGTCGGTCAGGCTGATTCTTCATTAGTAATTGCTGATGGGCAAACAATGCTTATTGATGCAGGTAATAATGAAGATGGACCACTTCTAGTTAATTACATCAAAGGTCTTGGTATCGAAAAAATAGATTATTTGGTTGGTACTCACCCACATGAAGACCACATTGGTGGTATGGATGACATTATCAACAACTTTGAAATTGGAAAAATTTATATGCCTGATGTAACAACAACTACTGCCACTTTCCAATCTGTTTTAGAAGCGATTTCTTCAAAAGGTCTTTCTATAACTCGTTGCGAAATTGGTAATACTTTTGGTTTAGGCGATGGAATTTGTACAATAATGTCAGTTGAAAATGAGGAACAATCTAATTTGAATTTGAATTCAATTGTTATCCACTTGGCTTATGGAGAAAAAACTTTCTTATTCATGGGAGATGCTGAAAAAGAAATTGAAGAAAAAATATCTTGGCCAAAAGTTGATGTTTTGAAAGTTGCTCATCATGGTTCTGATACAAGTTCTACTGAAAAGTTCTTAAATGCTGTTAAGCCTGAAACTGCAATTATTTCAGTTGGTGCTAACAACACTTACTCTCACCCATCAAAGAGTACATTAGATGGACTTTCTAAGATAGGTGCTAAAGTATATAGAACTGATTTAGATGGTACAATATTATTAACTAGTGATGGTAAAACATATAATATTCAGACTTTTTCTACAGCTTTAGATGGTAACCCAACTACAGCGAATAAAACTGCTTCTGATGATAGTCAAGAAAATTAGAATATCCAAAAAAATAGAATCTATTTTCATAGATTCTATTTTTCTGACTGTTGACAAAGTATCTAAAAATATTTTGTTCAACAGTCTTTTTCTTTTGATTTACTTTTTTAAACTTTAATTTTTTGTTAATTGATTTTTCATTCTTTATATTATTATTTATATTTTTATTCTTCATATAAGCTTCTTAGTAATTTGATTTCTTTTCCGTATCCTTCTAGTTCATTTGGTGTTTCTAAGAAAAATGGCAGATCTCTTAATTTTGGATGATTTATTACTCTTGTTAGTGCTTCTAATCCAATATTTCCTTCTCCAATTTTTGCATGTCTATCTTTGTGTGAACCTAATGAATTCATACTGTCATTTAAATGTATTGCATATAATTTTTCTAATCCTATTACTCTGTCAAACTCTTCTAGAACTTCATCTAATTTATTTACAATATCATATCCTCCATCAAATATGTGGCATGTATCTAGGCATACTCCTATGTGATCTTTTAATTCTACTCCATCTATTATTTCTCTGATCTCTTCAAACGTTCTTCCTATTTCGCTTCCTTTTCCGGCCATTGTTTCTAATAATACTTTTGTTGTTTGTTCAGGCTTTATTATTTCATTTAACATTTCAATGATATATTTTATTCCTACTTCAGGGCCTTGTCCTACATGGCTTCCTGGATGGAAGTTGTACAAGCTTCCTGGAAAATATTCCATTCTTTTTAAATCGTCTTCCATAGTATTTTTAGCAAATATTCTCAAATCATCTCTTGCAGCACTTGCATTTAGTGTATATGGTGCATGAGCTAATAGATTATTTATTCCATTTTCCTTTGCTAGCTTTTTAAATGCTTCTACATCTTTTTCATCTATTGCTTTAGCAGCTCCTCCTCTTGGATTTCTCGTGAAAAACTGTATTGTGTTTGCATTAATGCTTACTGCTTGTTTTCCCATTTCATAGAAACCTTTAGATATTGATAAATGACATCCTATTTTTAACATATTTCCTCCTAGCGATTTTCTAAATTCTTTTTATGTAATATATCATATTTTCATCTTGTGAACAAGCTCGTTATTTACATTTATGTCAACTTGTGGTATAATAGTTATAGTCATGAGGATTTCTCGTGTTTATATAGATTTACTTCCTTTTTACACCATAGGTGTTTACATATATTAAAAATTATTATTTTTAGGGAGGATATATCATTATGCTTATTTTTATTGCATCTTTTTTTGCTGCAATCGCAGTAATTTCAGGAATTGTTAGCTTTATCATTGCTTCTACACAGGCTCTTTTGTCTATGGGTGCTCTGCTTGTACTTGCCTGTGTGGCAATTGCAATCGGAATGAAGAACAACCGAGCTTGGTCTTGGATGTTCATTGGAATTATTGCCATGGTAGCAATAGAAACATTGGCACCACATGCTGCTGCAGTAATAAAGATCCTGGCTGCTGTTGTTGCTGGTATTGCTACTATTTCTATCAAGCGACCTATGCTTCGCTATATTAGAAGAGATAGTATGAGACCAGCAAATGTTGGTGGACCTAGACTCACTCCTGTGGTGAGAACGATTCTTACGTTCATCTAAGTAAGCATTCGCCACATATTTGGAGGTGCGACTAGTTGGTCGCTAAAGTGGCAACACCATCTGTCTACCTATACGAAAGTGTAGGAAGCAGATGGTGTTTTTTTGTAATAAAAAAGGGTTCAAACCTTTTATTATATATTAACAATGTGCATATTATTCCAGAATCGTTGTGTTCGTTGAGCCTTTTCCTACTACTGCTGTCATTAAACTGTTCCATGTTAATGGTCCAATTTTTCCATCTTGTGCTAGATTATTATTTCCTTGGTATGTTATTACCGCTTCTCTAGTCTTGCTTCCAAATATTCCATCTAATCCTCCAGTTCCTAGTCCTAATGTGTTTAATGCATCTTGTGCTATTAAAACATATACTCCTCTACTTCCAAATTGAGTTAAAGGATATCCGCTTGCAATCCACCTATCATCAAAATGTACCCATCTTGGTGTATCTGCAGCTGGTTCAACATATCTCCAATATCCTGATGCTTTTGCTAAATTTCTCATGTAGTTTCTTGATGTTTCATTCAAATTTTGACCTACATCAAATGCTACTCCGGCATAGTGTTGCGATAAGTTTCCATGTCCTCCTTCCCATGGTCTTTTAAATGCAAAACCAACATATATTGGCTTACCATACAATGTTCTAAAATTGTTCCAACTCTGCATTGTCCTTCTGTCTGTCCATAGTAAATTACTTTTACTTGATCCTCGAAATTCCTTAACTTTTAATGTACCATTATTATATGGCATAGCTTCGTTTTCGCCTTTATAATACGTCTCCATTCTGTTTGTTTGATTATTATATACTAATATTTTAGCCAAAAAAAATCACCTCTAATATATTTTATTAGAGATGAATTTTTTTGTTACTATTAATAATATACTTCACATTTTATTCCTGAACCATCAAGAAGTTCTTTAAATAATTGGCCATCTTCTGGTTCTCCTACTATTAATCCATAATGAGTTGGAATTGCATATTTAGGATCTATTTTTTCTGCTAATGCTGCCGCTTCTATATAGTTCATTGTATATGTCCCACCTACTGGTAAAAATGCAACATCGCATTCTACTGAGCATGCTTCTTTTGTTTTATCTGTATCTCCTGCTACATAATATTTAGTTCCATCTATTGTTATTATATATCCTACCCATTCTCTCTCTTTGGGGTGAAATTCTTTATATTTATTATATGCAGGTATTGCTTTAATGTTTATTCCTTGATAATCAAACTCATCATATGGCTTAACATAGTATGTATTTTCTTCACATATGCCTGTTTTACTAATATCTGATGTACAGTCTGTTGTTGTAATTATTACAGTTGTTTCTTTTGAAACAGCTTTTATATCATCTGGTGAAAAATGATCATAATGTGAATGAGTACAAAGAATTAAATCAGCATCATGAGCTGGAATATCTATTTGGAATGGATCTATATATATAACTTTATCTTTTTTTATTTTTATACTATTGTGTTTTAATACACTTACTCCGTCTAATTCGAACATATTTTCCTCCTATGCATGTAGTATATCAGATTTTTATTAGAAAAGGAATATACTTTTTTAGCATATTCCTTTTTTATTCCATCTATTCTGTATCTTTATAATATTCTGCTATTAAATCATCTAATCTGACACTTATCATGTATATTTTTTCATAGTCTTCGCCGTTTTGTATACTTTTATTTAATTCTTCTCTTAATTTACAAATTTTTTCATCTATCAAGACAATCACTCCTTTTATTCTACAAAAGTATTGCTTTATTTGTTCTAAAAATACCATATTTTTACATCATAGTCAACTTATTTTCGGCATTTGATTAGATTTTCGTACGACATTTTGTGCAGAATATCTATTGCTTGTTTCATTATTCGCCAGTTTCTTTTGGCGTGATACAAGATTCCACCATTTTCTCTGTTACAAAAATTTCTTTTAATAACTCTTCTAGATAGTCTTTTGAAATTGTTTTATAACTTTCTATATATTCAAATGGATGAATGTTTTTAAAATAATTTGTTACGAACATTATTGATGTTGCAGATACTTCATTAAATTCTCTTACATATAATCCATATATTTTTCTTTTTGCTCTTTCAAATTCTTTATCTTGTATTCCATCATTTTTATATTTTTCAATTTTTTCTTCTATTATTTGTTTAACTTTTTCGACATCTAGTGTTTTTCCTTGAATTATAGCATGTGCATAATCTTTAGCTGATTCATATGATGCTGATAATAAATCATAAATTAATCCTTTTTCATATAATTCTTTGTATAATTCTGAGCTTGTTCCAAATAATATTTCCAAAAGAATTTCAATGCTTAAATTTCTTTTTACTTTATCTTTGTTTGTTGGTTTTATTTTATAGCCAAAAGCAAATATTGGTAGAGAAACATCCATCGCCTCTGATATTTTTTTCTGATTTACATTTTCATCTTCTACATATTCAACTTTTTCTATATGTTTTCTATTTTTTATAGTAATTTTTGATTTTACTTTTTCAATCATTTCTTCTGGATTGAAGTTTCCTGTCATTACTAATACCATATTTTCAGGCACATAAAAATTATTATAGCAAGTATATAATATATCCTTGTCTATTTTTTGAATGCTTTCAACACTTCCTGCTACATCTATTCTTATAGGATTTTTCTTGTACATTGCTTTCATACAATTTATATATACTTTCCATTCTGGTTCATCATCATACATATTTATTTCTTGTGCAATTATTCCTTTTTCCTTTTCTACATTTTCATCTGTAAAATATGGATTTTGTACATATTTTAATAGTTCATCTAACGCTTGTTCATAATTGTTTGTACATTCAAATAAAAATGCTGTATGATCATTTGTGGTGTATGCATTAGCATCAATTCCTAATGCTGATAAAGTATTTAAACTGTTTGTTCCATCTTCTTGTTCAAATAATTTGTGTTCTAGAAAATGTGCTACGCCATCTGGAACTTTTATTTTTTCATTTGTATCCTTAATTATAAATTCATTATCATTCGAACCATATCCTACTGAAAATATTGCATATTTTTTTCTTGTATTATTTTTTGGAATGCACATAATTGTTAATCCAGATTCTAGTTTCTCTACATATACTTTTTCTTTTATCAGTTTATTTTCAATTATCTGCATTGTTTCCTCCGTTCTTCAAAAAGTATATAGTATTTAATTGAATCTTATTTGCAAATTCAACTATTTGTTCTTTAGTAACTTTTTGAATGTTGTTTTTGTGTTCTTCAATTGTTAATGGCATCTTTGTTAGTTCTTGTCCAAATAAAAATAAAATTTGTGAATCCTGTTCTTCGTTTATTGCATCTACTCCAGCTAATATATAATCTTTGGCTTTTGTGATATCTTCTTCTGAAAATTCTCCATTCTTCATGTCTTCTAACAATTTCTTTATTAATTCTGTTGCCTTTTCATAATTTTGACATTCTATACCACAGCGTATAAAAATATTATTTTTCTGAGCTATATATTCTGACTTAGCAGTATATGCTAAACTTTCTTTTTCTCTTACTATTTGAAATAATTTTGAACTTACTCCGTTTCCAAAAATTGCATTATATAATATTGAAATAAATCTAAAATCTCCTAATTCATTTGGCAATATGTCTAGTCCTATTACTAATTTTCCTTGGGTTATTTCTGCACTTTCTTCTATAACTTTTTCTTTTACTTCAGTTATATTCTCCAGGCTATTTTCAATATATTCAGGATTTCTTTCTTTCAATTTTAGAATATTATTGTTGCTTACAATATATTTTTTTACTTCTTCAGATATTTTTCCTGAAATATAAATATCAATTTTGCATTTTTGAATAAATTCCATGTAATATTTGTATAATTCTTCGTTTGTTATTTTCTCTAGTTCTTCTATGCTTCCAAATTTGTATATTCCATATGGACTATTTTTATACATTTCTTCTATACATCTATTAAATGCATACATTCCTTTGTTGTCTTTTTTTGCTTCTATTATTTGTTTTAATTTTTCTTTTTCTGCTTCAAAGTACTCTTGTTTAAATTTATTTTCTTCTACTAATGGATTACATACTATATCTAATAATATTTCTATGCTTTC
>OIYR01001070.1_pt1 | contig 14418 bp, 8 predicted proteins | sample 1588221 | NCBI WGS metagenome assembly OIYR01 (sample SAMN03283292) | human gut metagenome | biome: human-associated habitat; material: feces | host: Homo sapiens | place: Peru | collected 2012 | reverse complement strand
CCGGGAACTCAGCTTTCTCTACCAGCGGCATGATGTTGCTGTAGTCGGCAATCATAGTAGAGAAGTGGGCATCACTTCCGAAGATGACAGGTGTCTCGTACTTCTTGGCAAGTTCCAGCAGTTCCAGGTTATTGGGAGCTGCCACCGTCTTGTGGCGGATGGGAGCCATGGAGTGATTGTTGATTTCGAGCAGGGTATGCGTCTCTTTGGAAACCTTCATCAGAGCCTCGAAGTCAAGTTCTGCCGTTCCATCTCCAGGATGGGAGATAATCTGCACGAATGGATTGCGCATGGCATTGATGACACCCTGCGTGTTCTCTTCCTTGGTTCCTCCCTGCCAGCAAAGGCTATGAATGCCAGCGATTCGGATATCAAGCATGCGCCAGTAATCCTCATCGAGGTCAATATCGCCCTGGGTATTGAGGATGTTGAGTTCCGCTCCCAGCATCAGCTTGATTCCGTAGAGCTGACGGGGAACGCAATGCAGGTTTCTGAAATAGATGGGATCACAGGTGCCCGGGATATGTGGTCCGTGCTCTGTGATTCCCAGTATTTCCAACCCCTTTTCTTTTGCAGCCATGGTCATTTCCTGCAAACTGCTGAAGGCATGACCGGATGCTATTGTATGTGTATGAACGTCTAATAATGTTTTCATACTGCAAAGGTACGGATATTTTGCGAATTAGTTTATTTCTCTATGATTAAAAAACATTTTTTTCTTCGAAAATAGATGTTTTCCCACTTTTTACGCCTCCTCCTTCTTCGTTTTAGGAAGTACGAGATTGAGAATCACGCCGATGACGGCAGAGAGACCGATGCCGGAAATGGCGAAGGAACCGGAGGAGAGGACGGCACCACCCAAGCCCATCGTCAGCATCACCGAGATGATGATGACATTGCGGGTTTCATTCATATCTACCTTGTTCTGCATCAGATTCTGAACACCCACACTGGCGATGGTGCCGAAAAGAAGCAGCATGATGCCACCTAATACCGCTTGAGGTATGCTCTGCAGCAAGGCACTCAATTTGCCCACGATAGAGAAACAGATGGCGGTGGCTGCGGATATGCGAATCACGGCAGGACTCGTGACCTTGGTGATAGACATCGCTCCCGTTACTTCAGAATAGGTAGTCTCAGGAGGACCACCCAGGAAGGCGGAACAGAGACACGCCACTCCATCGCCCAACATCGTGCGATGCAATCCCGGATCTGCCACGAAATCCTTCTTCGCCACGGCACTCACCACATACACGTCGCCGATATGTTCCAGCACCGGTGCTATCGCCACGGGTAACATATAGAGAAATGGCGCCCAGGAGAAATGGGTGATGGTATCGAAGCTTACCGGACAGGAGAACCACGAAGCCGCTGCCACACCCGAGAAATCTACCTCGCCCATGCAGATGGCGATGACGTAACCCACGATAACGCCCGAAATGATAGGCACCAGCTTCATCAGTCCCTTGCAGAAGGTAAGCACCAGGATGGCGGTGATAAGCGATGCGAAGGCGAGAACCCAGTTGGTCTTAGCCATATTCACAGCGCTGCCCGAAAGGGAAAGACCGATAAGGATGATGGCGGGTCCGATGACTACCGGAGGGAAAATTCTATCCAGCAGTTTCTTGCCCTGCCATTTTACCAGGGCGCTCATGATGAAATACACCAGGGAGACGCTGGTAAGTCCGGCGATGGTTCCCGGAAGTCCCCACTGCTTGGTGGCAGCGATGATAGGAGCGATGAAGGCGAAGGAACTGCCCAGGAAGATAGGCACCTTGCCCTTGGTGATGAAGTGAAAGAGAAAGGTTCCCACACCTGCGGTGAAGAGAGCCGTTGCCGGATCGATGCCTATCAGGAGAGGCACCAGAACCGTTGCGCCGAAAGCCACAAATAGGAATTGTACTCCCACAAGGGTTTTCTTGGTCATAGAAAGTTGTTCTGTATTCATTATTGTTATATGAAAATGATTTTTGTTTCTGTTTATAGCTTGCTAAATCTTTGCAAAAATACGAATAAAGTTTGAAAATACCAAGAATCTCTTTCTTTTATTTCGCAAATCCTTTCTTTTTCTTCACTCTCTTTCCAACGAAGTTCCAGGATGACATCTCTAAATTTCCCCTTGTGATACTAAATATTTGCCGAAAAAGTTGGCTGTTATTATTTCTTTATGTAACTTTGCCGCAACTATTTTGTTTTAGTTAATTAAAAAATATGTTTTATATGGACAAAAAAAGAATATTGGAATATCTCATTAAGATAATTAAAATCAAAAGCGGTATCGATTTTAAAAAGGAAAAGCCTTTGAAATTAGATGAATCTTCTAACTTCGAAAATGGTTTTTTGGGTAGAGAAATTTATGAAAAACTTTTTCAAATCTATGATGAAAAAAATAAGCAGAAAAAGATAAAGAATACAAAGGAAGATGATCTAAAAGTGCTGGTTTTGCCTAAAATTATCAAAAGCGAAAGACTTATTGATGAAATGAATAAAGAAGGGAAGATATGTCATGAGACAGACGTACTAGATATACCAGTTCTTTATATTCCAGCTATTCTTGATATGAATGGACAATTAAAGGTCAATACAACTAAGACTCCATGGATACCGATTGAGATTTTGGCTCCTTTTGGAAATAATGTTTCTATTGGTGAATGGAAAGATAAAGATTTCAATCTAACAGAAGGTATCAGCAATAAAAATGAAATTCTTTGGGATAAATATATTGCTAAGGTGAAGGAATATTACAAATTTCAGATAGAAAATGACTGGGATTCTACATTCCTTAAAAATTCTGAAAAGAAAAACAGTTACTATGAGATTTATCCTTCTGCATGGATTATGTTGGATGAAACAGTGGAAGCTTATGGCAAGATACTCGAATTATATCATTTCTTGTTTGAGCATATTGATGAAAATATGAAATCGGTTCCATTACTCAACAAGCTGCTTTTTCCTTCAAAAGATACCGAAGAAGGTTTATATGGAGAATTGAATATTAAATCAATGAAAAAACATTTAGGAGTTATGAGTGGTAAATGGCCTCTTTCTCCTTCTCAAAGAGAATCACTTCATCATTTGAATGAAACGAAAGATGGAGAGATTTTAGCAGTGTCAGGTCCTCCGGGAACAGGTAAGACAACACTTTTACAAAGTGTTGTTGCTGATTTGTTTGTCAAACATGCAAAAGAAGGTCTGAAAGCTCCCATCATTGTAGCAACTTCTACTAATAACAAAGCTGTTACCAATATAATGGATTCTTTTGCAAATGTGGTAGAGGAAGATTCTGATAAGAATGAAAAGAGAAAGTTGTTAGAAAGAAGATGGATTGGACTATCTTCTTTTTCGGTATATTTTCCTTCTGATGCTAAGAAGAATGATCCACATTTTAAGACGAATAAAGAAGGTGGTATAGATTATGAGAGTATAGAACATAAAAATAATAGCCAAGTAGAAAACGAAAAATTTGAGGAATTTAAGAATACGTTCCAGGAGTGTTGTGATAAATGTTATCATATAAAAAATACTAATGAGAACTCCTATTGGGAGGGTGTAATGAAGTATCTTCAAGACGAAATTCAAAAGCGTGAATCGAAATTAAAAGAAATATTATCTGCTGTTGAAAAGCCGACGGTTCAATATAGTAATCAGAAAAAAAAGACATTGTGTCAGAAGTTCTTGAGCTTTTTAGGTTTTTATAAATCTGAAGCTCAGCCCGATTCCTCTAATAGAAAACTTGAGAATCTATTAGAGAGTCTGAACGAATTTGGATTCGATTATAAGGAGAAACTTTTGCATATAACAAAAAGTCTTCATAAAGATGATAAAAAAGTTAAAGATATCCCCGAAAATGGTATTAGTGAGTTGAGTGCTGTGGGGCTTGAAGAAATAAATGGTATTTTAGATATAACGTTAAGATATCAGATGTTTTGGCTTGCAGTTCATTATTATGAGGCTAGTTGGTTAATGGCAAATGATTGTCTAGATGAAAGAAAATATACCTATAAATATTTAAGCATCCAAGACAAAAGATTCCATAGAATGGCAAAGATTACACCTTGTATGGTGATGACATTCTTTAAATTGCCAGATGTCTTTAGGGGAGCATTAGATAGAACAAGGAATTCAAATCAATCGGGAAAAATGAAAATATCGAAAGAATCTGATGATTTAAAGCAGTTACCATATATGCGGGACATAGATCTTTTGATTGTAGATGAAGCAGGACAGGTCGCTCCAGAATTGGCCATTCCTTCATTTGCCTTAGCCAAGAAGGCTATCGTCGTAGGTGATGTGCATCAAATACCACCAGTGTATTCTGTTAGTGAGATCGTAGATTATGAAATGCATAAGAAAATTCTTGGTAAGGATTCAATAGAAAATATATCGGAGTTCTTAACTCTTCCTTTAAACTGCTCTTCTTCAAGCTTGATGTCTTTGGCAACAAGTGCATGCAAGTTTCAAAAGAAAGGGGAGAGAGGAATGTTTCTTAGTGAGCATAGACGTTGTTACAAAGAAATCATTAGCTTCTGCAATGAGTTGGTTTATCATGGACGTCTGAATCCTCGTAGGCCAGATGAGTTTGAAAATGATAGATTCTTAGGTCCAAACTGTCCTGTCATGGGGTCTTTTCATGTTAGTCATCAGAACTCTGAGGTTGATGGTGAGAGTAGAATTTGCATGCAAGAGGCTGAAGCTATTGCAAAATGGATAGACCAAAATTTAGAAGAGATAAGGAATACATATTCGAAAGATGGTAAATTTGCGATAGAAAAAACAATTTCGGTTATTACGCCATTTAAGGCTCAGGTGGACAAGATAAAAGTAGCTTTAGAAGAAGTGTCTAAGAAGCATAAGGTTGGAAAGATTCCTTGTGGAACAGTACATACTTTCCAAGGTGCAGAGAGCAAGATAGTTATATTCTCTACTGTATATGGTCGTCAAGAGGGGTGGAAGTTTATCAAGGAGAATGACAATCTGATAAATGTAGCAGTTTCTAGAGCAAAAGATTATTTTTTCACCTTTGGCGAAAGATCAATTGGAGGCTGTACAGATAATGAGGATGATAAGGATAAAAATGTGGCTCAACTCTTGCTAAAATATACAAAGACAGAGATTCCTGCCCAAATTTTAAAGGTTCCTCTATAAAATATGATGAGGAACATCTAGGTAAATGTATCGATTCACAAATCTGCAAGAATCTTGCAATCTAGTTGGGGCATTACTCTTGTAAAGGGGAAAAACTTTGAAAACTATCTCATAATCAAAGATTTTCCCCTTTTTTCTTTACACCTCTTCCTTCTTCGATTTAGGAAGTACGAGGTTGATAATCACGTCGATGGCAGAACCAATGACTATTTCGCAAATCCTTTCTTTTTCTTCATCCTCTTACCCACGAAGTTCCAGGAAGGCATCTTCTTCAGGGTACTTCTCACGGGCTGTACATCCCAGAGCAGGAAGATAATCAGCACGGCAATGCCGATGAGACAGGTGACGCCATAGAGATTCCGGATGCTGAGCATCAGAAGATTGGTGGCATCGTAGGGCAAATCGCGCGACATGTTGTCTGCCATCTGATAACGGAGCCCGAAACTGTACAGGCCTGAACACATCGCCGACATCGGACCGTTGCGGATGATGCCTGCCATCGTCAATCCCATGAAGAAGTGCTGGAACGGCATCAGTTCTTCCAGATACACGGTGAGCATGCAGAAGAAGATGGCGTTGCCGAAGCTTCTGAGAAAACAGGGCAGATAGAGTGCCTCGATGTTGAGACCCGGATCGATGAGGAAATACATCATCACGGGATAACATACCATCGTTGCCACGCCTATCGTGAGCAGACGGGTGTATTTCTGATGAAGCACCTTGCACCAGAATAGGCAGAAGAGGCAACCGGCGATGGCTCCCGTCCATTCCACGAAGTTGAGCACATTGGTGGTAATGTTGCCGAAATGCAGCACGCCACCCGTAAAGGCGGTTTGCAACACTTTAGGCGTACTGCCCATGAACTCTACGAAGGCGAAGAGGATTAGCAGCGGGATGAGTCGCTTATACTTCCACGCCGCCGGCTCGATGTAAGGGTGACGGATGTGAAACATTCGCTGGATGCAGAAATATCCGGTAAATATAAAGAGCAATACATCCATCTGCATGATCTTCGAATCGAGCCAGTTGTAGTGCTCGCCATAGGTGAAGAAGAAGATGAACTCCAGCATCCATGCCGACCACAGGATGCAGCCCAGATAGTCGAGACTGATGAAGGGCAGGGGTTTCATGAAGCGGAAGTCGTGGGTGGTGACGTACACGATGAGTGCCACCAGGAGCAGGGCTCCCGTCATCGCCCAGTTGATGATGCGCCAATCCTGATAGATATAAATCAGGTGTTCGGTGATCCAGGGCGAGAGGAACATGTTTCCCTGTACGATGCAGTAGAGCAGGGGGAAGAAGATGGTGAAATCGCGCTTGGAGGTCATCCACAACTGGATGGTGCTCATACATTCGAAGGTTCCGCAGAGCTTGAAGAAACCTGCGATGTAAGCGAGGATGCACATCAGGGGCACAGAGTCGGTCCACATGATGAGGAAATTACAAGCTGCCACTACCAGTGCCGCATTCAGCAGGAGCTGGCGGTTGGTAAAGTGGAACTTCATCTTGAAGAGGAAGGGGAATGGCATCGCCACGCCCACCACGTTGAACATGATGATCATGAGCACGTCTTCTCTCATCAAACTGTACTCGCCCATCACCTGGCTCATGGCTCCTCCATAGATTCCGCCCGACATCAGGAAGATGAAGGCGAAGAGAAGATAAATCCATGGCTGTAACCGGCGAGGAATATATCCATTGAACGAAGGAACCCGGAAGGGTCCCTGAAGCATTGGAGGTCCTGGCATTTTTTTTTAATTAATAATTTATAGTTTATAGAACATTCTTGATAGTTTATAATGTTATAGAACATTCTATTTAATGTGAACCTTGGTTTCTACGTTTAGTCCGGCACGGAGCAGGGCTATCTGTTTCGGGGCATTGTCCTTGGTAAGGGCGATGCGAACAGGCACACGCTGCTCTACTTTTACGAAGTTGCCGGTGGCATTATCCACAGGAATCATGGAATAGGCATTGCCGGCTGCGGCAGAAAGGGCTTCTACCTTGCCATGGAATACTACACCTGGGATGGCATCGGCGGTGAAATCTACGCTCTTTCCCACGGTGATGCCGTCCATCTGAGTCTCACGATAATTGGCTACCACCCATACATCGTTATCATCCACGATGCGAGCCAGCATCTGACCAGGCTGTACCAACTGGCCTTCGTGAATATCCTTTCTTCCCATCACGCCATCGCAGGTTGCCACGATTACAGTATAGGAAAGATTCAGGCGAGCCAGGTTGAGCTGTGCTTCTGCCACGCTCTCTCCGGCACGTGAACCGCCGAGCTGCTGGGTCTGTACATTGCGAACTGATGCGGCACTAGCCTTGCGGCTGCTAGCCTGCTCATAACGTGCCTTGGCTCCCTGATAGCGGGCATAAGCATTGTCGTATTGCTGACGGGTTACCGCATCCTTCTTCATCAGGGCTGCAAAGCGGTCGAAGTCCTGCTTGGCATTCATCATATCCACACGAGCCTCCTCGATGCCGGCAGCCGCTGTCTGCACATTGGTATTGGTGGTGCCCATGCTGGCGGTTACCACCGAAGAACTTGACTTGGATCCACGCAAGCCTGCCTCTGCCTGAGCTACATGCAGGCGGAACTCAGCATCCTCGATGATGACGAGGGTATCGCCCTTCTTTACGTGCTGATAATCGTTGAAACGAATCTCCTTGATGAATCCCGGTACACGGGTATTGATAGGGGTGATATGGCGGTTTACCTGTGCATCATCTGTGTAAGCCACATCGCTGCCATGATAGAAATGGCTGAAACACCAGCCGATAGCTCCCAGAAAAAGGAGGATAATCACTACATTATATATTCTCTTGATAATCTTCTTGCTCATAATCTCTTGATAATAGTTTTCGATAAAAGCTCTTAATTCTGTTTTTAAAATTAAATTTCTCCTGCCGCGTACTTCATGCGATAGTAGGCATAGACAATGTTGATGCGGGCATCCACCTCGCTGAGCTCGGCATTGAGCTTGAGGTTGGAGGCATCCACCATATCCGTAACCAGAGCGAGCTGGCTGAGATAGCGGGCATTCATCACATCGTAGTTCTGTTGTGCCAGCTCCACGCTCTTTCGCTGCGTTTCCAGTTCTACGTAGGTTTGCTGATACTGCACGTAGGCTGCCTGCATATTATTGTTGAGCTGCTCTGCCTGAACGGCATGTGCCTCTTTTGCCTGTCGGGTCTCTACGGCTGCCTGCTTGATGTGCTTGTTGCTCTTGAAGAGAGAGCTGAGACTGTATTTCACGCCTACGCCCACATACCAGACGTTGAGGTTCTTATCAACAGGTGGCAATTCGAAGAGGATAGGTCCATCGAAGTTATCTGCGGCAACGAAAGCTACCTTTGGCAGAAGATCGCTCTTGGCAATCTTCTCTTTTTGTTCGGCGATGCGGATGGCATTGCTGCTCTGTTCCAGGAGTGGGGAATTCAGGGTGCCTGCCGTCTGCCAGTAAGCCTCGCCTTCCTTGCCGTAGGTCTTGTCGGCGATAGTGGCATCGGGGATAATCTGTGCATCCTGGTTCATTCCTAGGGTATTGCAAAGCTGATGGTTCAGGATGCTCCGGTTGTTTCGGAGCGCCGTAAGACCGAGTTTGAGACTTTCCATTTGGAGTTCGTATCGGGTGATGTCGTTCTTCAGCGCCATTCCGTGCGTCTGTTTCTCCTTGATGTCGTCGATGAGCTGGCGGGTCAACTCGATGTTCTTTTCATACACCTTGATGCGGTTGTCTATCTTATAGAGGTCGAGATATTGACCGAGTGCGATGAAGCGAATCTGCTGACGGGTGAGTTTTACGCCTACTTCTGCCTGCTGCTTTCCGAGTTCGGCGAGTTTGATGCCTGCATTGATGGCTCCACCGGCGTAAACCACCTGCTGTGCCTGGAAGGCGAAGTTGTTGCCGAAATGTGGGGATTTCAAACCATGAACGTTGCTGAAGTCGCGGTCGGTAATCAGCGCATTGCCGATGTAACTGAAAGAGAGGGAAGCATCGAGGTCGGGCAGTTTTTTGCTTTTAGCTGCTTCGATGCCGAGGTGGGCTGCTTCTACTCCTGATAATGAAGTGCGAAGAGTTTTGCTGTTATCCTCCACCTTCTGGAAGAGTTGGCTGATGGTCATGTTTTCTTTCTTGCTGGCAGGCAAGGAAGCAGCCGTCCCTTCGGTGGTTTGTGATTGAGCCGAAGCCCAATGGGTTCCTCCTGCAAGCAGAAGGCCTACAAATAAGATGTTCTTAATCATTGATTATTACTTTTTGAATTTCGGGTGCAAAGGTACGGAGTTTTGGGCGAACAATCGCTTTAAATATTTCGCAGTGGATGGACGATTTGGGAATAATAGTTCTTTTATCTCACATATTTTGTGTAATTTTGCAACCGAAATAGGAATAAAGAGATATAATAACTCTATATATAATAAGGTGTAGATGGAATTATCAGAATTAAGCAGTCAGCAGGAAGCAAGTCTTTTCCGCTCAGGTTTGGAGGAATGGCAGGATGGTCCGCAAGTATTGACTTACGGAGCAATATTGATTTGCCGGAAAGGAAAGGCTATGCTGAATGTGAATTATAAGGATTGGGAACTTTATGAGGGGGCGGTGATTACGTTCTTTCCGAATGATGTAGTGGAATTGAAGGTTGACGGGGATTTCAAATCCCCTCAAACTGAAAACGGGGATTGCAAATCCCCTGAAACTGAAAACGGGGATTGCAAATCCCCTCAAACAGCGAACAGTTTCCAGGCCGAAATCCTGAAATATAATCCTTCCTTGCTTCGCGAAGCAAGCTTGCAGCTGGAGCAGACGGTGTATTCTTCCTTGCGGGAAGACCGCTGCAGGCAGGATACCCCTGTGGTGACAAACATCATCAATGGGATGTTTGGTTTATTGAAGGTATATTTCGACCAGTCGGAGTGTACCTGTATCTCGCAGTTGGTATTGTGCCAGTTGAAGGCGTTCTTCATCGGTTTTCATGAGTATCTTCAGCGCAATCCGCAATACCGACCAGATGAAGTGAAGTCGTATCGGATAAGAGAATTGTTCAATCGGTTTATGATGCTTCTGGAGAGGGATTACAAGATTTCAAGGGATGTGAACTATTATGCCGAAAAAATGAATATCTCTTCGAAATATCTGACCAACATCGTGAACCAGGTGACGGGGCATACCCCCAAGACCATCATCGATCAATACGTGATTCTGCAGCTCAAGCTGCATCTTAAGCGAAGCACGCAAAGCATCAAGGAGATGGCTTGGGAGTTTCATTTCGCCGATGTCAGTTTCTTCTGCCGATATTTCAAGAAGCATACAGGTCTGACACCGCAGCAGATAAGGTCGTAATCACAACCTTCAGTTTTTCTCTGATCTCGGCTTCTTCTATCTCGCCGATGTATTCTGGTGACAACGCCTTGAGTTCTTCGAGGCATCCCATCTGCATCATGGTGGCGATAGGGAGGAGCTTATGTGCCGCCTTTCCTATGCGGTCGGTAGATAAGGATTCTTCTTCTACGGCTTCTTTCAGATTCGTGAGATGAGCGGCAAGTTCCTGCTTCACGGTATCAAGAATCTCCTTCGCCGCTTCTTCGTCGCCTCCGGCAAAAGCAAGAAGAGCATCCAGCTGAGGATTGGATTTCTGCAGGGATGATAAAACTGGCTGGAGTGATGAATCAGGCTGGGATGGAGTTCCTGACTGGGCATCCTGTTGAGGCTGGGACTCTATTCCCAAGATATCAGACAGTTTCTCCATGCTGAATGGCTTGAACAGGCAATCATCAAAGCCGGCTTTCAGAAGCTGTTCCAGAATGCTTGTGTCGTGAGCAGTCATCGCTACCACCATCATATGGGTATGGTTGATGTGGGCAATCATATCCATGCCGTTCATCTCCGGCATTTCGATATCCATCAGCATCAGGGCTGGCTGCTCGTTATGCAGCGTGGTGAGGGCATCCATCATATGGTTGCAGGCGAAAACCTGCCAGGTGTCGCCTACGATGCGGCGCAACATCTCCTGGAGAAGCTGGAGCTGCAGCTTGTCATCATCCAGAATCAGAATCTTGTGGTTGGCAAATTCCGGCTTCTTCTTTATATCAGTAACCTGATGGCTGCCGGAATTCTGTCCTTCCTTATCTTGAGCAGAATCGGGAGAAGGATCATGCTCAACTTCTGATGGAGCCATTTCCTGAGACTCCTCCATTGGTGCTGACTCGATAGGGATGGTGACGATGAAGGTAGAACCTTTGCCCAGGGTAGAGTGGAGGATGATTTCTCCGCCAAGCAGCGAAACCAGTTCCTGGGTGATGGACAATCCCAAACCGGTACCCTCTATGCCCTGGGCGCTCTTCAATCTCGTAAACGCCTGGAACACCTTCTGTTTCTCCTCATCAGTCATACCTTTTCCCGTATCCTTTACGCTCAGGGTAAGCGTAGGCTTGCCCAGGATTTCTGAAACCTGTGCCTGGATGGTAACGCTGCCCCGGTCGGTATATTTGATGGCGTTGCTTACCAGATTATCCAATATCTGACGAATGCGGAAGGCATCAGCACGGAAGAATTTCTTCTTCATTGGAGAATCCGAAGTTTCCGAAGAATCCGAAGTTCCCATCCCCTTTGTTTTGCATTCGAACGAAATCGCCAGTCCTTTCTCTTCTGCCCGCAATTTCATTCCCTCTACCGATTCTGCTACCAGTTGTGCCGGTGAGAAAGAGGTAGGCTGAACCTTCATCAGTCCGTTCTCCAACTGATGATAATCGAGCAGCGAGGCAACGAGATGTGAAAGATGAGCAGCAGAGTTCTTGATGTTCTGGAGGCATTCGATGCCCTGGGGATTGCTGACGTAATCTTTCATCAGATCGATGAAGCCCGAGATAGAGGCAGCTGGCGCCTTGATATCGTGGGTGATGGTGAGGAGCAGGCGCTCACGCTGGTTCATGATACGCTGGATTTCCTCGTTGGCAGCCTCCAGGTTTTCCCTGTAGATGCGCTCCTTTTTGGCATCGCGCCAGATAAACCAGATCATGATGCCGATGGCAAAGAAGGCTACGATGGCGAGCAGTTCCATCTGCCACAACAGATGCTTTCTTGCTTCCATCGCCTTCTTGATGGCTTCCTGCATGTTGTCTTTTTCACGCTGGTGTACATCGCTCAGATGTTTGGCGGAGCGCAGGGCGAGTTTGGCACTCACCATCTTCAGCTCTTCCATCTCCCTATTGATGCTCTGCTTGTGGTCTTGCGTTTCCACTTTCTCCTTCTTGTCTATCTGGTCGAGGATGGTCGCTACGTTTTCCGCCACGTTTACAGGGGTGGTAACAGAATCGATGACAGCCCGGTTGCTGTCCTGTTTTACGCTTAGGGTTTCGGCGTGCTCCTTCTTGAAGGCATCGGCGAGTCGGCGGAAGAACCCCCTTCGGGTCTTCAATACCTCTACCGTAGTCTTCTTCGCCTCGTGGGTTTGAGGTGCCTTGGAGTGAACCAGTATGGAATCCTTTCCCGTATTCAGATTCTTCACCTTATTCTGCAGATAGTTTCGGGTAGGTCTTCCTGCCATGGCATCAGACAGTTGCTTCAGGTTTCTCTGCTCCTCTTTGAGCAGGGAAGAGATGGTACTGTCGGCGGCACCCCTTTTCTGGATATACTCGCGCGAAGCTTCATTGATGGCATTGATGCTCTTGGTGTTGCTATACACCAAACTGATTGCCAGAATCATAATAATGGCAATGCTGCTATATCCGAGGGCTACCTTGAGAGGAATATTGTTCTTGTGCATGAGAAATCGTTTAAAATTGATGAGCAGACTGAAATCTTGCTCAATAGATATTTGTTTGCAAAGTTAATGCAAAAAAATGATATTAGAAAACAAAAGGGCTAAAAACAAGTCAGGAGACCAATGAATTTTATCATTAGTCTCCTGCCTAATTGAAAGCGAAGCGTAATTACTGATATTTAATGTCTTTCTATTTCTTCTGTTTATTACTGTTTTTTGAAGGTGATATTACTTAGCTACAGTTGTATCTGTTGTAGAATCAGCTGGAGTCTCTGCTGGAGTTGTCTTCTCTACTGTTGTGTCTGCTGGTTCTGCAGGAGCAACTGTGTCTACTGGAGCTACTGATGAAACACTTGCCATCTTGTTGTTGGCGAATACATTACTAACTGATACCATTACCATGGCAGCGATAGCTGCGAATACTAACTTTTTCATAATCTTTTTATTTTTTATTGTGAATATTATTTTTACTTTAATGAACCGTCTTACTTGCATTGTTGCTTGTTTGCGAGTTCACAATCTAATATCACAATCTGCGTGCCAAAAGATTCCTTCTTTTAGTAAATGGTTGATAATCAGTTAATATGCATTTTTGTGCCAAATCTTAACTTTGTGGAAGTTGTGGAACAAGTGTGGAATTTTTCCCCAAAATATTGGGGAAAGTTCCTCAGATGCCGTACTTCTTCATCTTGTTATACAGCGTCTTTCTATCCACAGCAAGCAATTGTGCAGCTTTACTCTTGTTACCTCCTGCCGCTTTTAGTGCTGCTTCTATACGTTGCAGTTCTGTTTCCTCGTCATGCAGGGTGGTAGGAGCTTGTGGCTGAATATGAGCCATACTCTGTTCCAGTTCTGTTACTCCAATATATCTGCCTGTGGCAAGAAGAGTGGCACGTTTCATCACATTGTTCAATTCGCGCAGGTTTCCTGGCCAGTTATAAGAGGCGATTCTCTCCTTCGCCTTACCATCGAGTCCTTCCACGTTTCTATTGAGTTCTTTGTTGGCATGTTTGATAAAGAGATCAGCAAAGAGGAAGAGATCGGCACCACGGTCTTTCAACTCCGGCATGTAGATGGTAAACTCGTTGATGCGGTGGTATAGGTCTTCGCGGAAGTTTCCCTCTGCTACACGCTGTGCCAGATTTTCGTTGGTGGCGCAAACCAGTCGGATGTCGATGTCGATTTCCTTGTTGCTGCCCAATGGACGAATTTTTCGCTCCTGAAGGGCACGAAGCAGTTGCACTTGCACTTCATAGTTCAGGTTCCCCATTTCGTCCAGGAAGAGTGTACCGCCATTTGCTATTTCAAAGGCTCCCTTCTTGTCTTGGTCTGCTCCCGTAAAGGCTCCCTTGCTGTGACCGAAGAATTCTGATGCTGCCACATCCTTAGGAATGGCTCCACAGTCGAGTGCAAAGAAAGGTTTCCCTGCCCGCTGGCTTAATTCATGAATGCGACGAGCCACATATTCCTTACCCGTTCCGCTTGCACCTAGAATGAGAACCG
>OIYR01001067.1_pt1 | contig 14426 bp, 3 predicted proteins | sample 1588221 | NCBI WGS metagenome assembly OIYR01 (sample SAMN03283292) | human gut metagenome | biome: human-associated habitat; material: feces | host: Homo sapiens | place: Peru | collected 2012 | reverse complement strand
GGAAAATTTAAAGTAAATCCTTTAGAGGTAAGTTATTACTATGCTAAGAATGGAAAAGTAATAGTTCAATATATTGACAAAAATACAAATGATGTGCTTGATGAGTATACTGAAGTTGGTAAAATCGGAGATATGGTAACAACTGAGAGTAAGAACTTTAATAATTATGTTTTAGTTCAAGAACCAGATTCAAAATTTGTAACAATAATTGATGGAGAAATTACTTTAAAATATTATTATGCACATGTTTCAGCAGGTGTTATTGAGAAACATATTGATGAAGCTACTGGTATGATATTAGATAATACTGTTCATTTAGGAAATGAAGGAGATCAGTATAAAATTACTGAAAAATCTTTTGAAGGATATGATGTTGATCAAGACAAATTGCCAATAAATAGTGAAGGCGTTATGGGAATAGATACAATAGAAGTTGTATATTATTATAAATATAGATCAAGTGTACTTGTAAAATATATTGACAAAATAACAGGAAACAATATGATTGAAGATGTTGTTATAAGTGGTTATGAGGGTGATAATTACTCTTCTGAAAATAAAGTTTTTGATGGGTATGTTTTGAAAACAATTCCTGAAAATGCTAGTGGCAAAATGACAAAATCACAAATTGTTGTTGAGTATTATTATACTCAAATGGCTGGTGGTGTAGTTGTAAGTTATGAAGATGTGAAGTCAGGAAAACAATTACAAGATATGGTTAGAATTGAAGGAGACAAAGGGGCAGCATACACGACAGAAGCTAAGAATTTTGACGGATATGATTTAGTAACTGATATGTATCCTGATAATGCTCAAGGTATTATGGATATTGAAACTATAAAAGTTACATATTACTATATAAAGAAAGTTAATGTAAATGTAAGATTTATTGATAAATCTACAGGCAGAGATTTGTTAACTTCTACAGTAATTTCTGTACATGAAGGGGATTCGTATAAGGCTGAAAGCAAAGATATTGATGGGTTTAAATTGAAAGAACATCCATCAAATGAAACTGGAATAGTGGGAGATTCTGATATAGAAGTTCAATATTATTACTTGAGACCAGCTAAAGTTATTGTAAGTTACATTGACTCAGAAAGTGGCGCAAAGTTATTACCAGATGATGAAATTAATGGATATCAAGATGATACATATACTACTAGTGCACCAGAAATTCAATATTTAAAGGTTTCTACTATTAGTGGAAATGCTAAAGGATATATGAATGTAAGTGTTGTACAAGATGAAAATGGACAAGACATTGTTGATGAATGTACTTATGTAAAATATTATTATACTAAAAAATTATTTGATTTAGATGTTGGTTTAATGATTAATTCAATGAGTGTTAATGGAAAAGTTACTAATATAAATGGAAATTTAGCGAAGGCAGATATTTTGAAAGATCAGGTATTTACTGCTGATGTTAGATTTGTATACACAGTTACTGTAAAAAATGTGGGAGAATTGATTGGAAAAGGTACTGTAATTGAAAAGATTCCTACAGGAATGAGTATGGTAAAAGAAGATAATCCAGATTGGAATATTTCTGAAAGTACTGCTACTATTGATACAAGTGATTTAAAACCTGGTGAAGAAGCTTCATATAAATTGATATTGAGATGGGAGAATGGTGAAGCTAATCTTGGAAATAAGATAAATTCTGTTGAAGTAGTTGGGTTAGAGAGTGAGGCTGGATTTGCAGAAACTAGCAGCGATAATAATATAAGTAATGTTACAATGATTGTTTCAATAGGTACAGGTGAAAATACATATATAATAATAGCTAGTGGAATAGCTGCTATATTGATGATATTAGCAGGAGGAATTTATATAATAAGAAAAAGAATAAGATAGTGGATAAAAAAGTATTTTGAGATTAAAGCTTGTGGATAACTTTTTACAAATAATGTTTGAAAAGGTTATTTCCCTTGTGATTTGCTTGAATCTGTAATTAAAAAGAAATGAGAATATTATTTTGAAAATAAAAAAGTCTTTAGATTGCTTGTCTAAAGGCTTTTTTACGTTACATTTGCCATAATGTCTTAAAATGTCGAAAATTATTCCATTGACCTTATTTTTTTAACCTTTAAAATAAGTCTTAAGAATGTAAAAAAGTGAGGGAATTTTTATGTTACCAAATTCAAAGAAGCATAAGGGATTTTTAAAGATGACTAATAAAAATAAGATTTTGTTAGCAGTTTTATTAGTTTTAATGATTGCAGCTATTGCGTTAGCTGAAGTTAGAATTAATTTTAAAAATCAAGGAAATGGAGATCAGACGCAAAAGTTTAGTTACCACTATTATGATGATAGTCTAAGTTATGTTGATGGTACTGATAATGTAACATTTTCAGCTTATTTCATGAAAGATGTACAAGATAATGGAAATGTACGAAAAGTGCTAAGTAGTTTAACTGAAATAGGTAAATCTGATACTTTGTATATGCAAGTAAATGTGCGCAATGAAGGTTATTTAAAGAATGGAAAAATTCAAATTAATGGTAAAAACTTTTATTTAGCAACTAATTTGTATAAAGATAATGAATTGAAAGATAACTATATTGGTATAAATACAAAGAAAATCGAATTTAATAATTTACCTAATGGTACTTCTAAAGACATAGAGGCTGAAATAAGAAGTGGCGATTATTCTTTAAATTCAACAATGAGAGATGCTATTGGTGCAGATGAAGACAATATGATAAATTATGAAAATACTATTGTTTTTACTGGTACATATGTTGATGGAAAAGGTAATGAAATTGAAATTAATAAAGAATATGAGTTAAATGTTGGTTGGTATGGAGATGTAACTGCAGCTATTAAAAATACAAATCAAGTTTATTCAAACTTATCAGAAATGGTTGATGAGGAAAATGATTGTGTTAGACTTAGATTTAAAGTTACAACTGAAGAAGTTAATAAACAGTTAACTCTTGAAAATAATGAAACTAAAATTTATATTCCTAAATTTAATGGATATAGTGCAACAAATGCTAAATGTTTATCTTCTGTTGATCATTCTTATTATTATGAAGTACCTGAACTTTCTGGCCCAAGAAGCCTTAATAATGCAGGTGGATTATTGATGATTTCAAGAAGTGCAAAAATAACTGATGAAGGCGAAATGGAAACTCAAAAAAAGATTGTTTCTAAATTAGCTTCATTAAATGTATATGAAATTGAGGTAGAGTATCCACTAGATGCTTATAAAAATATGAGTACTAATGTGGTAAGTTTGATCTTTAATGTTAGTACAAATTATACTGGATGTAATTCAAGGACTGGATATGAAAATAGTGGTGATATAACATCAGAAACTGTTTATGCAAATGTTAATGTTACTTATGAAGATATTCAAACAATTGATGAGTCTGATATTGGAATTGAAATTGGTAAAAATGGAGTCTCAACTAAAGATATAATAGATTCTTATAGAGGAAAAGCTTCTGAAGATAATGTGATGAATTATTTGGTAACATGGAAAGCTAGTATTGATGAGTCAGGATTAAATAAAAAAATATTTATGAGTGATAATGCTATTTCTGATGAATTGGTAAGAAAAGACTTGAGTAAAGAAACTACAGAAGATTTTGTAGCTTATGAAGCAATTAAAGTAAATAATGCAGAAAAAGTTTTAGGTGAAGATGGATGGATAAAAGTTTATGATACAGAAACTAATTCACTTATTGCAATGATTACGAAGGAAAAGTTTGATCAGGAGTTTTATTTTGATGTATTAGCTAAAAATATAAAAATTGAAACAAGTGAAGTTGTTTCAGTGGATATGCCATTGTATGTTTCTTGTATTAAATCATTAGATGTAAAAAAAGTTATAGAAAAATATACAGAAGATGATTTTAAAGAGTTTAATAAAATTTCTTCAAATGTGGAAGGGAAGATTGGAGATAAAACGATAGATGCTAAAATAGCCATAGCTGATTTGCATGCTCCAATTAGCTCACTTGAGGTAACTACATCTGAAAAAAATATAGTAGCGGATGGTAATGAAAAAAATATTACTCTTTCATTAAAAACAACAGAGGATTTAGCAATGAATAAGGCTGGATTAATTAATGCAGAATATCTTATAAAATTGCCAAAAGAATTTAGAAATGTAAATATAACAGATTTGAATATTGATAATGATAGTGTTACGGTATATCTATGTAATGTGTTTGAAAAAGATGGCTATACTTTCTTTAGAATAATTACTGCTAATGAAAGTGTAAAATATGCTGAAACATATACATTAAATGTTGATATGAATCTAACTTTAGATACAAATAAAACGGTTGAATCTGCAATTGAAGTATATTATACAACTGAAGGTGATGGCTATTATGAAGCTACAACTCTTGATTTGTATGATGCTAATAATAATCAAAATTTTGATGAATATGTTGGTAAAAAAGATGCTAATGTAAAAATAAATTATGAATCTGAGATTTATATTAAACAAAGTATTGAAAATAATGAAATATCTCCTAAATATGGTGATGAAGAAAAAAATGTTAATATAAATGTAAATGTAAAAAACAACGAAAAGTCTGAGGTTACAGGACTTAAACTTGTAGGAAGAATACCATATAAAGGAAATAAATATGTTGTTTCTGAACAAGATATGGGATCTGCATTTTCTACTACTTTAGAAGATGCTGGAATAGTTATTCCAGAAGAATTGAAAGATAAAGTTACGGTATATTATTCAGAAAATGTTAATGCTGGAGTTGAAATTATAAATTCAAAAAATAAATGGATAAAGGCAGATGAAATAGAAAACTTAGATAATATAAAAGCATTTATGATTGATTTTGGAAATACGGTAATACAACCAAATGAAGAATATTCATTTGATTATAAAGTTAGTGTTCCAGGTGTGGAATATTTGAATAAGATTTCATATTCTGGAGTTGCAGCATATTATACAAGAATTATAGAAGGTGAAACACAGAAGAATCAAATTGAAAGTTTTAAGTTGGGAATTAGATTAGCTGAGAAATTTGAAGTAGATTTTACAAAATATCAATATGGAACTACAGTTACTGTTCCAGGAGCATTATATTATTTTTATGATGGAAATACGGGTTATATTGCTAAAACAGATGAAAATGGAAAAATAAATTTAAACCTATATGCAGGAAAGAGTTATTATATGATTGAGATCAAATCATCTGATGATTATTTGAAAAATTCAGATTTGATTTGGTTTGAAGTAAAAGTAGATGAAAATGGTGAATTAATATTAACAAGGTCAACATACCGACCAGAATTTAAATTTAATCAAGAAACTAGAGTATTGAAATTTGCGGATGAAGATAAAATAAAAGGAAAAATAGAGCTTAGTTTAGTTGATAAAGATACGCAATTACCAATTTCTAATGCAGAGTTTGAGTTTAACAATGAATTTTATAAAACAGATGATAATGGAAAATTGACTTTAAGAGGAATAGAAAAAGGAAAAGAGTATACAATTACTCAAATCGGTGCGAATGGATATTATAGTTTGAATGATATAAAATTCAAAATTGTTTTACAAAATGGAAAATATTCTTTTGTGGACATAAGTAATAATATAAAAGATAGCAGTTTGGAGACTGTTAATGGATTAATTGCACATATTAATCTTGAAAATGAAAAGGTTAATAAATTTAATTTACAAATCACTGCTATTGGGGAAACCGATAATATAAGTGATGAAAGCACATATACATATTTGCCAAATGTAGAATTTGGTTTATATGAGAAATCTAGATTAATTGCTACGTATACAACAGATCAAAATGGAAAGCTTACAATACCAAATTTATGTGCAGATGTTGAAGGTCAAAAAAATTACACAGAATATCTTTTAAAAGAATTAGTAGTTCCAGATGGATATTCAAAACTTGAAAATATGACTATTTGTGCAAGAAAAGATGGTGATGGAAATTTAGAACTTAGTGGAGATGATAAAGAGTTATATTATGCTGTAAATGATAATACTATAAATTTAGTACTTGAAAATTATGAATATCATAAATTAATTAATGTGGATGGATATACTGGAAATGTTATATCAGGTACTAAATTTATGATAATTGATGCTTATTCAGATGAAATGGCTGTAAAGTCTGATGGAACATATTGGGGACAAAAAGAAAATATAAATGGTGAAGAAGTATATGTTGGGACAACAGATGAAAATGGTGAAATTTTATTAGATTTACCTGAAGGACAATATAAAGTTGTTCAAGTGGTAGGTAATGAAACATATGAATTTATAAATGAATATTTCAATATTGGATTAGATAATTTACTAATGCCAAGCGAAATAGAAGTTCCAATCAAGGATCTTGTTGTTACAAGTTGGCTTAAAAAGTTTGATATAAGAGTTAGTATTGATGCTACTAATGCTAATGCTGCTGGTACTATAACTAATGCAAGTGAAAAGGTTGAATATGGAGCAACTAGTACAAAGGAGCATAAAGTAACACCTAAGAGTGGATATGAAATTGCAAGTGTATCAATAAATGGTGTTGAACAAGAAATTACATTAAATGATGATGGTTCTTATACGGTTCCTACATTTAATAATGTTACTGAGAATAAAAAAATTGTTGTAAAGATTGTTGATTCTAATAAGAGATTTACTATAAAGGCAGTTGATGCTGAAACAAAGGCACCAGTTGATGGTGTTGGAATATCAATGCCTAAAAATTTGACTAAAGAGTTGGTCAATAATGGAAACTATTATTTCGTTAAAGATGCTTCAGGAAATTATATTCCTACTAATGGAAAAACATATCGTTCATCTCATGGATATTCTTCAGGAGCTTCTAACACAAATGCTTATTCATATGTTGAAATTGATTTGACAAATGAGAAATCAAATAAACAGGTTATGGTAAGAGCAAAATGTAGTAGTGAGGCTAATTATGACATAGGATTTGCTGCTGTAACATATAACAAGTATGCACCTTCATATACATCATATAGTGGAAGATTTATGTATACTTCAGGAAAAACTAATGAAAGCATGTATTTTTCTCAAACATTATATGCTGGAAATAAATATTATTTACATATAGGATATCATAAAAATGGTAGTAATGATGTAAATGACGATCAAATAGTGATTAAAGAAATACAACTTTTAGATTATTCAACAGGTTTACCTAGTTTGGATCCTAACTTGACTACTAATAAATTAGGAAAAATAGATTATCAATTAGGATATGATACATATCAATTTTATATTACTACATTGCCTGAAGGATATTCTATTAATAATAATAAATTTACGATAACTCGTACAGCGGATTCTGCAAAAGAAATAAAAATTGAGTTAAATAAATTGAAGAAAGTTATTGTACATCATTACTTAGAGGGTACTACAACTAAAGTAGCAGATGATGAAATACTTTATGGAAAACTTAATGAAAAGTATAGTGCTAAGGCAAAAAATATTTCATCTGAATATGAACTACTTAAAGATGAAAATGGAGATTATGTATTGCCAGATAATTATACAGGAGTATTTACTAGTGATGATCAAGAAGTAAATTTCTATTATAAGGCAAATAAAGTAGACGTTGTTGTACATCATTATATTGAAGGAACTGATACACCTGTACCTTTAGCAGATGGTACATTAGCTACTGATGAAGAAGTTGAATATGATATAGGTGATGAATATAAAACTGGTGCAATTTCAGAAGATAAATTAAATAAATATTATAGATTGGCATACACAGATGGAGAAGAATCTGGAATAGTTGAAAAAGCCAAAACAGAGGTAACATATTATTATACGAGGCCTTTCCAAACATTAACTGTAAATAAATATGCTGAGGATGGAAAAACACCTCTAAAAGATGCTGTATTTTCAGTTGTTAGTAGATCAGAATATGAAAATCCTGTTAAAATTAGTGACATGTTTAAGGGAGTGTTATTACCAAACTCTTTAAGTGGATATGCTGAATCACAATACTATTTTGAAAAAGATGGAGATAGATATGTATCTAATAATCATGTAAATGGTAGTGAAGCCATTGGTTATGTTAGAGTTGATTTAACAAATGCTACTTCGAAATATTTTGTGGTAAATGCTCAAATGCTTGGTTCTTTGGGAATTGATTCTGCCGGTGTTTCTGTATATTCTATTTCAAAACAGGGATATTGGAATGGTGCAGAAATAGCAACTGCTGAAGCAAAAGATTATGGATTCTATTTGGAAGGTGGAAGTGTTTATTATATTGAATTTGGCTATGCTAAAAAATCTGCACCAACAGATGATTTGGAAGATGTATTGGCTATAAATAGTATGAGACTTGAAAATGCTGAGATATTAGTAACAGATGAAAATGGTAAAGCACAAGTTTCATTACCTGCTAATGATTATGTGTTGATTGAAGAGGAAGCGCCTTATGGTTATGAGAAAAAAGATGAACCAATAAATGCTGAAGTAACTAAAGATATTCCAACAACAGTAGATGTTATTAATAATGTTGGAGATGGTAGAGTAATAGTTCATTATTATGCAGAAGGTACTAGAGAAAAAGTAGCAGAAGATAAAATAATTACAGGTAAAATAGGTAATTATTATGATACAGAAAGCTTAACAAAAATTGGTGATTCTTATGAATTATCAGGTGTTCCAAAGAATAAATATGGTAAGATTCAAGTAGAAGATACAGAAGTAATTTATTACTATAAGGCTAATAAATTTAACTTAACAATTAATAAAACACAAAAAGATTCTGATATAAAATTAAAAGGTGTAAAATATGAAGTTATAAATGATAATACTGTAAATGTAGATGTTACAGATGAGAATGGACAAATTAATGTTTCAGAATTAGAACTTGAAAAAGAATACAGGCTAATTGAAATGAGTGCACCAGAAGGGTACAGCTTAATTAGAAATGAAATTAAATTTAAACTAGGATATGAAGATGAAAAACTAGTATGTAAAATAGAAAATGGCGATTATGAATCTAAAATTATATATGAAGAAACACCAAGACTAGAAATTAATATTCAGAATGAACCATTATTTGAATTAACAAAAACATCAGAAGATGGGGTAAAACTTTTACCAGGTGCTAAATTTGTTATTAAAGAGTTAGTTGATAATAATGGAACTATAGTTGAAAATGATGCTGTAGATTATGCTGGAGATTTAGTAGGAACTGAGGAAAATATAGATGGGCAAATGCTTAGAGTTGTCACAACAGATGAAAATGGTAAGATTGGCATTGCTTTGAAAAAAGGCAAATACAAAGTTACAGAAGTTCAAGCACCAAAAGGATATACTATAGGAGATGATAGTATTCAATATTTTGAAATTACGGATGATACTATTAAAGATGTAAACTTTGAAGAACTATTTTATCATGATGCGTTATCTGGTATTGATATAGATAATGGGTATGTTAAATTAAAAGATGGCTCTTATATTTCTGTTGGTGGATTCTATGATGAATTAGGTATACCAGGTTATCGCTATGATGAATCAGGGGAATTAGAACAAGTTACTGTTGATGGTGAAGATATTTGGTTGAAAACAGAAGAGTATGAAGATGATCAAAGAGGCTATAAAAACGGTTATATAATGAAAATAAATCCTGAAGGAAAAGTCGAATGGGCAGAAATATTCGGATATGGAGAGTATTTCCATATTACTAATATAATTGCAACTAGTGATGGAGGATTTGCTTTTACAGGTGAGAATCAGAGATATATGAATTGGCCAGATAATAGACTTAATATTAATTCATATACATATAACGGTGGAGCATTTGCTGCTAAATACAATAGTAATGGAGAGCGCGAATGGGTAACTGATATAGGCGAGTATTCAAATGCATATGTATATAATTATCAAATATTAGAAGATAATAATGGTGATTATTTATTGTATGGATTTACGAGTGACGATTTTTCAATTCGAAAAAATTATACTATTAATGATACTGAGTTGTATTTAACTGGAAATGAATCATATTTAATAAAGATAAGTAAAGATAATGGTTATGCATATTGGGCAACATCAATTATTGGTGAATGTTATGGAAAAATTGCAAAAGCAGATAATGATTATTTATTACATGTAATTTCTGAATCTAGTAAATTTGATTTAAAGAGTGCTTCAGGTAATGGAAACAACTTAGATGATTATCCTGGTGAATATATAGTTAGAGTTTCTAGTGCAGGTGTTGTAAAAGCAACGATACCATACGAATATGTAAGTTTTTCAGACGATTTTGAATATGTTACTGAAGAAACATCTAAAGATGGTGGAAGATTAATTATAGGAAACATTAGAGAAAGTTTTACAATTCCAGCTGATTCTACAACATCTGGAAAAGATATTAATGTAAAAGTATTTGGAAAAGTAACAGGTGTTGTATTAAAGACTGATATAAAAGGTAAAATAGAATGGGTTAGAACTCTTGCAACAGACGAAGGTGAGAATATGTTTTTACAGGTTGCAGCAACAGAAAACAATGGCTGTGTTGTAGCTGGAATGTTTAATGGAAAGTTGGACATTGTATATTATGATGGTAATACTCCTTATGTAAAAACATATGAAACTGAAGAAAATTGCATTAATTTAATGTTTTTAAATTATGATAGTAATGGAACATTATTAAATGTAGATGGTTCTAGAATTATACGTTATGTGGGATTAGATCCAACAGACGAAAATACTTCAGTTGAGGGAAAATTTAGTGAAGGTGTACTATCTAAATATGAAATTGATTTTGATGTAAATTCAATTAATGACCTAGGTGATGGATATTTTGAAGTTTGTTTAATGGGATATGATTATGCATTTGTTCCAATCTGGGGCGATGATACAATGATTGATCCTCCTGGATATTATTCAACAGGAAAAACAGTTAGAAATATTGTATATAAGGCCGTTGAAACACCAGCTAAAGTGGCAGAAAAACAAAATATTAATGTAAAAAATGCTGTTAAGGTTTATACTATTAAAACTAGAGTTGAAGGCAGTGGAGGAATGATTACTGGAGAAGATGATCCTGTTTTCGAAATTGTAAATCAAGGTGAGGATTCTAAGAAAGTAATTAAAATTATGCCAGATAGATTGCATTATATTAAGAAAATAACAATTAATGGCGTAGAGATTGAATTTGAAATAAATGAAGAAGATGGAGCATATATCATAAAAGGCTTTACGGACATGGATGAGGACAAAGAAATTGTTGTTACATTTGGTATATTAAATGCAGAAGTTGTAGTTCACCATTATAAAGAAGGTACAACAGAAAAATTGCATGATGATGTTGTATTAAAAGGTGGAGAAGATGAATTGTATACAACAGAGCCAATTCAAGAATTATTAAATAAATATGAATTAGTAACTACTCCAGAAAATGCAAAGGGTAAATTTACTAAAGGTAAACTTGATGTTATTTACTATTATCGTGAGAAAGATACAGATGCTTCTGAAGTAAAAGTTGTTGTTAAATATTTAGACAAATCTTCTGGAAATGAAATTGCTGATTCGGAGACAATTACAGGACATAAAGGCGATGAATATACTACAACTGAAAAAGAAATAAAAGGATTTAAATTAAAAGAGATACCAGAAAATGCAAAAGGTACAATGACAGAGAATCTTGAAGTAATTTACTATTACTCAAGACCTGCTAAGGTTATAGTAAACTATATAGATACTGATACTGGTGATGATCTTGCTGATCCAGAGATTATTGAAGGATATCAAGATGATGAGTATACAACAAAAGCAAAAGAATTTGAATATTATAAACTAGCTAAGGAACCACAAAACGCTAAAGGAACAATGGAAGTAAAAGTTTCAAAAGATGAAGATGGTGAAGAAGTAGTTGAAGATGAAACAATTGTAAATTATTATTATACTAAACAAACATTCAATTTGAAGATCAAAAAGGATGTTTCTAGTGCAATAGTAAATGGGGTATCAAATGATATGTACAATGGTTTAAGTAAAATTGAAATTGCTAGAAAATCTGTTAATACAACTAATATTCAAGTAGTTTATAAGATTACAGTAATTAATGATGGTGATCTTGCTGGTAAAGGTACAATTCAAGAACAAATCCCAGCAGGAATGGAATTTGTTAAAGATGAAAGTTCAGAATGGAAAGTTGATGGCAAGACGGCAACTCTAGAAACTAAAGAATTAGCAGCTGGAGAACAAGCTGAATATACTGTTACTATGAATTGGACAAAGAGTTCAGAAAATATAGGAACAAAGAGAAATACAGTTAAGTTGATAAATACAGAAAACGAAGCTGGATTTGAAGAAAAAGATACAAAAGATAATACAGCGTATGCGGATATTGTAATTGCAATTAGCACAGGTGCAAATTCATATATGAATATAGCTGGAGGAATCTTACTTGTGATGATAGCATTAGCTTGTGGTGTATATGTTGTAAAGAAAGTGGAAGATTAAAATAAACAAATAGTTGGCTAATATAGTTAATAAAAGTTCCACATTTAATAAGGAAATAACAAGTTGTGTATAAAAATATATAAAAGTTTTATATCTGTGGATTTGTAAAATTTGATATTTAATGACTTGTGGATAACCCTCTATAAAAAATAACTATTTAAAATTTAAATAGTGTTAGAGGGTTTATTTCCGTTGAATTTTCAAAGATTATGTAATGAAAAAGATATAAAATCATTAACTTAAAAAAAGTAAAGCTTTTAGTGCGTTAGACTAAAGGCTTTTTTTGTTACATTTGCCTAAAAGTCGAAATTTGTCGAGAAATATTCCATTGACGCACGCACGCGCGCGTTTAAAATAAATATTAGATTTAATATTTATAAGGAGCGAAAAAATGTTAAAGAATAAGAACCACAAAACATTACCAAAAAAGAAAATTTTAATAGGAGCAGCCATAGCAATAATTGCAATAATAGTAGCAGTAATTGCAATAATGATGGCAAATAATGAAGAAAAAACAACTATTGTCTAGCCTGCTCTTTACATCTTTGGCATTATTCATTCCTGCAAACACCTTAGTTGCAAAGAATGTATGCGACACCATTGCATTGAAACATGATTCCCTGACAGTAGGCAACCCTATATTGCCAGGTTTCCATGCCGACCCTGAGATTCTGTACTCTAACAAAACGGGCAAATACTACATCTATTCCACTACCGATGGTATACCAGGGTGGGGAGGATATAAATACTACGTATACTCTTCTGCCGACCTAAAGACATGGAAGAACGAAGGTGTAGCCCTCGATGCCTCTACCGACCAAATCTCTTGGGCTAACGGCAATCTGTGGGCACCAGCAGCCATAGAAGTGAAACAGAAGAATGGCAGCTATAAATACTATCTATATTTCAGCGCGCGACCTAACGACAATGGCAGAAAGCAGATTGGCGTAGCTGTTTCTGATTCTCCTACAGGTCCTTTCGTTGACCTTGGCAAACCGCTCTTGGCTAAGAATCATCCTGGTTGCCATGGTCAGCTCATCGATGTGGATGTCTTCATCGACCCTGTGAGCAACAAGCCTTATCTATATTGGGGCAACAGCTTCATGGCTGGCGCAGAGCTCGACCCAAGCATGACAAAGATTAAAGACGAGACCGTGACTGTGATGACTCCTAAGGGTGGCAGTCTGAAGGACTATGCTTATCGTGAGGCACCATACGTGTTCTATCGCAATGGACTCTACTATTTTATGTGGTCAGTAGACGACACACGCGCAGCAAACTATCATGTTGCCTATGGTACCTCTAAATCGCCACTCGGACCTATCGAGGTTGCCAAAGACCCTATCGTATTAATCCAAGACCCACAACACGAAATCTATGGCACCGCCCACAACTCAGTTATCCAGATTCCTGGCACCGACGATTGGTACATCGTCTACCATCGCATCAACAAAGAATACATCCATTTCCAGCCAGGTTTTCACCGCGAGGTATGCATCGACAAAATGGAGTTCAATGCCGATGGCACCATCAAGCGTGTAGTGCCTACTCACGCAGGCGTAGAGTTGAAGAAATAAGAAACCGAGCCATACTTTTTAAAGTGGGCTAAGTATTTTATACTAAAAAAAGCAGAATTCCGAACTCGGAATTCTGCTTTTTTCGATTATATATTGTTCTTTTCACTAAAATAGTTTATCTTTGCCATGAGTATTATATAATCTGATAAAGAATAACTAAAAAAATATTGATATGAAAAGACTTTTCTATTCGCTATTGCTTTCTACGGCAGTATTATCTATCACATCGTGTGGTGAAAAAGCAGACAAAAGTAATTCTGAGGCTGACTCTTTGCGCAATGTTATTGGTGCAAATATGGCTGAGATGGACGAGATGAACCTCTTCCTTGATGCTGTAAACACAAGCATGGATAGCGTGGTAAATATGGAAGGCGGAATACTCCGCACTTCAG
>OIYR01001064.1_pt1 | contig 14435 bp, 9 predicted proteins | sample 1588221 | NCBI WGS metagenome assembly OIYR01 (sample SAMN03283292) | human gut metagenome | biome: human-associated habitat; material: feces | host: Homo sapiens | place: Peru | collected 2012 | reverse complement strand
GAAGTTAAGCCCACTTGCGCCGATGGTACTGCAATGCAATGCGGGAGAGTAGGTAACCGCCTTCTTTCAGTTAGAGCTTCGAGGACGAAAGTCTTCGGAGCTCTTTTCGTTTATATATACTCAATCCCCATTCACCTTTTTTTGGCTCAGAGGAAAAGTACTGGGGATGTTTTTTTTGTTTCATAGTATTTTGTATCTTTGCATTATGAACATGCTTGAACAATTAGCCCGTCTAGTTCTTCCCAAAGAAATACTAGACAATTTCGATATCGTCAAGATAGAAACAGATGAGTCTGATATTGATTCAATGAGTCTGACCATCCATCTAGACGAGCGTATGAATGCTTATCTCCAAAAATCTGAGGACTACGAATCCAAAGGTTTTATGGACGCTGTACGCATAACTGATTTTCCGATTCGTGACCATAAGGTGATTCTTGTACTTCGTCGTCGTAGATGGAGAAACAAGGAAACAGGAGAGACATTTGTCGACCGTATCAGTGTTACCGAATCAGGAACCCGCTACTCGAAAGAGTTTGCGGCTTTTTTAAAAGAAACGTATGGACACATCCCCGACGACCTGCCGTACGCTTGAACGATATTACCATGTAAACTCCAATACGTTGGATAAGCAATACAAGGATGTCTTGAGTGACTATCGTACTTGGTCAGAACTGGAACATGCCGATAAATGGCTTGTCTTTCCTGACAACATGGGGCGTAATTTGGCAATAGACGAGACCTCTATGTCTAACGGAGAATTGCGCACAATCGTCACCAATAGGGACAGGCACGGAAAAGACCAATGTCTGGTTGCAATTGTCAAGGGCGTTAAGTCAGAGGACGTTATCAATGCCTTGAAGCACATACCTGAAGCACTTCTGAATATGGTTGAGGAGGTCACATTAGATTTGTCAGACTCCATGAGAAAGATTGTTCGCACATGCTTTCCCAAAGCAATGAGAGTAATAGACAGATTTCACATACAGAAGCTTGCTTGCGATGCTGTGCAAGAAATGCGCATTAAACATCGTTGGGATGCTATACAAGAGGCCAATGACGACATGGAGAATGCAAAACTTGAAGGACGCGAATACGTGCCTTTTCGATATGAGAACGGAGATACGAGAAAGGAATTGCTAGCAAGGAGTAGGTATCTTCTTTTCAAATCAGGAGAGAAATGGACGCTGTCACAAAGCAAGAGAGCAGAGATTCTATTTAGAGAATATCCAGATTTGAAGACAGCTTATGGACTCTCGCATTCTTTGAGAATGATTTTCTCAAAAAATACCGTTAAGGATGCCGCAAGACTTTCTATGGCTAAATGGTACAATAAAGTGGAAGAAGCAGGCTTCCGTTCTTTCAATGTTATTGCTGCAACATTCTATGAACATTACGATGATATTCTTAACTTTTATACAAATAGATCATCTAATGCTGCAGCTGAATCCTTTAATGCGAAAATCAAAGCATTCAGAGCATCACTAAGAGGTATCGTTGATGAAAAGTTCTTTCTGTATAGACTTGCAAAGATTTATGCTTATCCCCACTAAATTTCCCCTGAGCCGAAGAGCAACCCGCAGGGTTGCGAGGGGGCTTTGTTTCTCTTTTCCAATAGCAAATATCGTTCATCGTGTTGCATAATTGTAACATTGAAACAAATAAATACTGCGATGAACGATTTTTTGAGTCTTTATGCTTGATATATATCTATCTTTGCAGCACCAATCTTTCGCTAACCATTGTCGCAGACCTCATGGCGACATTCTTGCAGATTGACAATAAGCAAAAAGTTAAACAAGTGTAAACGATAAAAACCTAAAAAATAACAGAATGAGACAACTTAAGAAAATTGTTCTCGGAACCATGCTTTCGATGGTATGCACCGTGGCTTCAGCACAGTCGCTCACGGTGAAGGGCATCGTGAAGCTGCCAGACGGAGAAACCGTGATAGGTGCTACCGTCACCGAGAAAGGTACGCAAAACGCTACCGTCACCGACCTCGACGGCAACTTCTCGCTTGCAGTGAAGGAGGGTGCAGAGCTCGTAATTTCGTATGTAGGATTCAACACCGTGACCATGCCTGCAAAGGCGCAGATGAGTGTAACTCTCAGCGAGGATGCAAAGCTTATAGAAGAGGTGGTGGTGACAGGCTATACCACGCAGCGTAAGGCCGACCTTACAGGCGCAGTGTCGGTGGTGAGCGTCACAGACCTGCAGAAACAGAATGAAAACAACCCCATGAAAGCTCTCCAAGGTCGTGTCCCCGGCATGAACATTACTGCTGATGGCTCTCCATCGGGCACCGCCACTGTGCGCATCCGCGGCATCGGTACACTCAACAACAACGACCCTCTCTACATCATCGACGGCGTGCCGACCAAGGCTGGCATGCACGAGCTGAACGGAAACGACATTGAGTCTATCCAGATTCTGAAAGATGCAGCCTCTGCCTCAATCTACGGATCGCGTGCTGCAAACGGTGTCATCATCATCACTACAAAGAAAGGAAAGGAAGGCAAACTGAGGGTAGACCTCGACGCATCGGTCGCAGTGTCTATGTACAGCCACAAGATGGATGTGCTCAACGCCAAAGAGTTCGGACAAGTGATGTGGCAGGGATATGTAAACGACGGTCTCGACCCTAACACCAACGGATTAGGATACCACTACGACTGGGGCTACAACGCCCAAGGACAGGCTGTGCTCAACGTCATCACAATGAAAAAGTATCTCGACGACGCTGGCACAACACCTGCTGCCGACACCGACTGGTACGACCAGACCACACGCACAGGCGTGATACAAAACTACAATGTGAGTGTGAGCAACGGTTCGCAGAAGGGATCGTCGTTCTTCTCACTGGGCTATTACAAGAATCTTGGCATCATCAAGACCAGCGACTTCGAGCGTATGTCGGCACGTTTTAATACTGAATACAAACTCTTCAACGACAAACTCACCATCGGAGAGCACTTCACGCTGAACCGAACGGCAGAGGTTGCGGCACCCGGCGGATTCTTACAAAACGTGCTGCAGTTCAACCCCTCACTGCCAGTCTACACTACCGACGGCAGCTACGCAGGACCAGTGGGAGGCTACCCCGACCGCTACAACCCCGTGGCAGTGCTCGAACGCAATAAGGACAACCGCTACACTTACTGGCGTACGTTCGGCGACGCATACGTAAACCTCAACCTCTTCAAGGGCTTCAACCTGCGTTCTACGTTCGGTTTGGACTACTCGCAGAAGCAACAGCGTCTCTTTACATATCCCGTGACAGAGGGTAACGTGGCAAACAAGATCAATGCTGTGGAGGCAAAGCAGGAACATTGGACTAAGTGGATGTGGAACGCAGTGGCAACCTACAACCTCGAGATGGGACAACATCGGCTCGATGCAATGGCTGGTATGGAGCTTAACCGCGAAGACGACGTCTACTTCTCGGGCAGAAAAGAAGACTACATCATTCTCAGCCCAGACTACATGTGGCCCGATGCAGGCACAGGCACAGCGCAGGCATACGGTTCGGGCGAGGGCTACTCGCTTGTCAGCTTCTTCGGTAAGATCAACTACAACTTCGCCGACCGATACATGGCATCGCTGACAGTGCGTCGCGACGGCTCATCACGCTTCGGTAAGGGCAATCGCTACGCCACATTCCCTTCTGTTTCGGCAGGATGGCGCATCAATAACGAGAAGTTTATGCGTGCCACTAACTCGTGGCTCGACGACTTGAAGCTGCGCGCATCGTGGGGACAGACCGGTAATCAGGAAATCTCTAACCTCGCACGCTACACAGTGTATGTAAGCAACTACGGCGTGAACGAAAGTGGTGGACAGAGCTACGGCACTTCTTACGACATCGGTGGCACCAACGGCGGACAGACACTGGCGTCGGGTTTCAAGCGCAACCAGTTGGGTAACGACAATATCAAGTGGGAAACGACAACGCAGACAAACCTCGGTATTGACTACGCGCTGTTCAACAATTCGCTCTACGGCTCCTTCGACTGGTACTTTAAGAAGACTAAAGACATTCTCGTACAGATGGCAGGCATCGCTGCAATGGGCGAGGGCTCGTCGCAGTGGATTAACGCTGGCGAGATGGAGAACAAGGGATTTGAATTTAATATAGGCTATCGCAAGACCACAGCATGGGGTCTGCGCTACGACATCAACGCCAATATAGGCGCTTATCGCAACAAAATCACGAAGCTGCCTACCACGGTTGCCGCTGCCGGCACGTTCGGAGGAAACGGCGTGAAGAGCGTAGTGGGACACGCCATGGGCTCGCAGGTGGGCTACGTGGCAGACGGAATATTCAAATCGCAGGAAGAGATTGACAACCACGCAACGCAGGAAGGTGCTGCGCTTGGACGCATAAGATGGAAAGATCTCGACAATAGCGGCGACATAACAGAGGCTGACCAGCAGTGGATCTACGACCCGACGCCCGACTTTACATACGGCTTCAACATCTATCTGGAGTATAAAAACTTCGACATTACAGCCTTCTTCCAAGGCGTGCAGGGCGTAGACATCATCTCTGACCTTAAGAAAGAGACCGACATCTGGGCAGGATTGAACATCGGTTACTTGAACAAGGGAAGCCGACTGCTCAACGCGTGGAGCCCGACAAATCCTAACAGCAACATCCCGGCAGTGACTCTGTCTGACAACAACAACGAGAAGCGTGTGTCAAGCTACTGGGTTGAGAATGGCTCTTACCTCAAACTGCGCACCATACAGCTGGGTTACAACGTGCCGAAGAAATTTGCACAAAAGCTCGCGATGGAGCGCCTGCGCTTCTATCTCAGTGCACAGAACGTCTTTACGATCAAGAGTAGTAGCTTCACGGGTGTAGACCCGGAGAATCCCAACTACGGTTATCCGATACCATTGAACATCACTTTCGGACTGAACGTAACGTTTTAAAAGTAAAAAGAGAAAAGAGTGATAAAGTAAAAACGCTGTTTTAAGATAAACTTTAAAAAGTAAACGACAATGAAAACCAACATATTCAGCCGCATAACCCTCGCCATCGTGCTCACAGCCGGAGCCTTGTCGCTGGGCAGCTGCGACGATTTTCTTGACCATCAGAAGCCGCAGGGCACACTGGACGAGACCCAGGTGAAAGACCCCAGCCGCATCGACAACCTGGTCATATCGGCTTATGCCATCTTTATGTCTGCCGAAGACATCAACTCTTCGTTCTCAATGTGGAACTTTGATGTGCGCTCCGACGACGCCTACAAGGGCGGAAACGGAACCAGCGACGGCGACGTGTTCCACCAATTGGAAATCTCACAGGGCATACTTACCACCAACTGGAACATCAGCGACATGTGGACGCGCCTCTACAACTGCATCTCACGTGTCAACACCGCGCTGGCACAGCTCGAGCAACTCGACACCAAGTCGTATCAGCAGAAGGACGAGCGCATCGGCGAGATGAAGTTCTTGCGTGCTTACGGACACTTCCTCTTGAAGCGATTGTATAAGAACATTCCCTTTGTGATGAACCCCAACCTGAGTGTAGAAGACTATAACAACCTCTCAAACACCGAGTACACCAACGACGAGGGATGGGGACTTATCATCAAAGACCTTGAAGATGCATACAAGGTGTTGCCCGTAAAGCAGAAAGAAGTGGGCAGACCCTCAAAGGCTGCAGCCGCTGCTTTCCTCACCAAAGCATATCTTTATAAGGCTTACCGACAGGACAACGCACAGAGCAATGAGGTGACTTCTATCTCTGCCGACGACCTGAAGAAAGTGGTAGAGTATAGCGACCCCAGCATCTATCAGGCTGGAGGATTCGACCTCGAGGCAGACTTCCACAACAATTTCCGTCCCGAACCGCAGTACGAGAACGGCGTGGAGAGCATCTGGGCGATACAATACTCAATGAACGACGGCACCAAACTCGGCAACCTCAACTGGAGTTACGGTCTTATTGTGCCTAACATTGCTGGTGTGACAGACGGTGGCTGCGACTTCTACAAGCCGTCGCAAAACATGGTAAACGCCTTCCGCACCAACGCAGAGGGACTGCCTTACATCGACACTTTCAACGACAAAGACTATAACAAGGCATCAGACTATGCCGACCCACGTCTCTTCCTAACCGTTGGAATGCCCGGACTGCCCTATGAGTTCAACTCCAACTACATGATGGACGAGACCGACACGTGGAGCCGTTCGCACGGACTTTATGGCTACTACGTCACTCTGAAGCAGAACGTAGACCCCGACTGCGGATTTCTTATCAAGGGCTCGTGGTGGGGAACGCCCGAAAACCGCATCGTGTTGCGCTATGCCGACGTGCTGTTGGAGCGTGCAGAAGCTCTCGTGCAGCTTAACGACGGACGCATAGACGAGGCGATCAGTTTGGTAAACAAGCTCCGCACACGTGCAAAACAGAGTTTGAGCACCATCTCAAACTATGAGACCGACTACGGAGTGCGCATTAACATCGCCACCTACAAGGGCTCTTACGACCAGGCACAGGCTCTGAAGATTGTGAAGATGGAGCGCCGTGTGGAGATGGGAATGGAGTGTGAGCGTTTCTTCGACCTCGTGCGTTGGGGTGAAGCGGCAGATGTGTTGAACAAATACTATGCAGAAGAGGCTGGCGACTGCTCTATATATAAGGATGCTAAGTTTACGAAGAACAAGAATGAGTACCTCCCCATTCCGTTCAGCCAGATTTCAGCATCAAACGGACACTATACACAGAACATCGGAAACTGGTAAGAGTTTAGAAGTTTAGAACAATGGAGTGGGGACGGAAGCCCCACTCCGATAACAAAAACACCATACAACAATGAAAACAACAAGCAAGTTTGCACATTATATTTTTGCGGCGTTGGCAGTGCTCGTGATGGCATTTACCACGACGGCATGCTCTGACGACAACACGTCGGACCTGCAACTCGACGGCGACTGCAACGTAAAGGCACTGGCACTCGACCAGTATGAGGGCACCATAGATGCCGCTTCGCGCACCGTAGTGGTGCGTGTGCCAGAGACATACGACACTAAAGAGATGGCTGTCAGCAAGCTCGAGCTGAGCGACGGTGCTACTGCCGACATTACGACAGGTGTCAAAATGAACATGACGGTGGCCCACGCCATTCGCGTGACCAATGCCGACGTCTATCTCGACTGGACCGTTAAGGCTGTGCGCGACGAGGCCAAGATATTGTCGTTCAAGCTCAACGGCACATACGTGGGAAGCATTGACGAGGCTGCAAAGACCATCACCGTGTTTGTGCCTGCCGATGTCGACGTCACCAAACTGGTGCCGAGCATGACTGTGAGCGACAACGCCACCGTCACACCGCAGAACAATGCCACCGTCGACTTTACCAATCCTGTAGAGTTTACGGTCGAGAACAACACCGCAAAGGCTGTCTACACCGTCACCGTGACAGTCATAGGCAAGCCCTCGGCAGTGTTTGTGGGCTTGGCGCAAGACATGAGCGCTCTCAACGCTGAAGAGGCAGATGCCTGCAAGTGGATGTTGCAGAACGTGCCCAACTCGCTATATGTGTCGTTCGACGCCATACAGAATGGCTCGGTAGACCTATCGGAGTGTAAGCTCATGTGGTGGCATTTCCACAAGGATGGAGGCGTAGACCAAGCCCCAGCCTTTGAGAAGGCAGCACCCGAAGCTATCAATGCCGCTGCCAAGCTGCGCGACTTCTACAACAACGGTGGCTCATTCCTCCTCACACGCTACGCCACCAATCTGCCCGCCTACATCGGTGCACAGAAAGACGGACGCGTGCCCAACAACTGTTGGGGTGGCAACGAGGACAGCCCTGAAATCACTGGCGGTCCCTGGAGCTTCTTCATGAACGGTAACAACAGCCACGCCATCTACCAGAATCTTGTTGGCGGCGACGACAGCAACGCTGTGCTGACCTGCGACACGGGCTACGGCATCACCAACTCTACCGCCCAGTGGCACATAGGTAGCGACTGGGGTGGCTATGCCGACTACGCCACATGGCGCAACGCGACGGGCGCCAAGGACTTGGGATATGGCGGCGACGGAGCCATCGTGGTGTGGGAGTTCCCTGCCAGCGAGGGCAAGGGTGGCATCGTGTGCATCGGCTCTGGATGCTACGACTGGCACACCACCGTCGACCTCAGTAGCGACCGCTACCACAAGAACGTGGAGACCATGACTCTGAACGCAATCAATTATCTAATGAATAAGTAGACAAGGAGACCAAAACAACAATAGCAATGAAAACAATGATATATTCATTCCTCATGGCAGCAGCGGTAGCAACACCGCTCGTGGGTTGTAGCGACGACTATGCCCCCATGGAGCAGCGCGACTGGAACACCACCACGCTTTTTGCAGCCTCTGATGCTGCCGCACAAGACATTTACTACAAGCCTCTGAGCGGTTATGTGGGCGACCCCATGCCCTTCTACGACCCTGTGGCAAAGGACTTCAAGATACTCTATCTGCAAGACTACCGCCCCAATCCCGTGGGCACCTATCACCCCATCTGGGGCGTGAGCACCACCGATGCCGCCTCTTACACATCGCTGGGCGAACTCATACCCTGCGGCGGCATCAACGAGCAAGACGCCGCACTCGGCACAGGTTCTACCATCTACAACGAGAGCGACAAGCTATACTACACCTTCTACACAGCTCATAAGTATGAGCTTGCTGCTGGCGACAGCCGCGAGATGGTGACTATGGCTACCAGCCCAGACTTCAAGACGTGGACCAAAAGTCGCACATTCTATCTCCGTGGTGCCGACTACGGCTACGAGATGCACGACTTCCGCGACCCATTTGTGTTCCGTGGCGACGACAATCTCTACCACATGCTGGTGTCTTGCAAGAAAGGCGGCAAGGGCGTGCTGGCAGAGTGGACCTCGTCAGACCTCAAGGCGTGGGACCATAAGGGAGTGTTTATGAGCTGCATGTGGGATCGATTCTACGAGTGTCCCGACGTGTTTAAGATGGGCGACTGGTGGTATCTGGTCTACAGCGAGTTGCACAGCGCCGTTCGTAAGGTGCAGTACTTTAAGGGCCGCACCCTCGACGAGCTTAAGGCGTGTACCCAAAACGACGCCGGACTGTGGCCCGACGCGCACGAGGGATACCTCGACTCGCGCGGACTCTACGCCGCAAAGACCGCTTCCGACGGCACCAACCGCTACATCTGGGGATGGTGTGCCACACGCACTGGTAAAGACAACACCAAGGCTATAGACTGGGCTGGCAACCTTGTGGCACATAAGCTGATTCAGCACGACGACGGCACTCTGACGCTGGGTGAGGTGCCCGCCATCGCTGCCAAGTTTGCAAACGCTGCTGCTCCAGCCGTTGCCGCCAAGAGCACAACCGAGGGTGGCAGCGTAGAGGGCGACGCTTCAAACCTCAAGCTCAGCGGTAACGCGTGGGCACTGTTCCCTCGTCTGGCTTACCAAAACCGCATAGAGTTCACCGTCAAGACCGCTGGCAATCGCGACAAGTTCGGCATTTCGCTCGTGCGTGGCACCGATGCAGACGTGTTCTACTCGCTCATCGTCAACGACGAGAGCGACGACAACCGCAAGGTGAACTTCGAACAGCAGGGCGAGAAAGGCTGCGGATTCCTTGCCGACAACGACGGTTACGTGTTCCAGCGTCCTGCCGACAATACCTACCACATTGTGATCACCACCGACAACAGCGTCTGCACGATGTACATCAACGACCAGGTGTGCTACACCAACCGCATCTACGGCATACAGCGCAACTGCTGGAGCATCAACTCTTACAGCGGTGCCATAGAGGTGAGCGGCTTGAAGGTGGCAGGACTGTAATGCGCTGTAGCGCCACCATGACGGCGTCATGACGTGAGGCGCACAGCATGTGCCACAGCACGATTGCTGCAATATATAGAAAAAATGTTGTATAGAACGATATTTACAAGTCTATGCAACATTTTTTTTATCTGCAATCCTCTTATATAACTAAATTTGCAGCAGAAAACAGAGGCAGACAGTTGCCAAACAGAGGCTTGTATGCCATAGCATTGAAAACTAAAAACTGATACATTAAACAAAATAACAAAAAACCATACAACATGAAAAAAATTACACTCACAGCCCTTGCACTCATGGCATCGGCAGCATCATTTGCACAGACAACATTGTGGAACGGAGAAGACAAAGAACTTGGAACAACAGGCACAGGATTTTGGGACCGCTGCACACCGGAAGTAGTAGAAAACCCCACAAAAGACGCTGTAAACAGTTCGGACAAGTGTCTGAAGTTTACAATCACTGGCACAAATTGGGACAACGGTGACGTGGCGATGAACATTGCTGACGGCAACCAGTTTGCAAGCAAGCGTCTGTCGCTTAAGATAAAGAAAGCCGATAGATCAAACGTGAAGGTGCAGCTGACCTGCATGAATGGCAACGAAAGAGCGTGGAAGAATGTGGCAGCATGGTATGACGGTGCCGGAGAGTGGCGCACGCTATACTTCGACTTCTCTACAAACGGCGAATTTAGCAATCCTTTCGAGATAGCGATATATCCCACAACCGACAATTTTGAAGGAGAGAAGGTGGTTTACATCGACGATGTGCAGATCGAAGACCTCCCCACTGTGGGTGGCGTGACACTCGACGACGTGGCAGACGGCTCGCTCAACGGCAACATCACGCTCGCTGGCACATGGCTCAAGGGTGTATGTCAGAACGTGGACGTGAACCCCTGGCAGACAGTGGAATACAACGATTTTGAAAAAGTCAACGCCAAGTTGTCTGACAAAGTGACATCGGTCGATATGCGCGGCACGGTTACAAAGGATGTTGACGTAAATCAGTTCTTCAAAAACCCCAACACCATCGTTTATGCCGATAAGGCTTACGACCACGCCAATGTGGTGGTTGGCGGCAACGCAACAAATGTAGTACTGACCGACGCCAACGCCTTTGCCATTCCCGAAAACTTCACAGCTGCGTCTGTAACGTTGACACGCACACTGCGTGAGGGCATCAACAGTTTCGTATTGCCGTTCAGTGTAAAGCCCGACGAGCTGGGTGCAACAGAGCTCGCAACATACTACAACAAGTCGGAGGGCAACAAAGTGACCTTCGTAAAGAAAGACATGACAACAGGTGTTGAGGCTAATGTGCCGTTCATAACATGCGACGTGGCTGCCGACAAGGTTGGCGAAAACATGGACCTGAACTTTACCAACAAGGATTTTGTGGTTACTCCTGCCTCCTTTGACGACGCATTTAAGGGCGTTTACACTCCGCAGAACGCTAACGGACTGTATGGTATCGACAACAACGGCAATCTGCATAAGGGTGGTGAGACTGCCACCATCAATGCGTTCCACGCCTTCTACCAGCCTGCCGTCGGTCAGGAAGTTGCCGCTGCAATAGACTACTTCACAAGCGAGACAACAGGCATCAGCACCGTGACAACAACCTCGTCTGCCGCTGCAACGGCTGTCTACGATCTCAGCGGACGCCGCGTGGCTGACAGCCTCGCTGCTGGCCGACTTGCTAAGGGCATCTATGTGGTTGGTGGCAAGAAGGTGGCTGTGAAGTAAACAGTCGCTCTGGCAAACAGCAAAACATAAGACACGGAAAAAATAAAAACTGACATTGAAAATGAAAAAGGAATATATAACGCCACAAATTCTCGTGATGAGCGTTGAGACAATTGCTCCGATAGCTGCATCTGGCGAATTTACGGTGACAAAAGATGATAGCGGCTCTGACTACGAAGGAGTGTTCTACAGTCCATCCAACAGCCTGTGGGGAGACGACAGAGAGTTCTACAACAAGCCCAACAGCCTGTGGGAAGACGACGAAGAGTAGTATCTGCAGAGTAGCAGACACGAAAAGCATAATGAGTACAACTTAATGTTAGAGTAAAGCACGCCGGGCGGGGCACGCAACCGCAATAGGCCACTCCCTGCCCGGCTTCTTTCTCAACCCCCATCATCCTCACACCCCACAACCCCCATGCCCCCAACCCATACATCCCACAACGACACGACAACGTGCTTCAAATTTGACAATAAGCGAAAAACATATGGCGTAAGCCTAATCAATGCGTAGCGCAAGTTGAAAATACTCGTAATGTAAACAATAAATACTCATAACATAAATGTACAACAAAACCATTCTACACACAGCTGCTGCACTATTGCTGCTCGTAGCGACAGCACCAGCAATGGCACAGAAAAAGGTGGAGGTTAAGAACATGAACTTCTTAAGTTCAAACCATTGCATCTACCGCATCAGCAAACCGTCTAACTATCTTCTCCTGCCTGTTCAGGAGAAAGCAGAGATGTGTAACGTCAAGGTCGTAGACAACAACAATCAGGTGAAGTCTCTGAACGTAAGACTGGCGGTCAACCACATAGACTACTATGTACCGCTCGCCCTTAAGCCCTACAGCGGAAGCAAAGGGCTCGCGCTCGACATACATGTCAATGGCACATATCGCAACGACGGCGACCTGCCGGGATTTACTTGCTGGAAAAATATGCAGCTCGCTGACTCGTTCGACACCACAAACCGCGAGCAGTACCGACCCATCTATCACCACACTCCTACGTGGGGATGGATGAACGACCCCAACGGCATGTTCTATAAAGACGGTGTCTGGCACCTCTTCTTCCAACACAACCCCTACGGCTCGCAGTGGGAGAACATGACATGGGGACACTCCACGTCTACCGACCTTGTGAACTGGACTTTTGAAGGCGACCCCATCGAGTCTGATGTGTGGGGCACTGTGTTCAGCGGATCGGCTGTGGTAGACCATGACGGCACCGCAGGATTCGGAAAAGGGGCTGTAGTGGCAATGTACACGTCGGCTGGCGAAAACCAGACGCAGAGCATAGCATACAGCAACGACAACGGAAAGACATTCACAAAATATGCTGCCAACCCTGTGCTGACAAGCAACACGCCTGACTTCCGCGACCCACACGTGTTCTGGAACGAAGACATCAAGCGTTGGAACATGATTCTGGCAGAGGGGCAACACATGAACATCTACTCGTCGGCAGACCTTAAAGACTGGAAGCTTGAGAGCCAGTTTGGTGCCGAATATGGCAACCACGGCGGCGTATGGGAGTGTCCTGACCTCATGAAGATGAAGGTTCGCGGCACCGATGAGTACAAATGGATGCTCATCTGCAACATAAACCCCGGCGGACCGTTCGGTGGCTCTGCAACACAGTACTTCGTTGGACAGTTCGACGGACACAAATTTACATGCGAGTCGGCACCCGAGGTGACCAAATGGATGGACTATGGCAAAGACCATTACGCCACCGTCACCTTCTCCAATCTCGGCGAGCGCATCGTTGCCGTGCCTTGGATGAGCAACTGGCAATATGCCAACATCACTCCCATCCGCCAATACCGCGGTGCCAATGCCCTCCCGCGCGAACTCAAACTCTTCTCCAACAACGGCGAGACCTATCTCTCTGCCAATGTGGTGGAAGAGGCCCGCGCCCTGAGAAAGGAAACGAAGGAGCTCGGAAACATTGAAGTCACCAACGCCAACCCCTACATCGTCCGCAATCTCTTCAATGGCAGCAACGGTGCGTTTGAAATCGAAGCCGACATCACCCCGGGCAATAGCGACGTCGTCGGCTTGAGCCTCTTCAACGACAAAGAGGAGCGCACGCTCGTTTATCTCGATCTGAAGAACAAGCGCCTCGTGATGGACCGCACGGAGAGCGGACTGACAGATTTCGGAAAAGAAGCGGAACGCCACAACATCGAAAAGGCGGCTGAGGCTGCCGGACTGATGAAGGGCAAACTTTCGCAAGACATCGCCCTCAACTTCAAAAACGATTTCGCCCTCGCCACTTGGGCACCGCTTTCGCTCTGCGGAACAGCGCAAGACCTCAACCGCTGGAAGGAAGACGGACAGATAACTGGCAAGGAGAAAACATACCACCTCGACATCTTCGTCGACAAATGCTCCGTGGAAGTCTTCGTCAACGGCGGACGCATCGCCATGACCAACCTGGTGTTCCCCACCGTGCCCTACAACCACGTGAAGGTCTATGCTGAGGGTGGCAAGGCGGAGGTGAAAAACCTTACGGCCTATCGTCTGGGCCTGTAAGCGGTATGTGCCCCCGATGCATGGGGATATCTCAATGAAAGAGAGAAAAAAGGCTGGTGGGCTATCCTAAGGCCATGGCAGACCGCTCAGCCGTCTTCTGATAATGGCGAGGGACAGGAAGTGTTTCCTGTTCCTCGCCTTGCTGTTTGGTGCGGTCGTGAAGGCTACTTTTCGCTTGCTGGGTGGAAGAAGGGAAAGCGTTTTCTTCTGCTGGCATAGGGCCGGACGAAGGGCCTTAGAATCTGGGAAATGCAAAAAGCACACAAATTGTTTGCCTGTCTTGTCTTTTTTATGTAAT
>OIYR01001058.1_pt1 | contig 14492 bp, 16 predicted proteins | sample 1588221 | NCBI WGS metagenome assembly OIYR01 (sample SAMN03283292) | human gut metagenome | biome: human-associated habitat; material: feces | host: Homo sapiens | place: Peru | collected 2012 | reverse complement strand
GAAAATTAAGAGATAATATTAGAGATTTCATGCATTTTATATACAACTTAAATAATCCGCTACAAGCATGGGACAGTTTTTTAGTAATTAAATTTAGAAAACATATAAAAAATGATACTAATTTTTATCAAAAATACCTGAATTTAATTAAAAATTTAGATAAAGAAAGCGTAGAAATTATTAACAATATAGTCGATAAAATTTGTAATTATAATAATATTATTTGAAGAAGAATTTTACTTTAACTTTTACGAAACAAAAGAATTAAACAAATTTATAATGGAATATCCTAAAAAGATAAAAAAAGTAGATAAAAATAATTAATTTTTAAAGAGAAAAAATATGTTTAATAAAAAATTATATATAACAGTAATCACTATAATAAGTATTTTAATATTATCAATTTCATGTGGTAATAGCATGACCAATTTTACTAACGGAGGAAACGTAGAAAATAACGGCGGAAGTATTTCTGGAGGTGAAACAAATAGTGGAGGCAATATTTCTGGTGGAGGAACAAGTAGCGGCGATGGTAAAACTCATAAAAATTATAGCCTGCTTATAGGAACTTGGCAAGGACAAGATCCAAAAAATCCCCAAGAATCTTATAGATTTGATGGAACAAATTTTTATGCAGATCCTGGACCTACTTATTCTATAGAAGTTTTAGAAATATCTTGGACTAGCGATACAGAAGGATTTTTCTACGGTAAATATTTAAGTAGTTGGGATGATAAATCAATTGGTAAATATTATGCCATTAGTTTTAAGGATTTAACGGAAACAGATTTGAAAATTTTAGGAGCTTTAAACGGAACACATGGTGTAAGCCAGAGCGGATGGACGGCGGATACTTTAGAAGAAGCCAAAAAGATTTTTACTATAGCTGCGGGTTCTTTTGCTCAATATACAGACTGTAAGAAAGAAAAAAAATAATTTTTTAGGATGTAGATTATGAGAGTAAATACTTATTTAAAAATTATTTTATCAATTCTATTAGTGTCGTTCATATCATGCGGTAAGTCTATGACCGACCCTAAAGATGATAATAATTCTTCCAATACCAATAATACCATAAAAATAGAATATCCGATTTATTTAAATTACGGTCCTAAAGGTTATACCATAAATAGTTATGAAAAATTAGAAAGTTTATGGAGAAACACTGTAAGTAATAAGACGGTTTATGCGGATAATTCATGTTCCGATTCTGCTATAACGGGAGCTTTCAAAGACGATGCAAATTATTATGAAACAAAATATAAAAGTTCAAATGAGGCAAGGACAGTGCTTGTAAAATGCGCTGCTAAAGAGCTAAACGGAAAAAACTATATCGCTGGTGTATATTATGATAATTATAATCAATATAGTATGCCAAACGATTGGAGATTGATTGTAATAGGCGATGACGGCACAGAGCATGCTTGGTATGACGGAGGTAGGGATAAAAATAATATACCTAATGAAAAGACGGCTTGGACTTATTATAATTTTAGATTTGGATATTTAAAAAACTATTAATTAGTAAAAAAGATTAAATTATGACTATAATGATAGCTAGCGATGCAAAATCTTCTACTAAATGCTGGAGTTGGTAAATTTTTATATATTTTGATTTGTCAAAATGAAAAAGTGATTATAGTATAAAAAGAACAATGCTAAAAACATTGTTCTTCTTTTATTTAGAAATTACACCAATTTTATTAAAGACTTTTTTATATATTCCACAACATTTATAGCATATATATCGTTGAACAATTGCAAATCAAAATCGGAAGTATAGCCGAAGAATTTTGAATTTCCATCTTTTAGAACGAGTATTTTATCGGCAAAATTTAAAGCGTTATTGATATCATGCATCACGGCTATAATGCATCTAAAATCTTTATTAACCCATTCTTTCAAATTATAAATAAGTTCTATTTGACTATTTAAGTCTAAATGATTAGTAGGTTCATCCATTAATATAATTTTTGGATTTTGAGCGAAAGCTCTAGCTAAAAAAACTTTTTGAAGCTCGCCACCAGAAAGTCGATTTATAAGTTTATCTTTCAAATGAATAATATTTAATTTTTCTAAACATTCAAATATAAATTCTTTATCTTCTTTGCTTGGAATCGATAAAAGTTTATCTTTAAAATTTGCGTATCTTCCTAACATAACTGTATCAAAAACATTATAATCAAAATATATTTCTGAAGACTGACTTAAAAAAGATACTGATTTATAAACTTCAATGTCTTTTATATTTTTATTATTAATAAAAACCGAACCTTGAAAATCTAAAATATTGCATAAACATTTTAATAAAGTAGTTTTTCCCGAACCGTTTGGACCTATAATGCATAATCTTTCGTTTTCAAACAACTTAAACGATATGTTTTTTAATATCTTTTTATTATTGTAATTATAAGAAAAAGATAAATTATTAACTTCAATCATAGTTTATTATTCCTTCCTATAATAAAAATATATAAGAAAAAAGGCGCTCCTATCAATGCGGTTACTATGCCGATTGGAATATTCGCTCCCGAAATTATAATTCTTGAAAATATATCGGCAATATTAAGAAGTATTCCGCCAAAAAGAGCGGACATTGGCAAAACTATAATATGATTCGCTTTAAATATTTTTCTTGCAATATGCGGAGATACCAAATCGACAAATCCTATTATTCCGACAAAAGAAACTAAAACGGCGGTTATAAACGAAGAGATAATTATAAAAAATATTCTCATTTTTTTAGCGTCTACTCCAAGAGATAAACTTGTATCATCTCCAAAAGTCATTATATCCAAAACTGTTGAATATTTAATTAAAACAAGAAGAAAAATTAAAGTAATAAAAATTATAATAAAAATATCGGCGAATTTTTTTAAATATAAATTTCCTAATTGCCATAATATTATTTGATTTGAGTGTTTAGGAAATATATAAATAAAAAAACTCATAATAGAATAAAGAAATAAAGATATTACAATTCCTGCAAGAATTATTGAATTATTATTCATATATTTGTCTATTCTATTAGATATAAATAAAATAAATATTATAGTTATAAAAGCGAAAATAGTCGAAACCGCTACAAAAACATATTGATTAAAATATATTCCCGTAATTATTAATAATGCCGCTCCTAATCCCGCTCCCGAAGATATTCCCAAATTATAAGCGGATGCGAGCGGATTTCTCAATATTGATTGCACAACGACTCCAGTTAATGACAATGAAGCTCCGACAAAAAAAGCTAAAATTGAACGAGGCAATCTTATACTAAAAATAATATCCGCGTTGATTTTATTTTCAATTAAATTTGGATAAAATATTTTATAAAAGAATATCGATATTATTTCTTTTGGAGATATAAAAATACTTCCAATACATATAGCCAATATAATTGAAGCAAAAACAAATATAAGAATTATTATAATTTTTTTTATCATATTATTATTTTATTACGCGTATATTATTTATCAATATCTTTAAACTCTTTCGGATAAGTCGATTTTGCCATTGAAAATAAAGCTTGTATAACATTATGATTTGGCAACAAACTTGAGTTTATAAAATATACTTCTTTATTTTTAATAGCTTTTATATTCTGCCAAGATTTACGATTAAGAATTTCATTTATTGGATTATCTATATAATCTACGCTTGTAAAAATAATATCGGGATTTGCAGATAAAACGCTCTCTTCTGAAACCGCTATCCAAGAATTTTTATCTTCAAAAATATTTTTAGCTCCAATAATATTTATCATATCGTCCAAATAAACATTGCATCCGAAAGTATATAAATTCGGCATAGCTCCTATTTCAAAATAAACCGATTTTTTATTAGTTATTTTATCGCCAATAGATTTTATTTTTTCAATATTTATTTGCATTTTAGATATAACTTTTTTAGAAGCGTCTTTTAATTTTAAAACTTCTCCTAAAAAATAAATATCGTCTTCAATTCCCGCTAAAGTGTCGCTATTTGGAATAACGGCAACCGACAAACCAAGATTTTTTATAGCGTCTACGGAATTTTTAGCGGAAAAAACGCTAAATGTATTTACAAATATAATATCGGGTTTAAGAGATATAATTTTTTCAACATCGGGATTCATCATATCGAAAATTTGCATATTTGAAGTAGATATATTATTTTTTTCTAAAATTTCTTTTGAATAAGAATCTACCGAAATTATTTTATCTTCTTCTTCAATTTCAATTAAAATTTCCGTAATCGAAGGCGAAAGGCAAATTATTTTTTCAATCTTTTTTGGAATAATTATATCGTTTCCCGCTCTGTCTTTTATCCGAAAAACTGAATAATTTTTATTATTATCGCATGAAATTATAATAAATAAAAAATAGGTTAAAGTAATTAAAAATATTTTAAAATTTTTCATTGTTATATCCTTATAAAAAATTAAAAATTATAACCTAATTCTATCTCCCAAGTAAACGGTTTTGCAACCGAATAAGTCGATAAAATAGGAGTTTTATTAAAAATATTCTTAAAATGCATAGAGATTATCAAATGCTTAAACCATATCGAATAAAAAGAAATATTGAAATCATGAAAATCGTCAGAGTATTTAATAGGTTTATAATCCGTTATAGGTCTTTTCATTGAAAAAGTATAATAAATATTTAACGATAAAGAAGTTAAAATATTATTTTCAGAAATAAAATCATAACCTAATAAAACCGAAATTACATCTTCGGGCATTCCTATTTTTGGAAGTTTATTCTCGCTCATATATGCAAGTTGATAAGAATAACCGACTTTAGCCTTTATTTTATTATAAGTTAAAAATGGAATCTCATAACCTATATTTGCATTAACTATATGCGATTTTGCAATATCTACATTTTCGGGTTTTAATCCATACCAAATTATTTTATTACTGTAAACTGTGTAAGAATAAGAGACTTCAATTTTTAAGTTGGTTATAGGTTCTAATGTTAATTTTGTAAGTATTTGATTATAATCTTCGGCTTTCAAATTAATATTTCCAAAATCGCCATAATATAAATCGTTAAATGTCGGAGCGGTATAATCATGCGAATAAGAAAAATATAAACTGTAGCCCTTGTAAAAATTCAAATTAAAAGCGCCATTATAAGCTAAATAATTTCTATTTTTATAACCGTTTAAGTAATCAAGTTGATATTCGTATTTAATAAACGGAAGCAAAGTAAAAATTGGAGTATCTTCATTCCAATAACCAAAAGAAATTTGAGGCTCGTATTTTATAGAGATAGAATGCCTTTTAGGACTTGTCGGATAATTTGTCAAAATAGCGTTTTTCTCTTCGGTTAAAATATCAAATCTATATTCGGGAGTTATTTTATTAAACATTGTTATTAAATTAGGCAAAAATTCATCCATTCTATTTAATGAAAAATTAAGCGAAACTGCATGCGATTTATAATCGGATTCAAATTTACCATTAGAATAAAAAGGTTTATCTACAAAAGAATCGTATAAATAAGACAAATTTATATCGTAATTAAGAATATCGGAAAAACCATTATATGATAATGAAGATACTAAAGTAGTAAAATTAAACCAAGAATCCGTTGCGGTTATAGGCGGAATTTCATGTTGAGCTGCGGAACTATTAAAAGAAATATTAACGAAAGCTCTTATATAATCTTTATTAGGAAACAAATATTTATAATCTGCAGAAGAGTTTATAATAAGTTGACGATTATCATGCAAATAGCCTTTTATTCTATCTCCCGATTGATTAATAAAATCATAATAATAATTTGCATCCGAATAATAAGAATCTGCGGTAAAAGTAAAGACATGTTTATTATCAAAATTCCTTGAAAATAAAATTGAAGGACGAATTGTATTATAAGAACCGTAAGAAAGAGAAATTAAAAGTATATCATTTAAAGGCGTTTTTGTCGTTATATAAATAGAATTGCCTATAATTTCTATACTTTCAATTAAATTCGCGGGTATTCTTCTTAAATCGACTCCTGCATCCGCATTGCCTTTTGCCGTATTCATTAAAACGCCGTTAATATATATTTTTATGTTATCGGCATTAGCTCCCGCAGGGTCAACGGTTTCGTTTCCCATATAATTTCCTTTATTTACAAAGCCAGGTTGATTTGCTAAAACTTCCCCCGCATTTTTAAAGCCCATTCTGTCTATATCTTCCGAAGTTATAATATTGTTATTAACTTTAATAGGTTCTTTAGGTTTGCCTTCATTAGTAGTAATATTAGTCAAAGAGGAATTTGTCATTTCAACTCTCGAAGTTACCCAAATACCGCCAATTAATTCTTTAATTAAATATGATTGAGAATATAAATTAATATTAAATATAAATAATAATATTAGAATTAAATATTTCATAATAATCTTTTAATAATATTTTAATTTTCCTAAACCTTGCGGAAAAAAGCTATCATAAGGATACCATTCTGTAGAATTATCAGGCAATTTTTTCTCGTCTTTACCGCCTCCATAATAGCCCTTTTCTGTTCCATTATCAGTAATATAAATCAACATCCAATTATTAGGCATTCCTTTAGTATCATAATTATAATAAACACCCATTAAATATAAAGTATCATTATTAGAGCATATAGTAGCGCCATAGCATTTAGCTCTCGGTTTATCTTTAGAAAAATCATCTTCTCGATAATTTCCTGTTCCTTTTTCAAAATAACGATTAAAGAAGTGATTTACTTTTTTACCGCCAATATAATTTTTCCATGTATTAGTCATATCGGAATGTTTAATATTTGTAACTATAGAACCCATTCTAACTTCATAAGTTTTATCTGCCTCCGTAATAATTACTTTACCTATTTTATTATTATTCTTTGGCGGATTCATAGGATTTCCGCATGATATAATTAATACCGAAATTAATAATAAAATTAAATTTTTAGTTTTCATTAAAAATACTCCTTTTAAATATTAACTTTTAAATATCCAAATAAAAAATCATATTTAACCCAATTGGTATTTTTATCGGGTAAAATATTTATATCTTCTCCGCCTCCATACCAAGCATGCTCTTCGCCTTTGTCGTTTATAATAATTAAGCGATATCTTATTCGCATTCCAATGCCTGTTTTATTATCCCAATATACGGCAGATAAATAAGCTTTATTTTCAAATTTATAAACATAGCATTTTTTAAATACCGACCTAGGCTTTCTGCCCGCTTCCCATATATCTTCATAATAATCTCCGTTTACATCAAAGCGTCCGATTATAGAAGTTAAATTTAAAGACGAAGAAGAATAAACCTCTTTATTTGAAGTAATTTCTTTCCATAAATCTGCAAGTTTATTATTATCGTTTACATCAACATGAGAACTTTTTAAACCATAATTAACGGTTTGCATTCCTTCGGTTATAATTTCTAATTTATTATCTTTTTTATTATCATAATTTGCAATCGGATTACCGCAAGATATTAAAGAAATTAATATTATAATAAACGATAATGATTTTTTCATTTTTTACAAACCTAAATTAATAAATCAAATATTTTATTTAACCTTTTTACAACTTGAATATAAGCTATAATAACCGTTATTTATAGTAAATTCGGTTATAGCTTCTACTAAAGAATCCGCTGCCTTTTTTCCTTTTTCTTTATACGCTCCAGAAATCGATATACTAGTATCTGTTAAATCTTTAAATGAAACAGCGTAATATTTTCCAACTACATTAGTATAAAAACTATTAGTAATATATCTTCCGTAAATAATTCCAGATGCATCTGAACTCCAAATTATGCTTTTTACCTTCATTTTATAAGAACCGCTTGAAGTAAATGTTATTCCATCGTATATGTAAGTTTCGCCACTATATTTTGGGTTTTCCCAAGTTCCTAAAAGTCGATTATACGGATTTTTATTGCAGGATATTATAGCTATAAATAAAAATACTAATAATAGCGAATATGTATAAATTTTGCCGAATTTTTTTGTTTTCATTTTTAACTCCTTAATTTAAGATAAAGGAGCGGCTCTAATCAAGCGCGCTCGACTCGATTATTATTTAAGGTATTCCGACTTTGCCGATTTATAAATAATCGAACTTTACGGTTGCGTGCCAGCGTGGGATTTTCACCCTCATTCCCCTTTTTAATCTTTTCTATTATAATATACTGTTAATAGAATTGCAATAGTTTAAAAATAATTTTTTTATAATTAATTACAATTTAACGCTTGCAATAAATTTCAAATATGTTATAATTTTTAGTGGAAAGTTCGTTCAATTGGTAGAGCAGCGGTCTTGAAAACCGCCGGGCTAACACCCATGTGGGTTCGAGTCCCACACTTTCCGAATTTATACGGGGCTTTAGCTCATCTGGATAGAGCGCTGGTTTCCTAAACCGGGTGGGCAGGTTCGAGTCCTGTAAGCCCCAATTATGTCTAAATTTAAAAAATATTTGAATTATGAGATATAAAAAATGACTATAAAAAATCATATTTCATACTTGCTTAATATTAATAAACTCAAAAAGATAAAGCTAATAGTTTCCGATATTGACGGAGTAATGACTGACGGAAGAATTATATTTGACGATAACGGAGTCGAGAGTAAATTTTTTAATACTTTAGACGGAATGGGAATAGTTATGGCGTTGAAATCCGACATAAAAATTGCTATAATATCGGGAGGAAAAGCTAATTGTGTGATAGAAAGATTCGATAAATTTAAAGCGCATAATTTTGAAGATTTAATACTTGGAGAAGATTATAAAATGCCTTCAATTTTGACTTTAATTAAAAAATATAGTTTAAATAAAGAGGAATTGGCATATATAGGAGACGATATTATAGATTTAGCGCCTATTAAATATGCGGGAGTTTCATTCGTTCCTAAAAATGCAATTAAAGAAGCTAAAAAATTGGCTACTATAACGATAAATAAAAAAGGCGGCGATGGAGTTGTGAGAGAAGTTATAGATATGATTTTAAAAGCAAAGGGGCTTTATAATGAAGTTATTAAAGAAATTTGCAAGTTTTAATTTGATTATAATTTTTAGTCTTTTTTCTTGCACGAATTTTAACGAAATTGACAATAATAATATGAGCGAAGAATTTATTCCTCCGCCTGAAATGGAATTTTTTGGTTTTAGAAGAGAAAGTTATAATACAAATTTTAAGCAGATGGAATTATTTGCAACGAACGCTAAATTTTACGAAAAAAGAAAAATGATAGAGCTTTACGATATGCAAACTTATACTTACGAATCAAATAAAAAAGTTGCCGCAAGAATATCGGGAGATTTTGTTAATGTAAATCAAGATAGTTTATTTATCGATATATTTACAAATGTTGTAGCTAAATCTTCTAATAATACGACTTTATACAGCGAGCATATTCAATGGGATAATCAAAACAAACTTTTTATGAGTCCCGGTCCCGTTAAAGTGGAGCAAGAAGATGGAAGTTGGTTAACGGGAAGCAGTATGGTAGGCGATATGTCTATGGAAAATATAATTATATATAATGAAGTTGACGAAGGAAACGCCATAGGAGTGCCAATTGAAGAAGAACAATAAAATATTTATATTATTATTTATAATAGTTTCTTCACTATTTTCTCAATCAGAAACGCGTTCGCCTTCAAGAAGAAGCGCCGATAAATTTACTTACGATAATAAAGGGCAGGTTTTTCAATATACGGGAAATTCAAAAATGGAAGATTCTTCGGCGATTATAACAAGCCATGTAATGACATTCTATAAAGAAACGGAAATTGCAACTTTCAGCGGAAATGTTAGACTTTATAGCAAAACTAACGGCTCTACAATAAATGCGGGATATGCAAGTTATGATGGAAAAACTAAATACGCTTATGCAAGAAACAAACCCATTTTAAGGTCTACTACAAATAATGTTACAATAAGAAGTTCTTATATGGAAAGAGATTTTAATACTCCGATGGCAAAAGCTATAAGCAATGTTCACTTAACGCATATAGATAAAGAAAACGACAAAAAAACGGACGGTTATGCGGACGAGCTATCATATAATATGGACACTCAAGTATCCGTCTTAAAAGGAAATCCGAGATTATATCAAGGAAACGATAGAATAGAAGGCGAAATATTAGAATATAATTCCAAAATTTCAGAAGCGAATGTTATGGGAAGAGGAAAAATATATATTCTTCAAACTAATAATTATGTCGAAGGAACAAAAACTAATAATGAAAGTCAATTTAGTAATTATAATATTGTAACCGCCGATAGAATAGTCGTTAATGATTATGCAGGAAAGGATGGACAAACAAGAACTTTATACGCTTACGGAAATGTTACGGCTTATTTTTACGAAGAGAATATGATTCTTAAAGGCGGATATGTTGAATATGAAATTGAAAACGAACATATGTATATGTATCAAGAGCCTTCAGTGAGAATACCAAATAGAGGAATCATAGCTTTTGGAGAATGGATAGAATATAAAAAAGACGGCGAGTCTAACCAATTCAAAGATATTATTTTTCATAACGATGTAGTGCTTGTCGATTATGACGAGAGTTTATCGCTTGAAGGAGAATTATTGCATTTGGACCCAGACACTAAAATCGCCACAATCAGCGGAGAGCCTTGCGCTTATGTTGAAGATAGAAGTATAAAAATAATTTCTGTCACGATGCAAATGTTTAATGACGATGAAAAATTAAGAGCGAACGGCGATGTTTTTGTAGAAAGTAAAGATATGAATTCGAGAAGCGCTTGGGCTACTTATTTTGATAGAAGAAAATATTTAAGATTATGGGGCGAAACTCCTTATTTAAAACAAGGCGAGAGCATCGTTCGAGGAAGAGAAATAAAATATTATATCGAAACGGAAAAAATAGAGGCTTACGGAGTTAGCGGAGAGATACCCGAATAATATGCCGAAATTAATTTTTTTCATTTTTTCTATTTTATTTATAATATCATGTCAAAAAAGTATAAAACCTCTTGATAAAAATATTCAATATTCTATAAATATAATGTATGTTAAAGACGATAATTTGGCTTCTTTTGAGCTTATGGATTTTATGAATATTTTTAATAATAGAATGCCTTTTTTAACTTATAAAATTTTAGGTTATAAAATAAAATATAATTTGGCTTCAGGAAATAGTCCTCAAGGTTTTTATAAATCGAATATAAATATATTGAATAAAAAAAAGAAATTATTTGAAGAAAAAAATCTATCGTTTGAAAATATTATATACTCAGCTAAATATTGGAAAATAATCGGAAGAGAGATTGAAAATTATAATATAATAATAGTCAATATTCCTATAAACTCAAACGACAAACTTATAGACAGATTGGTTTTAGAAAATAAAAAAATTAATCCTACAAAATCTCTTGCTATTGTTAGCCTTTATCCTTTGCTTTCAAACGAAAAAATAAAATATTTGGATAATAAAATTTTATTAAATATATTTGAATATTATATTCTTCAAACCGTAGCTATGATTTTTGCAAAATACGATATTCATGAACTTGAAAGACATTCTATAATGGCAGAAGTAAAAGATTTTGATTATTATAATTGGTATATAAATATAATTAATTTTAATTTAAGAGAACCTTATAAGAGTATAAAAAGATACGATTAGATTAATTTTTTAATTTTAGTTATTTTAATAAAAATATAACGATAATAAAATGCAAATTTGCTTTGACAAAACTTAATTTTATAGTAGAATAAAATAATTATGAGAATTGCATTTTTCGATTTGGACAAAACTATTATAAAAAAAGATTCTATAATTCCGTTTATGATTTTCTATTTAAAGAAAAATCCGAAAAGCATAATATATTATATAAGATTAATTCCTTATTTGATTTTATTCTTTTTAAAAATTATAGATAATAATAAAATAAAATATAAAATAGCGTCAATATTTAGAAATATAACTATAGAATTTGGAGAAAAAATAGGAAAAGAATTTGCAGATTCTATAATTCCAAATTTATATTTCAAAGACGCTTTAGAAGAAATAAAAAAACTTAAAAACAAAAAATATACTCTTATTATGGTTACGGCGAGTTTTGAATTATATGCAAAATTTATAGCGAAAAATTTGGGTTTCAATAAATGTATGGGAACGGAACTTTGGACATTTAGAGGAAAATTCACGGGTTATATGTATGGTAAAAATTGCTATGGAGCTGCAAAAAGATATAGATTATTTACCGAGCATATTTTTCCTAATCATAAATATAAAAATATAGCTTATAGCGATTCAATAAGCGATTTACCGCTTTTAAATTTTGCCGAAACTAAAATATGCGTTAATCCGAATAATAAATTTAGGAAATATATTTTAAATAATAAAGAAGGCTTTTTAATTCTAAAATGGAGATAATAAATGAAAGATAATATTTTAGAAAACGAAATAAATATAACGGAAATTATAAAAGAAGTTGAAATTCAAAAAAAAGAAAATATTATTGATAAAATTAATAATTATTTGGATATTAATAATTTTGAATACGCGAAAAGATTGGCGGAAGAATTGATAAAAAAAGAACCGAAATATAAAGAAGCTTATTTGGTTTTGTCGGATATTTATTACGAGGAAGAAAATTATAAAGCCGTTATAGATATTTTAAATAAAGGATTAAATTATATAAATAACGATAAAGATTTGCTTGAAAATAAAATAGAAGCGCTTACGAGTCTTTATAAATACGAAGAGGCAAAAATAGTAATAAACAATTTAATAAAATTAGGAAATGCAGATTCTTCAATTTACGGACAATTTGGCGTTATTTTATCTATGGAAGGAAAATATAAAGAAGCTTTGGAGCAATATAAAAAAGCGATTTCTCTAAATTATAACGATATCGCTTCTATGATTAATATGTCAATAACTTATAAGGCAATGTATTTATATGACGATGCAATAAATATTTTAGAAAGAGCTTTAACGGTAAAAAAAGATAATAATATTTTAAGTAGAATAAACGATATAAAAATTATAAAAGAAAAATCGAATTTCTATGCAGGAAAATTGATTCCTATTCAGGCAAATCCCGATAGATTTAATTTGCTTGTTCCCGAAAATTTTAATGCGAAAATTGAAAACGGAATTTTGAAAATAGAAAATGAAAATAATTCAATATCGATTATGATTAGTTATGAGAGTTTAAATTTAAAAAACGAAGAGATAAATAATATAATAAACGATTTTAAGACGAAATGCGGGGAGTTATATTCGGTTGTGTCGCCTCTTTCTATAGAAAACAGAAAAGAATATAACGATGCTTTTGCAAATATTATATTTACTTCAAAATTTAAAAATAATTATACTTTCAACGTTATGGCGATTGCGGTTAAAAATAAAGAATCGATTATTTTAACTTTATCTTCGAGCGTTTATATTAGCAATCGTTTAATATCGTTTGCAAAAAATATTATTAATAGCCTTTATTTTAAGTAAAATGAAAGAAACGGAAATAATAAAAGAAATAAATAAAATAATTAAAAGTTTGAATAAGATTCCCGAACCTTTTTCCGTTGATGGAATAATTAAAATATTTGAAAATAATTCAAAAAAATTAATTAAAAATTTTTCTATTTATTTTAATAAAGAAAACGGAGAGACAATTTTATGGTATGTTTCAAATAATAAGTCCGATTTAAAAAACGGATGCGAATATAAATTAATTGCAAGAAATTATAATTTTGGTTTTATTATAATAGAAAGCGATATTGAAAAAGAATATTTATATTTATTAATCAATCATTTTGCTTTAATACTTTACAGCGAAAAATTATCTTTCTTAGCAAACAGAGATAAACTCACGGGAATTTATAATAGAGGATATGTTTTTAGATATTTATTAAATAAAGAAAAATCTAAAGAAATTTATTCTATAGCTATAATTGATTTGGATAAATTCAAACATTATAACGACAGCTACGGGCATAATGTCGGAGATTATATTTTGAAAACCGCCGTCAAAGTTATAAAAGATTCTTTAAAAAAATTATCTTATAAATCAATTTTCGCAAGATACGGAGGCGAAGAATTTATTATAGTTTTCGATATAAATAATAAAAAAGAACTTTTTAATTCTATGGAATTTATAAGAAATAAAATTAACGAAACGGATTTTTCAACAGAAGAATATTCTCTTAAAGCTACAGCGTCTTTGGGCGGAGCGATTAAAGAAGAAAATATTTCTTTAGACAATTTTATAGATAAAGCGGATAAATCTCTTTATAAGGCAAAGCAATCGGGCAGAAATAAATCAATAATAGAATATTAAAAAAGCCCTCTTATTCAATATTATGATTAACCATGTGAAAAATTGAATAAGAGGGTGAGATTATTTATGAAAAATACTATTATATAAAACCTTAATTTTTTAATAAGGTAAAATATTTATTATAATTTATTTATTTTTTTAATTAATTCATTGTAATAAATTTGACATTTTTTATTAATATGTTATAATTTAATCATTAAAAAACAGGTAGGAATT
>OIYR01001052.1_pt1 | contig 14578 bp, 9 predicted proteins | sample 1588221 | NCBI WGS metagenome assembly OIYR01 (sample SAMN03283292) | human gut metagenome | biome: human-associated habitat; material: feces | host: Homo sapiens | place: Peru | collected 2012 | reverse complement strand
TATTGACACACTCAATAAAAAAATAGTAGAATTAAATGACAGAATTCTCGTGCTTATGCAGGAGAACGCTCAATTACAGACAAAAATCAAGGAGCAGGAAGAGGTAATCGCTGAGCAGAAAGCTCATATCGAAGAACTTGAAACTCAGGTAGCCGAGCAGCTTGCGACCATAGCCGCACTTACGGAAAATATTGCAAAATGCGAGGCAAAGATTGCCGATGATGAAAGGCAGATAAACAGTTTAACCGACAAGAATGAAATATTGACCTCAACCTTGCAGACCGAACGTCAGCAGACAAAAGAGCGAATTGAAAAGATGAACGCTGATTTCGACGAAAAGACAAGGCTTGCACAGGAAAAACACAGTGCGGAGGTCAAGGCATTAAATGACACCATAGACGGTGCAAATGCGGCGCACGCAGAAGAAATCGCAAAGCTCAATTCCGACTTTGCGGAAAAGGCAAATCTTGCCGAGCAAAAGCGTATTAAAGACTTGTCGGACAAGCAGCAGGAATTTGAAGCTCAGATATCGAATATCAAGAATTCAAACGAAGCTGCCGCAGCAGCAGTAAACGCAAAGCACCAATCAGAAATCAAGAAGGTGCAAAAGTCGGTTGATAAGCGTGTTGAAGCCGCTGAAAAGGCTGCAGAAAAGCGGTTTGACGCAAAGCTGAAGGAAGTCAAAAAGAATGCGCAAAGCGAGATTCGCGAGGCCGACAGAAAAGCCAACGAAAAAGCAAACGCCGCAAAAGATGAGGCAAAAGCGGTTAAAAAGTCGATTGATTTTGTAAGCCGTGATTATTCGTTCGGAAGTGTGCGGATTATTTCGGAATATGCTCAGCAGCTTGCCAAAAGCGGCTCAGACAACCTTGCGGCAACGCTTTTGGACGCAGCGAAGAACATAAAATCACTTACCGTAACAAAGAGCAGAAAGGGAATACTTCTCAGTTGGTATTCGCCGCTCGGCGCAAAGACGGTAAAGCTTTATAAAAAGAGCAGCCTGCACACAGACGCACTCGGCGGCATATCCGAACAGCTCGGAAACGGCTCGGATTTTCCGCTGTATATAACATATTCGGGCGTTGAAAAGTCAGTCGCAGAGAGTTTTGCCGAAAAAGTCAAAGCGAGCGGATTTACAAACGTTTCGCTTGCCCACAATAAAACTTTGAAATCGGACGGTATGGTTGCAATTTACATTTGCAAACAGTAATTGCTCCGAATATGCGAGGTCAACAATGGAAGAAAGCAAAAAGCCCCGCCGCAAAACGGGTGGATTAATCGCTAAAAATTTAATAATTTTGCTCGTGCTTGCCGTTGTTGCATTCATTGCTATTTGGGCTTGGTTTACAAAGAACTTAGCTGCAACAGCCTCCGGAGTTTCGGTAAAGACACGGGCAGACGGAATTGAGGTTTCTTGGGACGACAAAAAATATTACAAAGACCTTACCGCCGTTGACCCGCAAGACATCAAGGATGAAGTCGGTCCCGCAAAAAACCTTACGGGGAACAGCGAACCTTTGAAACTGTCGCTTGTTACAGGCAACGGAATTAACTTTTTTGAACCTAAGCTAAACCGTAAAACAGGCGTGCCGCTTAAAAATTCCGACGGAAGCTGGAAGGGCACGGATATAAACGAAAACAATTCAAGCGGAAAATATGTTGACATTGATCTGTATTTCAGAAGCACGATGGAAAAGTCGATTTATCTTGCAAACGACAGCACGGTTTCACCGAAAAACACAGCTGATAGAAAAAGCGGCTTCGGCGATTTTTCAAAGGATTATATTTGTGCCGCTTCAAGACTGGCATTTTTAAACAAGGATAAGAACAATTGTAATTTCATTTGGGCGCCAAACTCAAACTATGAGCTTAGGGAAAACTCAGGATACACAAAAATAACCGATAAAAAAACAGCAATAATCGAAAATCACGATGCGGGCTCTATAGGAGAGTATCTGACCGTTAACGATAATAAAACCTATTACATTTGGTTGCCGCGCAACTATGGCACCGATCCGCAATCGCAGGGGGATTTCGAATCTGCACAGATGAAGTTTGAAACGTTTGATACGACAAGCGGAGCGGCAAAAGGACTTTTTACATATGAGTTTGATTTAACTCTCAATCCAAGGACTATCAGAGATATTCCTGTAGTTATTAATAATAACAGCAGTACATTTACAGACAGCGATTTATCAAACATCGACAGAGAAAAAAGCTATGCTACACGAGATACAAGTGACGATAATCCAAAGGTTGAAATATCGCAGCAGGACTTTATATTATATGACGGTAAACAGGCGGCAAAATTTTATATCAACGGATTTAACGAAACAACGCTTAGGGTAAAGTTAGGATATAACCCTAAGGAACAGCTGCTTGTTATGCTTAGTTATTCGGGAGGTAATCCCGAAAAGTCGTATGACCGCACGGGCAACATAGGCAGTACAGAGCTTGAGTATTATGAAATTGAGAACAATGTAAACGCAGTGCTTGCATCTCCCGAACATTCGCTTGCGGTTTCAAAAACCTCTGATGAGTATTCAAAGGCAATAGGATTCAAGTCGAGCGCCAAGAACACGATCGTACCGTCCTCTGTTTCATTATCCGAACAGTTCAGGGTGATTAAAACAGGGGAATCCTATAACGCAACTTATAGATTTGAAAATGCAAACGGCGAAGAACTTGCAATCAGTAACGGTAAAATATGTTTTGACAGCAGCGGAACAGAATTTTCGCTTGCAGTTTTTGAAAACTTTGACGGACCTGCAATTTGTTACGGCAATCTATATCTTGTGATGAAAAACGGCTCGTTGCAACTGGTTGATGTAAAAGAGTTGAATTTAAACGATTTGGTTACGGTTTATGTGGGCAGCAGCTATGAACTGTTGACAGACTCTTCCGAACCACAAGAATACCGGTATTATGACAAAACAAGCAAAAGTACCGTGACATTAGATGAGAACACAACCCCAAAACTGTTTTCAAGTCCGTCGTATGATGATCCGACACAAACGGTAACCACAGTCGGCGGTAATGTTGCGGTAGCAACACTGACAAAAGCAAAGAGTACAGACGAGTATTACACTGCACATATTATAATGCGTGTTTGGGTTGAGGGAACCGACCGTGATGCGCTGATACCGCTTGCAGACGGAATTTTCAATATGTCGCTGCACTTTATATCCAAATAAGGAGGGATCAAGTTGAAAAATTCAAATTCCAATTCAAAATCAAAATACATAATTATAGTCAACTTGTTCCTTATCGCTATCCTTATGGTAGTCGGTGTTTATGCATGGTTTGCCGTAAGTGCGGACAACCGTGTTGACGCTTACGACGTCCAAGTTAATTCCGACAGCAGCCTGGAGCTATCGTTTGATCAGAATACTTGGAGCGAAAGCCTGAATCTTAAAGATTGTGATGAATATAACAATGTAAAGTTCGTTGAGGTTACGGGAGACGGTCAATCCTTTAAAATACCGCAGTTGACTCAAAAAGGTAAATATGCAGTAGTAAATACAAGTGCTCAGTGGAAGGATGCAACAGAAAACAAAGACTATCTTGAGTTTAAGGTATATATGCGCTCAAAGGATAAGCTGAATGTGTATCTTGGCTCTGAGTCAAAGGCTTCTCCTGCGTCAAAAGTAATTACCGGTGCAAACTGCGGAAACAAAAGCTCCTACGGCGATTTTTCAAAGGATTGCATTGTAGGCGCATTGAGAGTTGCCGCAAAGAACGAAAATACCTTTAAATTTTTATGGATTACAAATCCAAAGTTACACCTTACCAATACAGTTGGCAGCGATACATATGCAGTTGATGAAAACTCAACATCGGGCCACTATCCTGACGGCGACGGTTCAAGCGGCGGTAACTATGAATGGAACGATTCTTATACGCATAAATACTATGACGCTTCTCAATCACTTAAAACGCTTGCCTCACCGGTAACCGAGCTTCCCAGCACAACAGGCTCTACAGTGCCGGACGACAAATATCAGATAGCAAATCTGACAACAAAGGGAGATGACGGTTACTACACATCATATGCAACCTTTGTAGTTTGGATAGAGGGCTGTGATACCGAGGCAAGACGCGCTCTTGTAGGCGGAAAATTCAATATTTCATTGTCTATCGACGCATTCAGCGCAGAATGATTTGATTACTACAAATTTATTTGATACTATATAAGCAGGAGGTGCCACTATGAAAAAGCGAAAAAGCAAAAAGTTAAGAATTTCACTGACCATAGTGGCACTTGTCGAAATTTTAACTCTTATTGCCGTTACAACTTTCAGTTGGATCGAGGGCGGATACAATGGCAACGTAAAAAGTCCCGATATAACCATCACTACCGGAAGCGATCTTACAATGTATTACGGCGGTAACGTTAAAAATACAATTACTATTCCAACTTGCACACTCGAAGAAACCTCAAGCGCAGACGGAAGAAACTTTTTCTTCCCTCTTGCAGAAAACACTTCAAATTCAACAGGCAATATGTCTTTCCGCAAGGGAACGGCAGATGATGAAAACCAAAAGTATGTAAGCCTTGATTTTGATCTTGTTGCCGGTGATTCTTCTGCAGATGTTTATCTTGGCGCAGGAACGATAATCCGTTCCTCAAATGCGAATCTGATGAAAGCTTTGAGAATGTCGTTCCTGACAAATGATAATAATGATCCGCTGGTTTTTAGCCCGACTCAGATGCCCGGTGTTGAGGGGTTGCAATATTCACCGATAACGTCAATCGATGAAAACGGTAGTGCTGCTACGTCAAATGTTATTACGGACGCCTACGGTGATTATTATTACAAAGGCGATGGTAGCAGCAACGCCCTGTTTCATCTTAATAAAGGCGAAACAAAGCATATCACATTTGTTTTGTGGCTTGAAGGTACAGCGTTTGGTTCTGAAGACGTTGCAAATCAGGATTTGTCTGTATATATAGAATTTACGACAACTACAGATGACCTTATAAAATACAATTTTATCGACAATACGCACAGTCCAGATACCGGAAAATTCGAGCATTGGGTTACAAACAATATTGAAGGCGGTAACTATGCGACTATGATGTATATATACGATACCGTCAGCAAGCGTTATTATGCAATGAGCAAGAGTGCGAACTACGACAGCGATTACACTTGGTCAGCGTATATATCAAACGCTGTTTCAAGATTTACCTTCCGTAGGTATTCTATAGATGTTGACAAATATTGGAATCAGTGGCAGCCGAGTTTATCGGATATAAAGAAAGACAAAAACGGTGATTATACATATGTCGCAATAACTGACACCGAAACCAATCTTAATAAACCCCATGATTCCTGCTATGGATATTGGAAAGACAGCAAAGGAACCTACCGAGTATTTTGTGAAGTTCAGAGCGGTTGGGTAGTTCCGTATTGTTATGGTTGGAGCGCAACTCAAAATGGATTAACAAGAAACGGTGAAGTCAAATTTCATCCCGGTGAACAAATGACACTTGTAAATAATTCCAACGGAAAGAGAATATACTATTATGACCTGTATGAGGATGATAATGTAACCGGTATACAATTCAACAACGGCAGTTCAACTAATGATTCTGATACAAAACTCGATATAATAGATCCCCAGTATTTCTTTAACGGAATGGCTTGCTGGTTTAGATCTAACAGCGCTGGTAACTACGGATTTTATACCTATACGGGAACAGAGAATAATTTAATCAGCAAATAAAAAAATAACAAAAAGGAGGTGCCGAAATGAAAAAATTATCAGAAAATAAACACATAATATTATCAATTTCGGCACTGTTCCTTATTTTGCTTGTTGCCGCCGGAATAACCTTTAGCTGGATAGAGGGCGGTTCAAGCTTTGTTATTAAATCGGATGACACTAATCATACGCTTAAAACAGGCAAACTCAAAGATAACAATCACTATGACGGATTGCTTCTTAACCCGGACACAAACGCCACGTTGGATCTTTTAAAGTTTGACAAGAACACGGGAGACGCACAGGATCTCATATTTACCCAGGCCTACAGTTATGACGGCGAGAATTTTTATTTTCCTGCCGATGAAAACGACCATAATCCCAGAATTGCAACGACCAACGATAAGGGAACAAAGTTTATTAACTTCAGTTTTAAATCAAAAGCCGAAAAAGACTGTTTTTTGGCTTTTGACAACGAAAATCCTTTGACAATAACCGCAACAAAAGGCGGAGAAACAATTGATACCTCCGCCTTTAGAGTTATGATAAAATGCGGTGATGACAAAAAAATACTTACTACCGCTTCCTCAGAACAGACCAGCACGATATATGATAATGTCGGCAATGAGCATACCTTGACTGCCGTGCCGGCGTCAACGTATAATTATATAAACGGAAATGACACAATTGCTTTGTCTGAATATACAAAAGATCAGGAAAAAAATATAGAGGTTTCCGTTTGGCTCGACGCACAAAACGCTCCTGCTGCGCTTCTTGGCGGTAATGCTGAAATAAAAATGCAGATTAAGGTTGCCGTAAGGAAGTTTGACATCACGTTTGACGCCGTTACATACACAAATACAGGCGTAGCAACGGTGTCTTCTTTCACTGGCGGTGATATTACTGTTGACGGCTTAAAGCAAACGGCTAAATATACCAACCCCTATGAAGCGGGAACGTCCTTTACAGCAGCTGCAAATCCTGCAACAAATTACGATTTTGGCGGTTGGTACAAGAATGATTCAACCTGCGATTTGGCGTCAAGAGTTTCAGAAGCAACCGAAATATCATATGCTGTAATTGATAATGCGACATATTATGCGAAATTTGTTGAAAAACCAAAGTATGATATATCTGTTGTTGCAAAAGCAAAGGATACATCAGGTGCTACGCTTTCAAACGGTGGCGGCACGGTTTATGTAAATTCATCGGATACTACGACCTACAGCGCATACAGGGATTCAGAGGTTACTATCGTCGCAGATCCGGCAAACGGATACAGGTTTGACGGCTGGTATACAGATGACGCCTGCACAACGAATATAGGCGATTCGTATAGAAATGCAACTTTGCAGGTTGAGGTTTCCGATACGACAACATATTACGCTAAGTTCGTAAAACAATTTACGGTTATGCTCAAGTCTGTAACCGACGGAGAAATCAGCGGTACGGGCGGCGAAGGTAATATTGATGCCGATAATAAAGGCGCAGATATATCCAAGACGGTTGACGTCGGAACTTCGGTATCGCTGTCAGGCTCGCCGAATACGGGTTACGAATATAAGGGAATTTATGCTACCGAAACAGGCGGAACTGAAATTACTGCACCTGTAATAATAACCGTAAACACCGATGTTACATACTATGCAAGATTTGAAGAACTGCCGAAATACACGATAACGCTTAAATCCGTAACCGACGGAGCAATCAGCGGTACAGGCGGCGATTCACAAATCGACAGCGATACGCCGGGTGCTTCGGTACAAAAGACGGTTTACAAGAATACAACTGTAATTCTGTCCGGTACGGCAAATACAGGTTATGAGTTTGACGGTATTTATGAATCCGAAACAGACGGAAGCGCAATCACTTCCACAACTGTAAATGTAACTGCAGACAAGACGTATTACGCAAGATTTACAAAGAAACCGCAATCGACCACGACAATTTACTTTGAACAGAGAAACGGTTACTCATCATATAATGTTTGGGCATATAATCCGACAACCAATACAAAATACTGCGGCGACACATGGCCGGGAAATGCAGCATCATATGACAGCAGTACAGGGTACTATAAGATTACCTTTACTACGGAAGATACCGGTAAATTTAAGGTTATTGTGAGCAACAATAAATTATCGCAATATCCCGCAAGCGGAAGCGAAGGTCTTGAAGGAACAATCGGCGGCACATACTTCTTTGCAAGCGGCGAACCGAGTAAATTAGAGGAATATAATCCTGTCACGGTTACTCTCAAAGCTGTAACTAACGGAACAGAAAGTGGTACCGGCGGTAATGTAAGTATCAACGGCGGCACATTGGGCGCAACAGCGTCGCTGAATGTTCAAAAGGGCAGGCCAGTTACTCTGAACGGCACTGCGAAATCAGGATATGAGTTTGACGGTATTTATACTGCGGCAACAGGCGGAAGCAGGGTTACTTTACCTGTAACCCCGACAACGTCGACAACATATTACGCAAGGTTTACAACAGAGTCAACAGACAGAACAATTTATCTGAAGCCTAATGATAACTGGCTGAAGGATAACGCACGTTTTGCGGTTTATGTGTGGGATTCAAGCGGCAATAAGTGGTATGATATGACGTCAGACGGCAACGGATATTATAAAGTTACGATTCCGAAAAAGTATTCCAACATAATTTTCGCAAGAATGAATCCGTCTACTACAGATAATAACTTTAACAGCGGTATCTGTTGGAATCGAACCGGTGACCAGACAATACCGAAGGACGGTAATAACTGTTTTGTAATTAACGATGGTTCTTGGAATCAAGGTTCTTGGACTACAAAATAGCGACTTCCGTTAACTGAAAAGAGGTGAAACCATGAAAAAGTCCGAACAAAAATCAAAGATGATTTCTCACATTTTAATAATGGCAATGACTTTGATAATGGCTGTTGCGGCAACCTTTTCATGGCTTCCCCGTAATCCAGCCGCTTCACTCGGAAAGGGAAATATGTTGAAGTATACCCAAAGCGGCGAAATTAACGGAAGCGGCGGTGAAGTCCACACCTATGCAGGCACAAACGACAACGGTGTTATCACATATTCCGATACCGAGCTTTCGTCAGACAGCGTTACTGCCGCTCCGGGAAAGGTTAATTATTTTAAAACAGTGATTCAGGATAACACTACAAACGGAAACAAAAGCGTTGTTTCTGTTTATCTTGAAAACCTTAAGTTCAGTACCGATATGGGAAATGCTTTCCACATCGGTTTGACCGAACCTGAAAAAACCTACAAAAGCTTCAATGCAACTACGGATAGCAACGATGACAACTACAATGTTATCAGCAGTCTTTGCCTCGAGGACAACATTATTATACAAAAAGGAGCCACTTGGGAAATATACTGGTTTATTTCTGTTGACGGCAACTATTCGGGTAATGGAACTATTGTACTTGATAAAATGCACCTTGTGTATAATTAACAAAAATGCAAACCTAATTTGAAAGGCTTTAATTCTTTTGAATAAATTTAAAACTATTGTTTCTGCTATAATATTAATAGTGACCTTTGTTTTTGTAATGTTTTTGATGTTTACAAAAATAATGGGCAAAACTCCCGAAATCTTCGGGTATCAGATTTTGCGTATTTCATCACCGAGTATGGAGCCTGAGCTTAATGTCGGCGATATAATACTTTCACAACGGGTTGAAGATGTGTCTGTACTTAGGGTCGGCGATATTATCACCTACAGCGGTGAAGTCGGCGACTATTCAGGCAAGATGATAACCCACGAGGTCGTTACCGCTCCACACAAAAACAGTGAGTCCGACAACACGTATTATTTGCAGACAAAGGGCAGTGCAAACGAATATGATGATCCTGAGATCAGAGATGATCAGGTTATCGGCATTATGAAATGCAAGCTTACTGTGCTCAGCACTGTTTACGGTATATTTATTACGCCGTGGGGCTTGTTTATAGTCCTTGGCTTTCTTGCAGTTTTATTTATAAATGAAGCTTTTGCTCTCAGACAGCTTGTTAAGGAGAATGAAGATGAAAAACGAAAAGACCAAAAAGGCTCCTCAAACATCGCGGTTGACGATGAAACGGGCGGCAATAACTAAGGCTCTCCGTTCAAATACCAAAGCAGTATCTGTTTTTATTTGCATAGTCGCAATATTAACCTGCGTTTCAATTACATTTGCTTGGTTTGGCTCAACATTTGAAAATCTCAGCACGGTTATCGCAATGGGAGATTATTCCGCAAATATAACCGTCTATGATACTGACGGAAGCCTTATTAAAAATATGTCCGCATCAAACGGTGAAAAGGTAAGCTTTGACAATACAAAAAGGCTCAGCGGTTGGTCAAGCGGAGATGTAGCCGCTTATTATATCAGCACTGAAAATACAGGTGAAATTGATATAAAAACCTATTTTTCATTTAAAAGCAGCTTTACTTCAAAGGCAGGCAACAGTATTGACGAAAATAAAAAGCATTTTTCGTTTTTAATCAAAAATATCACTCAGAGCGTTAAATCAGATGATATTAACGGCTACATAAATAATTCTTCTTTGCCGACGGCACAATATATTTATGAAAACGGTAAAACATTTGCCGAAACCGACAGCTCTATTGCAGGAAGAGTTAATTCGGGTGAGAAAGAGTTATTTGCACTCTATTTTTGCTGTTATGATCTTCCCGATGAATATGTAAACAGTAAATACAGCTTTGTATTGAATACAAGCATTGTAACGACTCAGGCAGGAATGCCGGAAGACGAAGCTGCAACTACTCAGCCTCAGACCGACTCATCTTCCGATCCGACGGCGAATACTTCGGTTTCTGACAGTGACAGCACTTCGCAAACCGGTAAAGAACAGTCAACTGCAAGCCCAACAAAGTCGACAGACGGTAATTCGAAAACTGAGTCAACAACGCAAAAACCCGAACAGACTACAGATGCTTCCAAAGCCGCAACAAAAGATGAGTGGGTTTGGAGATATAACGACTCCGACAAAAAGACAGCAACCATAACCGAATACAACGGCAAAGCCGACAAGGTGATTATTCCGGCGCTTGCAGACGGAGCTGTTGTAACAGGTCTTGGAGATAATCTGTTTGCAGACAGCAGTGTAACCGGCGTTACGGTTCCTGCTACGATAAATGTCTTCAAAGTGAATACATTTACCTGCTCAACGCTTAAATCACTTACAATCCAAGAAAAAACCAATGTATCCGACAAAATATATACGTCTCCGTTTGTTTGCAAGGACGGTGCGGTTTATACTTCGGATATGACAAGTCTTGTAAGGTATTTGCCTCAGACTGCCGAAAAGGAATTTGTTGTTCCCGCCTCTGTACAATCAATCTTTGATAATGCTTTCAGCGGATGCAACAAGCTTGAAACGCTTTCTGTCAAAAATGTATCGAGCTTTAATGCAAATACTCTGAGCGGCAGCGCAACCAAAGATGTCAAACTTTATAATGACGCAGCTGTAAATGCTGCCGGATTTGAAGTGTTCGGCGACAGTTCAAAGGTTGTTATTCATATTCCGAGCACAATGAAGGATGAATACTCATCTGCGCCCGCCGTAAGAGGATATGAGGTCAAGGCTGATCTTGAGTCTGATGTTTATGAGAACTATCCTGTTATCGAGTGCAACGGTTTAAAATATATGGTTTTGAACAACGGCGACGAATACAAGGGTACAAAATATGCGCCTGAGGGTTACAGCGAATTTGTGATTGTAACGGATTATAATGAGATACCCGAAAACGGTGTTGTTATTATACCTGAAACCGTTGTTTGCGACGAAAAGGTTTATACCGTAGCCGCTGTTGCGGACGGAGCGTTCAAGGATTGCTCCGAGCTTAAGACAGTCGTACTTCCGAGCCGCAGTGTAATGTACACCTCAAAGGCATTTGAGGGCTGCGATAATCTCGGATTGATACAGTATAACGATGTTTTGCCATACACTCCGGGAATCAAAGAAACAGCAGCACTTAACGACCCCGACTTAAAGGACGATGAACTGTCCGACGATTCGGAATAAACACACGAAATGCAACGGAGCTGTCAAAACTGACAGCTCCGTTTTTGGTATAGGCACAGGGCTTTTGATATGAAAAAAACATTCAGAGTTATAAAAAAAATACTTAATGTCATTTGTATATTATTTATAGCTGTAATGGTGGTTATCATAGCTGTTTCTGCTGTATCGCGAATCAGCGGAAGCACACCGTCGTTTTTTGGTTATACTATCTACAGGGTGTCAAGCGGAAGTATGGAACCCGAACTGATGGTAGGTGACGTTATCCTTGACAAGGACGTTGACGATCCCGACTCTTTGCAGACCGGAGATACGATAACCTTTATTGGTACGGGTGCGCTTGACGGTATGACGGTCACGCATAAGGTAATCAAACCTCCGTATGACGATAACGGGGTTATGAAATTACAGACATGCGGTATTGCAAACGAGATTCCCGACGACCCTATTCCTACCGAAAACGTCAGAGGAATTTATGTTTGCAAGTTAGCGGTATTGGATGTCATTTACAGTGTGTTTTTATCGCCGTGGGGATTGCTTATTATAATAGGCTTGCTGATATTCATTTTTTTTGGCGAACTGTTAAATATCGTAAAAGTGATAACCGGCAATGAAAAGTCTGAAAAAGATGCAGATGATATTAATGAAATAATTGAGCGTATGCAGAGGGAAAATAATCAGGAAACCGACGATTTCTCCAAAAAAAGTCACAATAATGCGAACAAAAATAAAAAATCCGACTAAAATCCGCAACCCCCTCTGAAATACTGCGTTTTGAGTATTGAAAATACAATAGTAATATGATATATTTTAGTTAGAGCAATATAATTTTAGTGCAATTATCTCCCGTCTCTTAGGCGGAGGGTGACGGTTCGGAATTTCAGTTTGAGTTATGCTCTCTCACTGAAATTCTGTAGAGCGAACGTTTTTTTGCACTGTTTGCAATCTGTCGCAAGTTTTGTTTCTTGCAAGCAAAGCAAAGCGTTGCACCGAATGAAATTCGTGCAATTATATGCAGTTTTTTCACGGATAATTAAAATTTTTCAATGCAACAGGTGGATTATGGATTACAAGCTCATAGCTATCGATATTGACGGAACTCTCTTGAATTCAAGCAAAGAGATCTCTCCGCACACTCGTTATGCACTTCTTGAAGCACAAAGGCAGGGAAAAAGAATTATACTTGCTTCGGGCAGACACCCCGTCGGAGTTTATCCGATAGCCTCAGACCTTATGCTTGACAGGTACGGCGGATATATTATGTCGTTTGGCGGCGCAAAAATAATTGACTGTTCAACAGGGCAGACAGTAGTAAGCAAATTGTTTCCAAAAGAATATCTTCCCGACATCGTAAATGTGACAAAGAATTCCAACATTACGATTATGGCGCATGATGACAGCAAAATATACGCAAACTCCAAGATCAATGATTATACAGATGTTGAAAAAGACATTTTAAAGATGGAAATGACCGTTGTTGAGGACTTTGTTTCTGCCGTAAAGTTTGATATAAATAAACTATTGCTTGCGGGTGAGCCTGACGAGTTGGACAGGTATCAGGAAATTTTGTCAAGGCGGTATGACGGTTTACTTGATGTATATAAGAGTGCGCCGTATTTTCTTGAACTTATGCCCTTTGGAGTTTCAAAGGGGTCAATGCTTCATTTGCTTCTTGATAAACTAGGAATAGACCGCAATGAGCTTGTGGCTTTCGGCGATAACTACAACGATATGACAATGATAGGTTACGCAGGTCTGGGAGTGGCGATGGAGAATGCTGAGCAAGAGGTTAAGAAGATTGCGAATTATGTTTGTGAGTCCAACGATAACGACGGAATCGCTTCGACAATCCGAAAATTTGTTTTAAGGTGACCGTCACTCAACACTTAATTAATATCAAAATATTTAAAAATGCAGTTGCTGTTTCGGTTTGTTGCCGCAGGATTGCATTTTTTGTTGATAATGAATAAATTATACATATGATTTTTGGAAGTCAAACAAGCAATATAATTCCTATAAAGAAATATATAAATTCTAACCTCCTTTATAATTAATTTGTATATATTATTCATTAAAATTAAAAGGAGGATAATCTATGGCACATTTTAAAAAAGTTCTTGCCTTGGTACTGACGTTGTGCGTTGTATGCACTGCCGCAGTTTTTTCTGTAAGTGCAGCAAAAACAGATGATGACAGCGACGCAGCAGCGGCAGGCGGAATCACAGTGCACTATTATTGTGAAAACGGCACCCCGAGCGTATATTATTGGAACAGCCTTCCGCAGAATATAGAAACTTCTTATCCGGGTAAGACAATGACTTCCGAGGGCAATAACTACTACAGTTATCGCTTTGACAATGTAACAAAGATAAACCTGATGTTTGTTACAAACGGCGTTCAGTCAAAGGAGCTTACCAGAACGACCGGTGAATGGTGGTACTGCAACGGTACTTGGGCAAATCACTGGATTGATCCGAACGCAACCTGGGACCGTGTTGACTTTCGCGAGGACTCCATCTATTTCGTAATTACAACCCGTTTCTATGACGGTGACACAGGTAACAATGTTCATTGCTGGGACGACTCACAGGCAAACAACCCTGACAGCGATCCTGCATGGCGTGGCGACTTCAAGGGTCTTATCGACAAGCTTGACTACATCAAGGCTCTCGGATTCAGCGCAATCTGGATTACTCCTGTTGTAACAAATGCGTCAGGCTACGATTACCACGGCTACCATGCAATGGACTTCTCAACAGTTGATGTTCGTTATGAGAGTTACGGCGCTACATATCAGGATCTTATTGATGCCGCTCATGAAAAGGGCATCAAGATTGTTC
>OIYR01001049.1_pt1 | contig 14590 bp, 17 predicted proteins | sample 1588221 | NCBI WGS metagenome assembly OIYR01 (sample SAMN03283292) | human gut metagenome | biome: human-associated habitat; material: feces | host: Homo sapiens | place: Peru | collected 2012 | reverse complement strand
CGCGTATCTTTGGTCCTGTGGGGCGTGAAGTGAGATATGCGAATTTTATGAAAATCGTCTCACTCGCACCGGAGGTATTGTGATGAAAAGAAAAATTAAGAAAAACGATGAAGTAAAGGTTATCGCAGGCAATGACAAGGGCAAGACGGGCAAGGTTTTGGCTGTCTTTCCAAAAACGGGCAAGGTTATTGTCGAGGGCTGCAAGGTCGCTAAAAAAGCGGTAAAACCAAGTGATAAAAACCAAAATGGTGGCTTTATCAACAAAGAAATGCCTATGGACATTTCAAATGTGGCAAAGGTGTAAGTTATGGTAAGATTAAAAGAACGGTATAATAAAGAAATCAAAGCCGCACTCAGCAAGGAATTTGGCTTTAAAAATCCTATGCTCGTGCCGTGCATTGAAAAAGTCGTTATCAGCGTGGGTGCTGGCGAGCTTGCGAAGGATACAAAGGTTTTGCAAAATGTCGCCGATACGATTTCGCTCATCGCAGGACAAAAGGCTGTCATCACAAAGGCTAAAAAATCAGTAGCGAGCTTTAAGGTGCGCGATGGCTTTCCTGTGGGCGTTATGGTAACTTTGAGAAAAAACAATATGTTTATCTTTTTGGATAAACTCATCTCAGTTGCCCTGCCACGTGTGAAAGACTTTCGTGGGCTTAGCCGCGATGGCTTTGATGGACGAGGAAACTACAATTTTGGGCTTGATGAACAGCTTATGTTTCCAGAGGTTGAGTATGATAAAATTTTAAGGACACACGGAATGAACATTTCTATCGTAACTACGGCAAATTCAGACAAAGAGGCACAAAGACTGCTTGAACTCATCGGCGTGCCATTCGCAAAAGGACGACAAAATGGCTAAAAAATCAATGATAGCAAAGGCAGCGCGCAAGGCTAAATTCAGCGCACGAGCTTATACAAGGTGTCAAATTTGCGGTAGGGCGCATTCAGTGTATAGAGACTTTGGCATTTGCCGTGTGTGTTTGCGTAAAATGGCAAACGAGGGCTTAATCCCCGGACTTAAAAAAGCAAGCTGGTGAAGGATAAAAGATGATGAACGACATAATTTCAGACTCACTTTCTCGCATACGAAACGCGGGTATGAGACGACTTGAAAGCACAAAACTCTTGCACTCAAAGGTTGTAGAAGCACTTGTGGCTATCTTTGAAAGCAAGGGTTATATAGAAAGCTTTAATGTCATCGAAGAGGACAAAAAGAAATTCATTAGCGTTGTTTTGCGTTATGATGAGCAAGGCAAATGCGTGATAAACGAGCTAAAAAGGATTTCTAAGCCCGGACGCCGTGTGTATAAGGGCAAAGATGAGATTAAACGCTTTAAAAACGGCTATGGCACGATAGTTGTCAGCACAAGCAAAGGTGTTTTGCCAAACGATGAAGCCTACAAGGTGGGAGTCGGTGGCGAAATTTTATGCACGATTTGGTAAAATCGGCTTTTTATGGCATTTGGTAGTGATACCATAGACAAATAAAAAGGATAAAAAAAATGTCTCGTATAGGCAAACAACCAGTGGCTATTCCAAATGGAGTAGAGGTAAAAATAGAGGGCAATTTGCTCAAATTCAAAAAGGGCAATCTTGCCAAAGAGCTTGACACCAAAGCAAATGTGGGTGTTGAGATAAAGGACAATGCTATCGTATTTTCGCCAAAGGGCGATGACAGGCAAAGTAGGGCGTATTGGGGAACTTACCGCGCACTTGCTAACAATGTAGTAGTAGGGCTTACACAAGGTTTTAGCAAAACGCTTGAAATCAACGGCGTGGGCTACAAAGCCGCCCTTAAAGGCAAGGTGCTAGAACTTTCACTTGGCTTTTCGCACCCTATAAACTACGCCATACCTGAGGGCATAGAAATTGCGGTGGATAAAAACACTGTCATCATCAAGGGCAGCGACAAGCAAGTTGTAGGACAAGTAGCGGCGCAGATTAGAGAATTCCGTCCGCCAGAGCCATACAAAGGCAAGGGCGTGAAATACATAGACGAGCGCATTATCCGCAAAGCGGGCAAGACTTCTAAAAAATAAGGTGTGAAAGATGACAGCAAAGGTATTAAAAAGAAAACTCGCTTTACGCGTAAAGAGAAAAAAACGCATTCGCGCAAACATTTCAGGCACAGCGGTTTTGCCGAGAATTTCTGTGTTTAAGTCAAACCGCACTTTGTATGTGCAAGCTATTGATGATAGCAAGGCGCACACTTTGGCGAGCATTGATGGCAAAAAAGTTGGCGTTAAGGCAAACAAAGAGGGCGCAAAGGCAATCGGTGCTGAATTTGCTAAGCTTTTAAAGGCAAAAAAGCTTGAAAATGCAGTGTTTGACAGAAATGGGTATTTGTATCACGGCGTAGTGGCTGAGCTAGCCAACTCTTTACGCCAAAACGGCATAAAGCTATAAGGGAGCAAGAATGCAAAGCTATAATAGAGAAGAATTTGAAGAAATCATTGTCGATATAGGCAGAGTAACTAAGGTCGTCAAAGGCGGACGCCGCTTTCGTTTCACCGCGCTTGTGGTTGTGGGCAACAAAAAAGGGCTTGTAGGCATAGGCTATGGCAAGGCAAAAGAAGTGCCAGATGCCATTCGCAAGGGCGTTGATGATGCTTTCAAAAATATCATCGAGGTAAAAACCAAAGGCTCTACCATCGCTCACGATGTTGAGGTGAAATTTAATTCTAGCCGAATTTTACTCAAACCAGCCAGCGAGGGAACGGGCGTTATCGCGGGCGGTTCAACTCGTCCTATAATGGAGCTTGCGGGCATTAAGGACATTTTGACAAAGTCCTTAGGCTCAAACAACTCCGCAAATGTCGTGCGCGCGACTATCAAGGCACTTACTATGTTAAAGGATAGACGATGAATTTACAAAAAGCAGCAAATTCCACACACAAAACCAAAAGAATAGGGCGCGGACAAGGTAGCGGTATGGGAAAAACGGCTACCAAAGGTGGCAAGGGACAAACCGCACGCAAGGGCTACAACGAAAAACGCGGCTTTGAGGGCGGACAACAGCCACTACAAAGGCGTTTGCCAAAGGTCGGCTTTACTTCAAAATTTGAAAAAGCCTACGCCATCAATGTCGAAAAGGTAAAAGGCATTTTAGAGCTTGCTGAAATCAGCTTTGAAAGTATTAAAAGCGTGCATAAATTTCCAAAGTCTGTTAAAAAAATCAAACTCATCGGTGCAGGCGCAAAAGAGCTTGCGAGCAAGATTAAAGACAAAAACATAAGCACCAGCAAGGGCGAAAATTCAGCTAAAAAAGCCACAAATTCAGCTAAAAGCGCAAAGCTGAGCGCACCAAAGCTTGACAAAAAGCCAAATACAGCTTCAAAGAGCGAAAATTCAGGCGCAAAAGCTGAAAGCACAAAAGCCGAAAAAAGCGTAAAAACTGAAAAAGCTCAAAGCACAAAAATAGAAAAAAGCACAAAGGCTGAAAAAGGCACAAAAGCCCCAGCTCAAAAGCCAGCCGCTAAAAAGGCTGCCCCAGCGACAAAAGCCGCAAAACCAGCCAGCACCAAAGCTAAAAAAGAAAGCGATAGTAAATGAACAAAACCCTAACCAACAAAATCCTTATCACTTTGGCGTTTTTGTTTGCCTACCGCATACTTGCCTTTGTGCCTGTGCCGGGCGTAAATTCAGCCGTGATTACGGATTTTTTCAACCAAAATTCAAACAACGCGCTTGGACTTTTCAATATGTTTAGCGGTGGGGCGGCTGAGCGCTTTTCTATCATCAGCCTTGGCGTTATGCCTTATATCACTGCGAGCATTATTATGGAGCTTTTAGCAGCCACTTTCCCAAACATAGGCAAGATGAAAAAAGAACGAGACGGAATGCAAAAATATATGCAGATTATCCGCTACGCCACGATTTTCATCACGCTCATACAAAGCATAGGCGTCAGCATAGGGCTTGGCGGCTTGCACTCACAAAGCGGGCAGGGCGCGATAATGATAAATGATATAAATTTATTTGTCTTTCTCTCCGCTATTTCGATGCTTGCAGGCACTATGCTTTTAATGTGGCTTGGCGAGCAAATCACGCAACGCGGCGTTGGCAACGGCATTTCGCTCATCATCTTTGCGGGCATTGTGAGCGGCATACCAGCAGCCATTGGCGGCACGGTGGATTTAATCAACACAGGCGAGATGAATTTCTTAACCGCCTTTGCGATTTTACTCATCATTTTGCTTACTATCGGGGCGATTATCTTTGTGGAGCTTGGCGAGCGGCGCGTGCCTATTTCTTACTCGCGCAAGGTTGTGATGCAAAACCAAAACAAACGCATTATGAACTACATACCCATAAAGATAAATTTAAGCGGCGTTATCCCGCCTATCTTTGCGAGTGCGATTTTGATGTTTCCAGCGACTATTTTGCAGGCAAGCACGAACGAGTATGTGCGTAAAATCAACGACTATCTCAACCCTGAGGGCTATTTGTTTAACCTACTGACCTTTTTGTTTGTGATTTTCTTTGCTTATTTTTACGCTTCTATCGTCTTTAACTCCAAAGACATAGCCGAAAATCTCAAAAAACAAGGCGGCTTTATACCGGGCATTCGCCCAGGCGAAGGCACGAGTTTGTATTTGAGCGAAGTAGCTTCTCGCCTTACGCTTTCAGGCTCGATTTACTTGGGGCTTGTGGCGACTTTGCCTTGGGTTTTGGTAAAGCTAATGGGCGTGCCGTTTTACTTTGGCGGCACTTCTGTGCTGATTGTCGTGCAAGTGGCACTTGACACTATGCGCAAAATCGAAGCGCAAATTTATATGAACAAATACCAAACTTTAAGCGCGGTAGGCTTGTAAATTCGCCGATGACTCTTTGTCTTTTGGCGAATTTAGGGCTGATAAATTTAGCTTTCGCATTAAATTCAGCGCAAAATTTCTTAAACGCCAAGCCCAAAATGCCGATATATCTCTTTAAATTTACTCTAAAAAGGATTTAAAATGATAAATTTCAGCCCAAATTCAAACACCTTTAATCCACTTGCAAATTTAAAAGTGAGCGTAAAAAACGCCGACAGCAAAGGCACAAATTCAAGTATTTTAAATTCAACCACAAATTCGAGTAAAAATACAAATTCCACTCAAAATAAAAACTCAAATTCAAACGAAGTTTTAGGCTACAAAGTCGATAAAGACGGCTTTTTTACAGCTGAATTCAATGAAAAAGCGGGCATTCCAAGCGATTATAAAATCCATTCTAGCACTATGCAAAGCTTGGTTAAAGTAACAACGAGCGGACTTTCAAGGTCATTTGATAGTATAGACATAGCCAAAAGCGTGGGCAATGCTTACAAAATCCTTTCGCAAGTCGTGGGTGAGAGCGTTTTAGGCTCAAAAGACAGCTTTACGAAAGACGACATAAAAGGTTTTCCGCAAGGCTATGAATTCAATGTCCAAACCTTGCAAGTGTCAAAAATCTATGATACAAAAGACAAACTCAATAACGCTATACAAGGCTATAATTACGATAGAGGACATAAAAACCGAGAGAGCATAAGTGGCTTGTTTAGGTATTCGCCAAATTCCGCTCCCGCCACAAACATTTTTGACAATCTCAGTGGCGGACAAGAAAACGGCGTGCATTGGGCGACAACGGCGGACAAATATACCAACGCAGACGGCTCTATCTCAAAAGGCGGACTTTTAATAGGCGTTTTGAACGCAAATTTATACATAAAAGATGGCGAGACAACCGATTGGGGCAAATTTCAAGGTTTTGACAAGAGTTTGGATTATCAAGGAATGATGCAAGCAAAGGGCAATGGGTTATTTTTCTTTAACGGACCTACTATTGATGAAGCGTCCTTTGCGCCGATTTTTTGGGGTGCTGATGATGAATTTAGCTACAAAGACCCCACGCAAATGATACTTGAAGAAATCATCAAAATGCAAAAAGAACTCGCACAAAAAGCCCTTAAAAAACGCCTTGATACCGCCACACAAACAAACACTCAAAATTCAAAAGTGGATATTAAGGCGTAAATTTAAGCGCGCTCAGTGTAAATTGCGCTGACAAATGCCATAAATTCACTCATTTTAGCTACAATGCTTGCAAAATTCAAAGGACAAACGATGAGAAGCCGAGTCAAAGCCCTACAAGAGCTGATGAAAAGGGCGAATTTAAATGCCTTTGTCATTCCCACAGCGGACATTCACGCGAGCGAGTATGTGCCCAAATGCTTTGCGGATAGGGCTTTTGTGAGCGGTTTCACAGGCTCAGCTGGCACTCTTGTGGTGCTTGAAAACGCGGCTCATCTTTTCACGGATGGGCGCTATCATCTGCAAGCGCAAAAAGAGCTTGCCCACAGCGGCATAACGCTTCAAAAGCAAAGCCCACAGCACACTTATCCTAAATTTCTTTGTCAAGTGCTTAAAAGTGGCGATTTTATCGGCATAAACCCCAAAAATTTGTCAATCTCCGCTCACAAAGAGTTAAAACAAGCACTCAAAAAGGCGAATTTAAGGCTCAAATTTGCGGATTTGGTGAGTGAGATTTTTGCCCGTCCGCCCTTGCCAAAAAGCCAAATTTTCGCTCACGCAAGCCCTTTTGCTGCAAAAAGTGCAAAAAGCAAGCTTAAAATCGTGCGCGAAAAAATGCAAGAGCAAAACGCAACACACCATTTCATCAGCTCGCTTGATGACATAGCGTGGATTACGAACTTGCGCGGGCTTGACATAGCTTACAATCCCGTGTTTTTGTCCTTTTTGCTCATCAGCCAAAGTCGCGCCACGCTTTTTGTGGATACAAACAAAATCCCGCCAAATTTAAGGGCAAGGCTTGCAACACAGGGCTTTGAGCTGGCTGAGTATGAAAGCGTTGAGACGCATTTGCGCGAGCTTGCAAGGGCGCGAGTGCTGGTAGATAGCCAAAAAATGAGCGTTTTTTTTGCGCGGATTTTAAAGCAGGGCAAAAACAAGCTCATCAAAGCTCCAAATCCTAGCACATTGCTGAAAATTCACAAAAGTCGCAAAGAGTTGCGACACTTCAAAAACGCGATGATAGCGGACGGCATAGCCTTGTGTGAATTTTTTGCGTGGCTTGAAAGGGCGATGAAACAGGGCGCAAAGCTCAGCGAGCTTGACATAGATACGCAAATTTCAGCATTTCGCGCTAAACACCCGCTTTACATTTGCAACTCATTTGCGACCATAGCGGGCTTTAACGCAAATTCAGCCCTGCCGCACTACCAAGCCACAGCGCAAGAACACGCGCAAATTTCGGGCAATGGGCTTTTACTCATCGACTCAGGGGCGCAGTATCAAAACGGCACAACTGACATAACGCGCGTAGTGCCTGTTGGCAAGGTTTTCAAGGCGCAGCAAAGAGACTATACGCGTGTTTTAAAGGCTTTGATTGCGTTAAGTAGGGCGATATTCCCTATAAATACGGCATTATCATCGCTTGACAGCATTGCAAGGGCGAATTTATGGCATTATGGGCTTGATTATATGCACGGCACGGGACACGGCGTGGGGTATTGTCTTGGGGTGCACGAAATGCCCGTGTCTATCTCGCAGTTTTCGCGCCACAATGCGCACAACAAGGCAAATGCGGGCATAGTTACTTCCATAGAACCGGGCATTTACCGAGCGGACAAATGGGGCGTGCGGCTTGAAAATTTAGTGGCTATCAGCAAAATCAGCACGCAAGAAAAGGGCTTTGGCGAGTTTTTGCGCTTTGAAACGCTCACGCTTTGCCCTTTTGAACGCTCTTTGATTGATTTTACAATGCTTGATAAGTCCGAAAAATCGTGGCTTAAAAGCTATCATCAAAGGGTGTTGAAAACGCTCGCTCCACACCTTAAAGGTGAAACATTAGCGTGGCTTAAAAGAAAGGTTGATTTAGTGAAGTAAATGGTGGTTTGGGGCGGAATCGAACCGCCGACACGCAGATTTTCAGTCTGCTGCTCTACCGACTGAGCTACCGAACCATCACACAAAGCCCGCAAAAAAGGCTTTTCACACAAACACCCACAAGCTAAAAGCTCTAAATTTAGCTTTCTCGTAAAGCAAAAGCCTATCAAACGCCTTAAAAAAGCACTTTGCAAGCATTTTGTCTTAAAGTTTGGGCGCAATGCAAAGTGTAATTATAGCTGAATTTTTTAAAAATAAGCTAAAATTTAAAAATTTTTACTCATTTTTTCAAATACTGCTTAAATTTTAGCTTAATTTCAGTCATTTTTGGTAAAATACTCGTTTTTGCTTAATGGAGCTTTTTTGAGACAAACGCATTTTGACAGGCGCACGGTGCGCTTTTTGCTTTTAGGTTATATATTTATCGCTATCGCGGGGGCTTTTTTGCTGCGGCTTGACGGGGTTTGCAAAGTGCCTTTGAGCTTTATGGACGCCCTTTTTACCGCTACTTCTGCGGTGAGTATGACGGGGCTAGTGGTGAAAAACACGGCTTTGGACTTTACTTTCACGGGGCAGGCTATTATTTTGTTTTTAGTGCAAATCGGCGGGCTTGGCTATATGGGCTTTGGCGTGTTTTTTTACATACTCATACGCAAGAAAATCGGCTTTAACGAAAAAAATATGCTCAAAGAATCCCTTATTTACCCGCATATGGACGGGGTTATCGGCTTTTTGAAAAAAATCCTTTTTTTCGTTTTTGCGGCTGAATTTATAGGCGGAGTGTTGCTTACCTTGCGTTTTGCGCTGGATATGAGTTTCACGCAAGCCTTGTGGGCTGGGTTTTTTCACTCTATCTCAGCCTTTAACAATGGCGGTTTTAGCACCTTTGAAACAGGTATCATCGCTTACAGGGGCGATGTGTGGGTGAATTTCATCATCACAAGCCTAGTGCTTATCGGCGGCATAGGGTATTTCGTGCTGCTTGAACTTTATTTGTTTCAGCGCAAAAGGATAGCGAATTTAAGCGTGCATACCAAACTCGTGCTTGTTAGCACCATTGCTTTGGTGCTTTGTGCGACTTTGGCTATCTTTTTGTTTGAGTATTCAAACGCGCAAAGCCTTGGCGCACTGCCCTTGCTTGATAAGATTTTAAGCTCTTATTTTACCGCTATCAATTACAGAACCTCAGGCTTCAACTCGCTGGATTTAGGCACATTTAAGGACGCAAGCTTGTTTTTTGGCTCGCTGTTTATGGTTATAGGCGGCGGTCCGGGCGGCACGAGTGGCGGTATCAAGGTAACTACCTTTGCCGTGCTGCTTGTTTATACTTACTGGGTTATCAAAAACGGCAGGGTGCGGGTTTTTAACTACGAAATCCCAGAAGAAACGATAAAACGCGCCTTTGTCATCGCCGTTGGCTCTATGGCTTATGTGGTAGCCTGCGTGGTGATTTTATCCTTAATGGAAAATGAAATTCCATTCATCGCCGTTTTCTTTGAAACGACTTCTGCCTTTGCAACCGTTGGCTTTTCAGTGGGCGATGGCGGCACGCTTTCATTAAGCGCGCTTTTTAGCGACAAGGCAAAACTTGTCATCATTATCTTAATGATAAGCGGACGGATAGGCATTTTCGCCTTTTTGATGAGCATTTTCACCAAAGAAAAAGAAAAACATTTCAAATACCCCGAAGGGAGAATTTATCTATGAAAAACAAAACCTATGGCATTATCGGGCTTGGGAAATTCGGCTCTGTGGTAGCGAGCGAGCTTTTAAATGCTGGCGAGAGCGTCATCATCGCTGACAAAAAAGAAGAGCAGCTCAAAGCCTTGCAGGACAAGGTTGCTTGCGCTTATATTTTGGACTCCACAAATGTAACCGCCCTTAAAGAAGCAGGCTTTCATAATATCGATGTCGTCATCGTCAGCATAGGCGAAAATGTCGAAAAAAGCGTGCTTACGCTGATGGCGCTCAAAGAAATAGGCGTAGAAACGGTCATCACCAAAGCCACTTCGCCTATCCACGGGCAAATTCTATCAAAGCTTGGTTCAGCGCGGGTAATTTACCCCGAAAAAGAAAGCGCAGTGCGCCTTGCCAAAGAGTTTTTAGCTCACCCTGAATTTGAAGTGATTGATTTGTCAGCCAACACCATAAAAGCGGTAAAAATCCTTGTCGATGAGAGCCTTGTGGGACACAGTTTGAAACAAATCGCTGGAAATTTAAAGATAGTGGCTTACAAAAACAGCTCAAACGAGTGGCAAATGTTTCCCGACCTTGAAACAACCCTTGTCAATGTGGGCGACAGCCTTATCTTAATCGGCACGAGCAAGGATTTAAAGGACTTTAAGCCTTAATCAAAATCCTTGTTAAGCCTTTTATAAGCATCGCAAGCACGCGCATAGCTTGTATCGCAAGCTCTACCATAGTATCTTTTGGCAAGGTTATCGTCCTTACCCTCGTTGCGTTCGCCTAAGTAAAAGCACGCCTCAGGCTGTCCAAGACTACACGCGGTGCTATAAGCACTCATCGCAAGCTTGATATTTTGGCGTGTGATAGTGCCGTCCTCGTAAAGACGCGCAAGTTCCAAGCAAGAGCGAGCGTCTTTGAGTTTGCAAGATTTGTTAAAAAATTCAACCGCCAAATCGCCCTTTTGCTTTTTTTTGTATTTTGCCGCTAAAATCGTGCAAGAGTCAAGGTGCTTTAAGGCACAAGCGCGATAAAAAGCCACATCGGCTTCTTTGCTAAGCTTGTTGCGCTCGAAATTTAGCCCTAGATTAAAGCACGCACTCGAAATACGCCCCTTGCACGCCCTATCATAGTGCTTTCGCGCCTCTTTGTCATCGCGATTAACGCCTTGTGCGTTTTCATACATCAGCGCGAGTGAAAAGCAAGCCCTAGAATTGTGTTGCCTACAAAGAGTTTTAAAGATTTGCAAGGCTTCTTTGTAGCGTTTTGCCTCTTGCAAAGCCAAACCTTCCTTAAAACTAGGGGCTTTGACACTCACCGCCGCGCCCAAATACAGCACCATTAGCGATAAAATAAAAATTTTTTTCATCATCTAGCCCTTTTTTGACGATTCATTTTGATTTTCCTTGCCCTTAATCAGCTTTTGCAAGCGTTCTTTGTTTTCTTCAAAAAAATTTTCAAAGCTCTTTGAAGTCTTTTTGATAGGCGTAAGTGTTTCTTTGTGGATTGTGTTTTGCGTGCTTTGCGGTGTATTAGGGCTTTGAGAGTCTTTTTCTATGGTTTCTAAAAGGATATTTGAAGTGCCAAGTATCATCACAAAGCTTTTTGAGCCAAATTCTAAAATGACAAATTTGTTATTCTTGTCAAGTGGGCGTTGAAACAGCACGCGGAATTCTTTTATGTTGCGCCCTCGTTTTGCCGAGCGAGAAAGCCACAAAAGCACGCCAAGCAGCAAAAGCAAAAGCACCATTATGAGTATATAGCTTGTGTAGTCAAATTTACTTTCAAATTTATTTTGTTGCGGCTCTGGCTTGTAAAAAAGCCCACCTGTGCTTGTCGGCGCGTTTTTATCAAGCGCGCGAATCATCAGCACATAATTGTTTTGTCTCATTTCAGTGTTAATACGCACATCACTTTTGGCTTGCAAGCCCACGATAAGCTTGTTTTCTTTGGCATTTGGACGCACCAAAATGCCCGTGATTAAGGGTGAATTTATGGTTTTAAGCTCCTCCTTTGGGTAATTTACGCCGTTTAGAGTAAGCCAAACCGCTTCTTTGTCCCTTTTTTCGGTAAGTTTGCTTTCATCATACACACCGTCAAATGAAAGCGTGATATTTACACTCTCATTTTGCTCGCTAGGATAAATCTCGTATTTTAAAAGATTGATGGCACACAAAGGCAAGGCGCAAACAAGCAAGGCAAAAATTCGTAAATTTTTCATAAAATCTCTTTTTTGAAGTATTGAAGCACGGTTTTAGAGTCTAAAATTTCATTGATACGAATAGCGAGATTGCGCTCATACACCATCACTTCGCCCTTGCCAAAAATGCGCTTGTTGATATACACTTCCACGCTTTCGCCCGCTGGCTTTTCAAGATCAATAACTGAACCTACTTCAAGCTGCAAAAGCTCGCTCACGCTCATACTTGTCGTGCCAAGCTCACTCACAAAATCCACGGTGATGTCCAAAATGTCCTCATAAGACTCGATAAGTCCCATAGGCTCGCCGTAATCGTTAAGCCTTTTTTCATCTAAAACCGAGTTTGTCGGGCTTTGTGCCTCATTAGAATTCGCGCTCATCGTTTTTTATAGCCTATCCTAAAAGAAAATTTGCCGTCTGAAAAAATGGCTTCTTTGTCTAGCTTAAAGTCGTTGAAATCAACTCTACCGAGGTATTCAGGTATGCCAAGCTTGAATTCTTCGTTGCGCTCATTCAGCTTAATCTTCGCATAGCCTATGATTTCGTTGGCGAATTCTTTGGATAAATCGCACCAATCGTCCTCTTTAAGCACCGCACCTTTCAAAAAAATGTCTCTATACCGCTCAAAAACCTCCTTTGGAAAGAAAAGATAAAAATTTATCTCCTCATTTTTGTGCGTAAGAGCGATAGCCGAGCCATACAACTCGCCCTTGATACTCTTGCTAGGGGTGATTTTGCACCTTAAAATCTCCCCAAAAAAATGCTTTACGGATTGTTTTATAATCTCAAACATTTCATTCTCCCAAAAAACTTTTTTAGTATTATAGTAAATTCAAAATAAAAAAAAAGTTAAACGAAAACGTAAATTTAAAATTTAAGCAAAAATTTGAGTAAAAAAGAAAATTAAAATTTAAATTTTTTATATCGCACTTGTTTTAATGAGCCTTTTTGCTCGTTGATATAAAAAATTCGCAAAATTTAAAAATCTCTAATCAGCTTCAATTAAGCTGAATTTTTGTATAATCCTTGCCACACGCACGCATTTATCATAATAGGAAAGCACGATGAAATTCATCATTCAGCTTGTCATCGCTCACAAATTCAAGGTTTTGGCGTTTTTGCTTTTAAGCGTGGCTACGAGTTTGCTCGGCGTTGGCACTTTGGCTTTTATCAACGAGTATTTACTGAAAAGTGGCGATGAAAAGGGCATTTACATAGCTTATTTTGCCGTCCTTTTGCTTACCTTTTTTGCTTGCTCGCTTTTTGTGGAGATTTCGCTGGCGCGTTTTGGGCAAAATTTCATTTTCAAAATGCAAAAAAGGCTCGTCAAACAAATCCTTGACACGCCCTTTTTGCAAATAGAGCAAATCACCAAAGCAAAGCTACTTGCAAGCCTTAACAACGATGTGCGCATCATATCTTTCGGGCTTTTGCGCTTTCCAGACTTTATCCAGTCCCTAATTCTCATCATCGCAAGCTCATTTTATCTTTATCTTTTATCGCCTAAAATTTTCCTTTTTTGCTCGGTTTTCATCGCGCTTTTGTTTCTTGTGGATTATCGCTTTTTGATGAAAGATTATCAGTATTTTAGAAAGTCGCGCGAGATAGATGATGCCTTGCAAAAAGACTATGAAAATATCATTGACGGGCGCAAAGAGCTAGCTTTAAATGCTTATAGGGCTAAGCTTTATTATGAAAATGAATTTGAAAAACACGCAAAGGGCAAACGCGACACAAATGTGATGGGCGCTCTTTTTCAAAGCCTATCAAGCAACTTCACAAATGTAGGCTTTTTAGCCCTTGTTGGCTTTGAATTCTACCTTTCCTTGCGCTTTGGCTGGGCGAGTTTAGAAAGTGCCACAACTATCGCCATCGCCATACTCTTTTTACGCACACCGCTGATGGGCGTCATAGACACGATTCCCACACTTTTAATGGCAAAGGTTTCTTTGGATAAAATCGAAAATTTAGCACTCAGCGAACATAAGGGCGAATTTGAGCTTGTCAAAGCGCCTAAAATTTGGCACTCTGTGCGCTTTGATGAAGTCAGCTTTTGCTATGACAGCAAGTTTTCGCTCGCACCAACAAATCTTGAAATCCACAAGGGCGAGCTTGTCTTTCTCATCGGCAAAAACGGCAGCGGCAAATCCACATTTTCCTTACTCTTGTGCGCTCTCATCGCCCCAAGTAGCGGGGCGATTTATTTGGACGAAACGCCCATAAATGAGCTGGGCAAAGCGCGGTATCGCTCTTTAATCACCGCAATTTTCAGCGATTTTCATCTTTTCACGCAAGCTATTTGCGATGAGAGCTTAGCTAGCGAAGCTAAAATCACAAGCTGGCTCGAAATTTTAGAGCTTTCACAAAAAACACAAGTCATAAACGGACAAATTACCACGACAAAACTTTCCACAGGGCAGAGAAAACGGCTTGCTATGCTGATAGCCTTGCTTGAAGAGCGGGATATTTTAGTTTTGGACGAGTTTGCCGCCGACCAAGACCCGATTTTTCGGCGATTTTTTTACACCAAACTTTTGCCCTTGCTTAAAAAACAAGGCAAAACAATCCTTGCCATAAGCCACGATGAGAAGTATTTTGATATGGCGGACAGGATTTTACTCGCACAAAATGGCGTGATACAAGAGCTAAAAGCTCAAAACGGCGAGAGTATGAAAGATTTAGCCAAAAATTTAGTGGAGAGATTTTAAATTTGCCTTTACGAAACGAGCTTAAAGCCTTGTTAATGTTTGTTTGCTCATCGATGAAATTTTAATCTACCATACAAAAATTCAAACAAAACTTTAAAATTTTATCATAATACAAGCGCACAAATTTG
>OIYR01001047.1_pt1 | contig 14608 bp, 16 predicted proteins | sample 1588221 | NCBI WGS metagenome assembly OIYR01 (sample SAMN03283292) | human gut metagenome | biome: human-associated habitat; material: feces | host: Homo sapiens | place: Peru | collected 2012 | reverse complement strand
TTGCCATTAAAAAAACTTCCTTTCAAGCTTTGATTTTTCTATTTCCATTATTGCTTGAAAGGAAGTCTATTATTCACTTTTACACAAAATTCTCGGCGGTCTCGTTGATAACAGTGACGTCATTGCCCTTAGTAACAAAATACTCCGCCGCATATTTGCTGACAAATGTTGTTCCGCCTGTAATAAGAATCTTCATAGTTACTCCTTTCCAAGTGCAAATGTCCCCTGCCTGTATCCCACCTTGTTATCGGCGTCGATAACAGTGTGAGAATTTTGCTGTGTCGAATATTTTTTTCTTTACAAATATCACACCAAATTTTCGCCCCGGTTTCAAAGATGTATTTATATTTTGTATATCTATTATTGCAACCGAAAAAGCATAACACTTTTGAGTTAAAAAGGTACTGTCTTGCACAATACGAAAAACAAAATCGGCTTAATAGAGTAATTTCATTGCTTTGTGAGTATGGATAGTTAAGTTATATTTATTTTTATTCGTCCCAAAATAAATCATCCAGCGTTTTCCCCAGCGCCTTACAGATAGCGGTACACAAGCGGATAGTAGGGTTATAATCGCCTTTTTCAATGGCATTGATGGTTTGGCGGCTTACGCCCACCCTCTCAGCGAGCTGCTGTTGCGAGAGATCAAGTGCAGCACGCGCACTTTTTAATTTCAGATTTTTCATTTACTTCTCCGCTCCGCGTTTTTCCAAATTAATCTTAATGACAGAGAGAATCCCCAAAGCCAAAAAGCAAACAGAGGAAACTAAATACAAAACGAGCATTGACATTTCTCCCTCTTCCCAAAACGTTTGTCCGGCACCGAGCCCCAACAGAAAATGTAAAATGCATATGATGCCGTATGAGAAAAAGAAGATAACAGAATAATTATTTAACTTTGATGAGTTAGAAAAATATGCGTCTTTGATGATACATAAAGCGATAAATAACGAGAAAGATATGATGATTCCGAGGAACATTTGTATGGCTGTATCAGCCCATTTAAAGTCAAAAATATGCAATAATCCGCAGACGAAACAATAAATCAGCAAAAAGAAAAACGAAACTTTATATGCGGTGTTTCTCGCTAAAAGCTGGCGTTCATCGTAATTAGCCTTTTTAATCCTTTTTGATCGGACTATTGCGACAAACAAAACAAAAACAACAGCAACGATAATCGGAAACAGAACATTCACATTCATAAAAGCACTCCCTATTAAAAACTTTGATAGTTATCATTACAAAATGATTGTATCATATTGTTTTCTTATTGTCAAATATAATTTACATTAAGTAATAAATATTTTTACTTTTTCTTATTGTATAATATGAAGAATCACTTATTAATTCAGCTTTTTAAAAAGCTGCCAAGCAGTAGATCATTTCACTTTCGGCTACAACTCACTTTTTTGATAAAAACAGTAGCAGACAACTCTGATGCTATCTGCTACTGTGAATAATAAAAATTAAATTGTTAGTTACTCCCACCCGATAACACACAAACACAAATCTGTGTAGGAATTATTATTCGTGCTATATGTGGTGCCTTCAATTATTTGATATATCCATATCCCCCTGACTATATCTCAAATTCTTACCGGCGTTGATACAAGGCGATTTTTAATCCGAGATTTCAAAAGAATCTCCTCCTGAAGACGCCACGATTTTATACTCGTCAACTGTTCCGGTAATTGTAAATGTCATTTCGGCATTATCATCTCTTTCAACAGTAACCTTGGCTTGACCATCGGCAAAATCATCGGTGATATCTTCATTAACATTTGCAGACTGCCACCTGAAAAACACCTTATTTGATTCCTGAACAATCGTTGGTTTATTTCCCTCAAACTGCATTTCAGGCTTTGAGCTATCATCTATCGCATACTGACCGTCATACTCAATACCTTCCTTTATGCCGTTTCCATAATCAACAATGATTTCCTGAGAATCAAGAGCTCCGTTTTCGTCGTACTTATCAATCAAACTTGCGTTGTAATCGCTGCCATTGACTGTTGCAGTAATTATATGCTTAATCCACGTTGCTCCCGTAGCGGCATATACAACGGCATTGCTTGCAATTAGCATAGTAATTATTGCAGCTGCAATGTATACCGCTTTTCTGATAACAAATTTTTTCTTTTTTGTATTGTCTTTTGTCATATTCTTCACCTTCATAACCAGTTCATCAGATGCGCAGATTTCATCAAAAGCACTTTGATAAAATTCATGATTCGTTTTATACTGATTCATAGCCACGCCTCCTTTAAGTTTTCTTTCAATATATTTCGTGCTCTCATCAGTCGGGATTGCACGCCGCTTTCTGAAATATTAAGAATATCCGCAATTTCTTTGCAGTTATAGTTTTCGTAGTAATACAAATGCAATACAGCGCTGTACTTAGTCGGCAACTTCATTACTTCGCTAAACAGTTCTTGTTTATCAGACTCTATAACCGAAGGCTCTTCTTTTAGTTCGTCAATAGATGTAACATTTCTGTGCCAAAATGACTTCCAAATATTCTTACATTCATTAATTGCCGATCTAATGAGCCATTTTCTTATGTGTTCGTCATTCTCAAACTGTGTGTCGGTTTTCAGAAGTTTTAAAAAGGTGTTTTGCACAGCATCTTCCGCATCGCTTTTGTTTTTACAATAACTTAGTGTTGCTCGATATACAATATCTGTATATTTTCTTGCAATTCTGTTAAACTCAACAGCTTCCAAGCAGCTCTCTCCTTTCTGAGAAAAGTAGCAATTAAGGGAAGTCTGTCACCCTAAATGCTTTTAAAAGGCCTTTCACTATTATAACAACTCAAATCGGGAAAATATCCCAAAATATTAAAAATATTTTTAACTCATAATATAAGAATATCATAAACAAGCATATAAAAACCGCCGTCAAGCAGGAGATCATCCCACTTGACGGCTGTGCTTATTAAATATATATCATAGCAGAAACAAACTGAAAATCAGCACTTTAAATAGGCACTTTCTTGCATCCTCCGCTGAGCAAAAACCGAATGGTAGGGTATTTCATTACCTTGCGGGTTTAGGCATTAAACCTCAACTTTAAGGTGATTTGCCACACCTATGAAATCATCACAAACAGGAACACCGCAGTTTTGTAATAACTTCGGTGACTGTTGACCGCCTGAGAACAATATACAATCCACACCTAAATCAAGGGCAGTTTCGCAGTCGTGTACCGTATCGCCGATATACAAAGTCTGTTCAGTGGCAAACCCATGTTCATGCATATACCTTTTGCCGCGCACGGTCTTACTTTCCATAACAATTCTTTGTGTTCCGAGAATATCGTCAAAATAGTGTTCAACAAAAAACTTGCGGGCATATTTTATAATCTCATTCGTCTTAAAAGCCGAAAGCACAACCTGTCGACAGTTTTTATCTGCAAAGGCACACAACATTTTATCAACATCTGCGTGTAATTTTATTTTATAAGAAAGTTTATTGTACAGTACGCCCCATTCGTCATCGAGCATTTGTATATCGTGCTTATTCAAGTCAAAAATCTTACTGTAAAAATTCACAATCGGCGTATCTATATTATCGCGATAGTATTCTAATGTAATCGTCGGATAGCCGAACCTTTCAAGTAAAATATTTGTTGCTTCAAAGGCAACCGGCGTATCGTTTAGAATGGTTCCGTTCCAGTCCCAAAGAATGTTTTTGTATTTCATTTTACAAATCCTCTGCTGATAATCTCTTTTAAACAGCAACGACTGAATTTGCGGCAGACATTTTCGCCTAATCGGGATTGTCTTTTCTGTATTGCAGATTCATATTGATCTCCGTTATACTAACCTTTCAAGTCGTCAAGAAATAACTGCATTCGCTCTGTAATAAGCTCGTCATTTTTCATATTGAGCAGTGTATTTGTGTCCACCCAACGAAAATCAGATGTTTCGCCCTCTTGCAGCTTGACAGAGTTTTTATCACAATCAGTTACAAAAATATATTCGACATATGCAGAGTGACACTTTTTATCAACAACTCTTCCGATCTCGGTCAGTGTGTCTGCGTGGATTCCTGTTTCTTCAAACAGTTCTCTTACAGCACATTGCAGCGGCGATTCTCCTATAAACGCAGAGCCGCCTGCAGTAGCTTCCCACATACCGCCGTAATGCTTTCGCCCGTCACGCTGCATAATAAGATAATCTCCATCTGTATGACGTACAATAACATCACAGACCAGATGAAAAATGCCGTCATTGATCTTCTCTCCTCTTGTTAAGGTTACACCTTCAATACGGTTAAAATTCTTATCGTATGCATCCCATAGCTCCATATTACTCTCCTGTTTTTCAGTTAAAGCTGTTTCCGTAGAATTATTTTAAATTTTACCATAAAACCGAAAAAACATCAATAGAATTAGCCGTCAGACAGGAAATGCTCATTTGCCGTTACTCTGTGAGATAACTATCGCAAATTTCAATAATGTGTCGTCTGCTGAATAATAAAATTTTACTTTCAACATATCACTTTTTACCTTCCCATTCCGCTTTGAATTCTTCAAGGAATTTCTCCATAACTTTTTGCCTGTGTTCTGCTATTGCCCTTGCGGCAGTTGTATTCATCATATCTTTAAGCAACAGAAGTTTTTCATAAAAATGATTGATACTTGTAGAGCCCTGTTTTCTCTGATACTCTTCTTTACTCATTCCCATTTTCGGTTTTATCTCCGGATCATATATCACTCTTCCTCTGCTACCGCCATATGCAAATGTCCTGGCGATCCCTATTGCTCCGATAGCATCAAGTCTATCTGCATCTTGTACGCATTTTCCTTCTATCGTACCGGGCACAACCGAATCGGTTCCTGCAAATGAAACTTCATCTATGATTTTACATACCACATCAATAATCTTCGTGTCAACTTTGTTAGCTAACATAAAATCAACTGCATTTTTCTTTGTAGCATGAGTTTTCGGTGAAATTTTAGCATCATCTGCATCATGCAACAGAGCAGCTAATTGAACTATTTTAATATCTGCATTTTCCTGCTTGGCAATCTCGGTAGCCAACTTATATACTCTTATTGTGTGATAATAGTCATGTCCGCTACTGTCACCCGAAAATATTTCTTTTATATACTCTATCGCATTATTTATCACGGTTGACCCCCTAACTCACTACAGTAATTCAATTTATTTGTTCTGTCAGAATTATTATTCCCACTCGCTCCCGAAACCGTGACCTAAACGATTTTGTATAGACCGTTTAGCTCCGATTATCGGGATTGCTTAGATTATCCAAGAATTACGGTGTATCATAATTCCTGTTGTCATTTTGTTGTCGCAAAAAAGTTTTAGTTTTCTGTTACGCTGTTTTTGTAATCTTCGCCCCAGTTCCACATAGCGTCAAGTATCGGTTTGAGGCTTTGACCTAATTCCGTCAAAGAATATTCCACTCTCGGCGGTACTTCGGCGTAGACCTTACGGTGAACAAGCCCGTTTTCTTCCATATCACGAAGTTGGGCGGTCAATACCTTTTGCGATACCGTGCCGATTGATTTTTTCAATTCTCCGAATCGTTTTGTACCCGGCATTAAATCTCTTAATATTAAAACTTTCCATTTATCGCCGATCAATGTCAAGGTGGTTTCAACAGGACAAGCCGGAAGCTCTTTTGTTTTCTCGTTCATAAGCTACCTCCATAGCAGTATCTTTTGGTTACTTACAGATTTAATATACCATACAGAAATTATTTTCGTCAAGCGAAAAATTTTTTTAAATTAGAAAACGCCGAAAACCCTTGTATTTACGCTTTTGTTTCCGTTGGGTAACTGCCCAATAGTTTCTATCTGGTAACTACGGCACAATATTGTGCTTACTTTACAAGTGATACCGACGCAGATATAATGAAGTCAAGAGCTACGGAGAACGGCCGCTTCGTAACTCAAAGCACATACAAGGAGAAATCCGAAATGAATATTTTTAAGAAAATCTTTGGTAACAGCCAAAACGACAAGAAAGAGGTAATCACAATGACAAATACAGAAAAAGCTCTTGCACTTATTAACACTTTTGCCACAGGTGATACAGAAAAGGCTTCCGAGCTTCTTGCAGAAAATTACATTCAGCACAATCTCGCATACGGCACAGGCAGGGATGCTTTTGTAGGCTCTGTTTCTTACCTTGCTTCAGCTCCCGTAAAAACAACTGTAAACAATATTCGTGCTTTCGAGGACGGCGACAAGGTGTTCTTGCAGACGGTTTATAATTTTGCGGGTGCGGGCGAGCAGGTCGCCTTTGACATTTTCCGCTTTGTTGAAAACGGCAAGATTGCAGAACACTGGGACAACCTTGCAAACAAGGCAGAGCCGAACCCGTCGGGTCACACGCAAACAGACGGCACTATGGAAATCAATGACCTTGATAAGACAGAGGCAAACCGTGAGCTCATAAAGAATTTCCTTTATGATGTAATGCAAGGCAATCGTCCTGAAAAAACACCCGATTACTTTGACGGTGATACTTACATTCAGCATAACACGGGTATTGCAGACGGACTTTCGGGACTTGGTGCAGCACTTGAAGCACTTGGCAAGCAGGGCATCCAAATGATTTATACTACTGTTCATCAGGTGCTTGCACAGGGCAATTATGTGCTTGCAGTCAGCGAGGGAACCTTCGGCGGAGCACCTACATCTTATTATGATTTGTGGAGAGTTGAAAACGGCAAAATCGCAGAACATTGGGATGTAATGGAGACTATTGCCGATAAGTCCGCTTGGCAGAATCAGAACGGCAAGTTCTAATGTGAGTGAGAGCCACGCAAGCCCTTTCTTGCGTGGCTTTCTGCCTTTGTACGGAGGGAACACAATGACACAGGACGATAGAAGAAAGTATTTAATTGCAGAACTGTTGAAAGAACAGCCTGAATATTCAAATATATCTGTTCCAATCAGCAAAACGGAAGAAAAGCAACTGCTTCGCGCACTTTTCAATGTTCGTTTGCCGTTGCCGATAAGCGATGACTTTCTCAGGGTGCAGGATGAATATTTGCAAGAGGAAATCGCTCAAAAGGGCATAACAAGTATAGACGATTTAGAGCCTGTTAAACCTGATATTTATTTGTGGCAGGGCGATATTACAACGCTTCGGTGTGATGCAATCGTCAATGCGGCAAACAGTCAAATGCTCGGTTGCTTTTGCCCGAATCACGGCTGTATAGACAATGCCATTCACACATTTTCGGGCGTTCGGCTTCGTTTGAAATGCGCCGAAATTATGCAAAAGCAAGGTAAAAGTGAAGAAACCGGAAAGGCGAAAATCACGCCTGCGTATAATCTTCCCTGCAAATATATTTTGCACACGGTAGGTCCGATAGTTACAGGCGAATTGACAGCCGGGGACTGCGAATTACTGCGTTCTTGCTATCGTTCTTGTTTGGTACTTGCGGACGAATACGAGTTAAACAGCGTTGCGTTTTGCTGCATATCCACAGGCGAATTTCATTTTCCAAACGACAAAGCCGCAAAAATCGCAATCGAAACAGTCGGTGAATACAAAAACCTGACAAACAGTAAAATCAAGGTGATATTTAATGTTTTCAAGAAATCAGACTACGAAATTTACCGAGAACTTCTCGGATAATATAGAAAAATTAAAAGAAAAATTCCACACGGCTGACGCTGTTGTAATCGGCGCAGGGGCAGCGCTTTCCGCCGCCGCAGGCTTTACTTACAGCGGAGAGAGGTTTGAAAAATATTTTTCCGATTTTCGCAAAAAATACGGATTTGAGGATATGTATTCGGGTGGATTTTACCCTTATCAAACCCCTGAGGAGCATTGGGCATATTGGAGCCGGTATATTTTTGTTAATCGCTATCAAGATGCGCCAAAGCCGGTCTATGAGAACCTTCTGAAACTCGTCGCAGATAAAAACTATTTTGTGATTACAACAAACGTTGACCATTGCTTTCAAAAAGCAGGCTTTGACAAAAAGCGGCTTTTCTACACGCAGGGCGATTATGGTCTGTTTCAGTGCAGTGAGCCGTGCTGTCAGGAGACCTTTGATAACGAAGATGTCATTCGGGAGATGGCGGAACGGCAGAAAGATATGAAAATCCCGACAGAGCTGCTCCCTGTCTGCCCCCACTGTGGGAAACCACTGACCATGAACCTCCGCAGCGATGATAAATTTGTTGAGGACGAGGGTTGGCATCGGGCGGCGGAGCGGTATGAGGATTTTCTCCGTACCTGCGCGGGGCAAAAAATCCTCTTTCTTGAATTAGGCGTTGGGTACAATACGCCGATTATTATTAAATATCCGTTCTGGCAGATGACGGCGAAGAATCCAAACGCAATCTACGCCTGTATAAATCAAGGGCAGGAGGTTTGTCCGACTGAAATACGGCATAAATCCATCTGTATAGATGACGATATATCAAATATCATCAATAAATGTATGTAAAAAGGCTTCTGCCCAAAACAGGGCAAAAGCCTTAAATTTTATACGGTTTTTAAATACGGCTGTAAGACGGGCGGTATTATTCCCACTCGCTCCCTGAAACCGTGACCTAAACGATTTTGTATGTGTAGTTTAGCTCAGATTATCGGGATTGCTTAGATTATCCAAAAATTACTGTGTATCATAATTCCTGTTGTCATTGTGTTGTCACGAAGATAGGTTGGTGCAGGACCAAACTGTATAGATATTATAGCGCAGTGTTCTTTGAATTGCAATACCGCTTTTCAAAATTTACACGCAATATTTTCAAAAAGTGTGCAAAACATATTGTTTTTTTGGAGCGTTGGTATTATAATATAAACACGCATAATGCAAATATTGCGTGCAGAAAGTTGGTGACAGGTTGAGCAAGTACGATATCGTCAACGAAGTCTTTGATACCATCGGAGAAATTGCAAAGAAATCGGATTTCATTTCTGCCGGACTCAAAGGCCAAGATGTATATGCGCTTTGTAGGCAGGGGTATCTCGAGCGTGTGAAGAAAGGGTATTACAAGCTGGCTGTCGGGGACGAGCCCAAAGAGGAGTTTATCCTTTCGAAACTGATGACGCACGGGGTCATCTGCGTTGAATCAGCTCTGTTCTACTACGGCTATAGCGACTTTGCGCCCAGAGAATGGTCGATTGCCGTCCCACGCTCTTATTCCAGAACGGTGAAGGCGATTCAGTCGGAAGTGCCGGTGAAAGCGTATTATGTGCAGAATCCGATGTTTCACCTGGGGGAAACAACTGGCACCTTCAATGGCGTAACACTTCCAGTCTATGACCGTGAACGCACCGTCTGCGACTGCTTCAAGTACCGCACGAAGCTGGATAACGAGATATTCAACAAAGCCGTCAATGCTTATGTGGCGGATGAAAAGAAAAACCTTGCCAACCTTTCCAAATACGCAAAGGAAATGGGTGTTTATAAGAAAATGATGAGTGTGATGGAGGTGCTGCTGAATGGCTGACGTGGCTGCATCCGTGCTTGCACGGCTCAAAAACAAAGCGGCACAAGGCGGCAGGAGCTATCAGCTCTGCTTGCAGCTTTTCTGCCAGGAAGAGTTCCTGCGCCGACTGGAAAAGTCAAAATATGCGGAAAACCTGGTTCTCAAAGGCGGACTGTTCCTCTATTCCCTCACGGATTTCGATAGCCGTGTTACGGCTGATGTGGATTTTCTGCTCAGAAAGATGTCGAACACACCGGAACAGCTTCAAGCGATATTGGCGGAGATCATTGCAACCGAAACAGGCAACGATTTTATCACATTTGAAATCAAAAATGTGGCTCCTATTGCCGTAGCAAAGAAGTACGCCGGTATTGGCGCTTCCCTTGTGGCAAAGATAAAGAACACAAAAACGCCCTTTGGCATTGATTTCGGCGTAGGCGATGTCATCGTGCCGAGACAGGAAAAGAGGAAGATACCAACGCAGCTTGATGACTTTAAGGCTCCGATGGTCAATACCTATTCGCTGGAAACGACCGTTGCTGAGAAGCTGGATGCAATTCTCAGCCTGATGGAATTCTCCAGCCGGATGAAGGATTATTACGATCTCTATTATCTTGCAAACAAGTTCGATTTCAACGGTGCAACGCTGACGGAAGCGCTGAAAAAGACCTTTGAAAACCGTGGACACAAGTTCACGGTGGAGCAGTTTGAGCAGGTCATGGCCTTTGGCAGCGACGATGCAATGCAGAAAAAGTGGAAAGCCTTCTGCCGGAAGATTGACACAAAGACCGATGATTTTGATACGGTGCTGAGGGCGATAAAAACATTCTTGGCAGATCCGTACAAGGCAGCGGTTACTGGCAACAAATACACAGAATCTTGGTCCGCTTATAACGGTAGCTGGACACGGGGAGGAAATAACAATGGCTAAAATTCAATCTGTCGAGCCGAATGTTGCGGATCTTGCAAACGGTTGGCTGAAATCGTATAAACTTGATTATAAACTGGAACAGGAATCGCTAAATACAGAAATAGACCAGGCGCTTAATGACTACTATTCCAAAAATGGCGGTGTAGGCGGGAATCGTCCCGACGCAAAACTCCTTTTGCAGGACAAGAATTTGGGCAATTATCCGATTTTGATTGAGTATAAGGGCTATAAGGATAAGCTCGTTAAGCTTGACGCGGATGGCAAAGTAGCAAACAAAACCGCAAAGAATCAACCCGATTTCAAGAATATCAATTCGTATGCCGTGAATGGTGCCGTTCATTATGCAAATGCACTTCTGCATTATACGAGCTATACCGATATTATTGCCATCGGAATGACCGGCTACAAAAACGATGCCGGAAAACTGGAATATGAGATCGGCGTTTACTATGTTTCCAAAAGTAATTTCGGTGTCGGTCAAAAGGTCGATGATTTCACTGACTTATCTTTCTTGAAAAAGAGTAATTTCGATGCCTTCATCGAGAAAGTGAAACAGCTTCAGCTTTCGCAGGAAGAAATCGAAAAGCTCAGGGAACACCGTGAGCAGGAAATCAACGCCAGCCTTGTAAAGCTGAACAATGACATCTACAACAACGAAAAAGGGTTAAGTGAGCGCGACCGTGTTTACCTTGTGGCGGCTTCCATTATTGCAACGCTCGGCGTTCCCGGGAAGGTTGCTGCACTTGAGAAATCAGAACTGAAATCCTCGACCGAGGAAGGCAACCGTGATGGCGATATTATCCTTCGGAAAATCAAAGCGTTCTTGGGCGAAAAGAATTTGCCGCAGGAAAAACGTGATCTGATTGTTCGTACCTTACAGAACACGCTGACAACCGATAATATCAATAAGGTTGAAGACGGAGAAAGCCAGCTTAAACGGGTCTTTACAAAAATCATTGACGATCTGGGCATTTACTATAAAATCGGGTTAAGTACCGATTTTACCGGTAAGCTATTCAATGAAATGTATAGCTGGCTCGGCTTTTCTCAGGATAAACTCAACGATGTTGTTCTGACCCCCTCTTATGTAGCCACCCTTTTGGCACGTCTTGCAAGGGTAAATAAGGATTCCTATGTGTGGGACTTTGCGACCGGCTCTGCGGGTCTTCTTGTCGCCGCTATGAACGAAATGCTGATAGATGCCAAAGAGCAGATCAAGTCTCCCGATGAATTTGCCTTGAAATCTGCTCAAATCAAGGCGAATCAGCTTCTCGGTCTTGAAATCCTTTCGGAAGTTTATATGCTTGCCATCCTCAATATGATTTTGATGGGTGACGGGAGTTCACATATTTTGAACAAAGACTCTTTAAAAGAGTATGACGGTACTTATAAAATCAAGAAAGTGGATGCAGAGGGGCATGAAGTGGAGAAAACTATCGATTTCCCTGCTGATGCCTTTATTCTGAACCCGCCTTATTCAGCCCCTGGCAATGGAATGGTTTTCGTTGAAAAAGCCCTCTCGATGATGAGCAAAGGATACGCCGCAATTATCATTCAAAACTCCGCAGGCAGTGGCAAGGCAACAGAATATAATAAGAGAGTTTTGCAGCACAGCACTCTGCTTGCCAGCATCAAAATGCCGATCGACCTGTTCATCGGCAAGTCAAGTGTCCAGACCAATGTATATGTTTTCCGAGTCGGTGAAGCGCACCAGAAAGACGACACTGTAAAGTTCATCGACTTTTCCGTTGACGGGTATACGCGAACAAATCGCAAAAAGGCAAGCTGTAATCTGCGGGATACCGACCACGCAAAAGAGCGTTATCAGGAACTGGTGGATTTGGTGCGTTTCGGTAAATCAAAGCTGAATATCTTTACCGAAAAGGAATACTATGAAGGCAGAATTGATCCCAACAACGGCGCAGACTGGAATCAGACGGCTCCAATCGACACAAAGCCGACACTGGAAGATTTCAAGAAAACCGTCAGCGATTATCTGGCGTGGGAAGTATCAAATTTGCTGAAAAATCAATCCACGGAGGATGACCGCCTGGGAAAATGAATGCCTCACTTAACGAAAAGCTGGGGACTGTTAAGTGGGGCGAATTTAAATACAAAGAAGTCTTCAATAGAATAGAACAAGGCAGGCGTCTGAAAAAAGATGATCAGATAGATGGATCTATACCGTTTGTTATGTCTGGAACGACTAATGCAGGTGTCGTTAACTACATATCAAATCCAGTAGCTTCATTCCCTAAAAATGCAATCACGATTGATATTTTTGGAAATACATTTTATCGTAATTATGCTTTTGGCGCAGGGGATGATACTGGGGTTTACTGGAATGATGCAACCGCCTATTCATCAAATGCAATGCTCTTTTTTGCGGTCGCTATGCAAAAGTCGATGATGGGAAGATTTTCTTATGGGAAAAAGCTTAGAAGTTCTCAAAGCGAGGACTTTACAATGCACCTTCCAGTGACAGATGATGGCGCAATTGACTTTGATTTTATGGAGTCCTTTATAGCGGAGCTGGAAGCGGAGCGTGTAGCGGAGCTGTCCGCTTACTTAACAGTAAGCGGACAGGATAATTACGAATTATCCAATGATGAAGAAGACGCACTCAAAAACTTCCAATCGCTTAAATGGGATACCTATAATCTTGAAAAGCTCTTTGGCAAATCGACACGGGGAAAGCGTTTGAAAGGCGATGACCGCATTGCGGGCACTCTTCCGTTCGTCACTGCAGGTGAAGCATCGGAAGGCATTTCCGCATATATCAGCAACGAGGTCGAGGTGTTCGAGAAGAACACTACAACGATTGATATGTTCGGTTCTGCTAAGTATCGTAATTACAAATACGGAGCAGACGATCATGTGGCAGTTGTACATACTGAAGCCGTTCCAATGAAAGCGGCGATTTTTGTCACCTCCGCTTGCCATAAGGCCGCTCATACCGGAAAATTCGATTATGGCCATAACTTCTATGCCAAAGATGCAGATGCACTTTACATATCTCTGCCGGTGAATGAAGCGGGCAACCCTGATTATGGTAAAATGGCGATAATCATTTCTGCTATTCATAAGCTGGTTATCAAAGATGTTGTGGCATATAGCAATCGTAAGATTAAGGCAACTAAAGCTGTCGTAAAATAAGACTTACATAGAAAGGAAGTGCCTTCTATGAAACAGTTTCTTTACTTGGATACAGATATCGTTAACTCAATTATTGCACAAAGTGAAAAAGGCATTATCACAGGCTTCTCTACTGAAGAAGAGAATGGCGAGCAGAAATCCACAAACAAGTCAATCTCCGGCAATCTCGAAGGTGAAGCTGGAGGAAAACTATTAAAAGTTTTTAATGCAGAGCTTAAACTTGATATTCGAGGAGGCATTGGCACGGAAAAGGAAGTACATTCGGCATCTCGAGAGATTATAACCAAAACACTTCACGATGCAGCATTCGACATTGCGTATGATAGTATTACCCCTGTATGTTTGACTCCTAATGGGCAGGATCAAGATGATTATGGTGCATATGTTGAGCTGACAAGAGTTTTCGATGTCGTTGATTTTGATTATCTGGAGAGAATTTTTTCAAAAGGCGGTCTGATTGAGTATTTAAAGAAAACAGAGAAAGAGAAAATTGAAACCGCCGCATCCGTTGCAACAGAAAGTCTTAATCGTTCACAACAAAGATCAAATAGCAACGCAATCCGAACCAAGATTAAAGAAGCAGTTGCTGCCAGCGGGAAACAGTATGATGGAATCAAAGAGATAATCGATATGATTCGCCAGATTATTCCTTATAACCGAATGCTGATTTCTTCGGATGGGTACCTTATCCCTTTGGATGATCGTTATTTCCGTATTGATGCACAGAACTTAGGATTCAAATATGGTGGTGAAATCACTTGCGTTGGGATGATTACAAATATTATCGGCGAAGATACCAATCCCAATGATTCACAGAACATATTTGCTACACTACAATTTAGCGTAAATGAAGTTTTACGACAACTTCTACCAACAAAAGAAAGGAACCTGTGCGTAATCCATCCTATTGCTGTCTACTATGGAAACTAGCCTGTGTAGCAATAACGCGCTAACGGGTCTTAGGGTGTCCTAACAAGATTTTACCGTTTTGCTCCGCGGAAGTAAAAATGGTCTGCTCGCTAAGTTTGTACATTCAATTTCACAAACAAAAATTAAGGCACAGCTTTCGGATTTTTTGTCCGTCGGCTGTACCTT